>Ga0326512_10000716_pt1 | contig 28020 bp, 25 predicted proteins | sample 1_2617_0518_D_FD_203652 | JGI IMG/M metagenome (GOLD analysis project Ga0326512, IMG submission 203652) | Bovine rumen microbial communities from UC Davis, California, United States - 1_2617_0518 | ecosystem: Host-associated > Mammals > Digestive system > Stomach > Rumen | place: USA...
TCTCATAGCCGTAACGCTGATAACATAGCGCCACGTTGCAATAGGGGTGTCCTTCGTCGTATGGGTAGTCGGTATTGATGCAGTCTATCTCTCTAAGGTTTCCTGTCAGATAGTCTGAAAATATTCCTTTCGGAAACACCATGCGTGGATATTCCTGGATAGGTGTCTGCTCACCGTCACCGATAACCGGCGTTATCTCTTCGTCAATGTCACCTATCACACTCGGTGATATGTTATGCCTTAATGTTCCCTGAGACGTTTTCCCTGTATTGAAACGCAGGCTGCAATTCAGCTTCATCCCGAAATCCACCCATCGCTTGCGCCAGAGAGCCATTCCTATCAGGACAGGTGACATCATAGGCACCTGATTCGCCTTGGCACTCTCAATCAGGTTGTCAAAGGTCTTCTGTCCACTCTCGAAAGTAACGTCAACATTACCGTCCTTATCAACATCCACCTCGTCATCAAGCTTAATGTAACCTAAGTAAAGCGGCAGCCCCTCTACCCACAGGCGCGCCCTGCGTTTGTCAATGAGGTCATGCAGACGGGTGCCGTGTATATCTCCCGACGTTCCGAAGATATGCGCATTTGCGCAGATATTCAGCGTAAAACTGTAGCTCCACACATCACCGCTCGCAAATATCTCGCTCGTGTCAGTGATGGTAATAATGGTGTCATCAGGCAAGGTGGCATATTTACTGCCCTTGCCCTCTAAGTCGAATATCTCTAATGACAGGTGTTCCATTGACTGTTTCCTCGTTATGACGGTTTTACTGCGCTGTAATGTTCTTTCCAACCTCAAAATACAAGTATCCAACAACTCCGTCAAGGGCAATGCGGGTTGCCCTTGACCTGTCATCGGGTTATTGTTATTTTTGCTGAAAAAAGAAAGACATGACACGCGTATCACCTGTTCATTACATAAACCCGTCCGCCATCAGTATCGCACCAAACGCCAACGGTTCGGCAAACGACCTTGCCGTTTATATTGCTGACGGTACAAAAATAAAGGTCTATGCACCAGAGGCAGGTGTGGTACACTACGATTCTGCGTACCAACAGTGGAGGATAACCGGCAGGAACAGAAGGCTTGCCAACAGCGATACGCCATACACCGTCTATGCGCGTCTCTCCAAGAAAGACAGGGCTGACGGCTATCTGGTCTTTGCACCACAGCAGCAGAGCGAGGGCAGGTGGATAGACAAATATCCGTATATCACATACGAAGGACTGAGTACCGAATATTACGGGTCTGAGTCCGCTGACTACTGGTATGTGAAGCTCGGAACCGTTTCGCTTCCGGAAGACAATATGCGGACTGTTGACATAGACACCGGGATATTGGGCACCGACCAATACAATAATGACTGGGCACTCAACCCCGACGACCTGCCGTTGCGCGTGGAACTGGGATGTACGATAGACGACGAAGACGCCGGTCCCACACCATACATCTACTGGAACAAGTCCGTTCAGCTCACCGCACATCTTATGGAAGGCTGGAATGATGTAAGCAGTGACAGGTTCGACCACTGGGAAATAACAAGAGACACTGGTGACGCGACGGCTGATGCCAACTGGCCGTCGGCAAGCAGGGCTGAGAGCTTTGCATCTTCGGGCACAATATCGCTCTCTCACGCCAAGGGTTCGACGGATGACTTCAACGGAGCCGTGTCTGCCTCATTTACTGTTTCCGCATGGGGAACGGATGAAGAGGACAGCTCAACGCTTGTAGTCCTCGCATCAGCGACAATAAACATACAGGCTGAGACGGTGGAGAAATACGACCTGACACTATCAACGAATATCGTCAGTTACAACCCTCAGTCAGGAGCATATAAGCCCGCCGCCGGCGTTGTAGTCGGAATCCGCGCCACAGACCAGCGTGGTGATATAGCGAATATCACTTGCGGACAGTTCCGTAACGCCGGCTTGTCGGCGAGTTATGCGCCCGTAGGAACGGAATCGTGGCAGACGCTGTCTTTCAACGGCGGTGACACGGCTCTTGCCCTCGCTGTTATCGGAACGTCGGCATTCGCTTCCGGCGCAAGCCTTAACGTGCGGCTCAGGAATGCAGGCAATGAAGAGCTGACACGTGTCACAATAGCTTACGTAAGAGACGGTGAAGACTCTAAGGTGCGTGAATGGATATTCCTGCGTAGCCAGACAGCCATCACGTTTATATCATCAGGTGCAGGGGGAAGGCTAAAACCAGCCCTCGTCAGCGGCGGTGAGGTCAACCCGACAGGCGCGGCGTCCGGCAACGACACGAATAAGAACCAGGATGGCTGGGTGCCTATGGACTGGTGGGATGAGCCGCAGGGGACAAACGAGACATATCAATACGAATATTACGCTTACCGTGACTACATTCAGGATAACAGCTCATCAGGTGGGGGACACTGGGATTCTTTCTCAGACCCCTACATCTGGAGCCATTTCGGTGCTGATGCGCAATATATACACCTCAAGGGTGACGCTCACGACAAGGAAGGTAGCACTGTGGGTCTGAGCGGTTCTGTAAGGATAAACGGCGGTGCCGATGTGGCGACACACCTCAGAGGCCTTAATCTCGTTACTATCAACAGAAACACGCTGGCTGTGGTGGAGAGCATAAACTATGACACCTATGGAGAGAAGACAGGCGAGACGGGAGTGACCGGCATCACCGACCTGAAGGTAAAGCTCAATTCCCTTGACAACACCGTCTTCACCGCCTTTGTGTCATGTGACGCTATCGGTTGGGATGATACACTCATATCCCTAATGCAGGGTTACGGCATGGGCGACTTGAAATATACAGAAACAGGACGATACCCGTTTCTGTTCATAGGCTACAAAGGACTTGGCAAAGGCAACGGCATAACACGTATGAACGATGTCCTGGAACCGGCTGTACCGGTAGAGGTGAGCGTTTATGTCGCCAACGGTGCGTTATGCGCAAAAGACGGTGAAGACGGCGCCGACGGTGAGGATGCCTATCTGGTTCTGGCTAACCCACCGACAGTGTCTTTTACGTGTGACACGACAGGTGTCAGTGTTGACAGCACCGTCAAAGAGGTGACGATAAGCATGTACAAGGGTGCCGATCCCGTCTCTTTCACAGCTGTGGTGTCGGCTGCAAGCCATTGCGAGGCGCAGGTGAGCGGAACGATACTACGTATCTCTACCGTCAGGGCAAACAGCACTTTCCATGACCTGTCACAAGGTGGCAGCGTCACCCTCACCGTCACAAGCTCTGACGGCGTGATACGGACATTGGTTGTTCCTGTCACAGGCAGCAGACAAGGCCCCGCGGGAGCCGGCAAGATGCTCTATCCGGCAGGACAATGGGAAGCCAAGGCCTATGCCGTCAATGGCGACGCCCATCCCTATGTGATGTACACTGACGGCAACGGCAATACCCGTTATTATTATCTGGACGCTGCCACGGCGGCGGCGACGGATATACCCGGTATCTCTGACAAATGGGTACAGATGTCGCAGGTTGACGTGGTATTTGCCACCTTCGGTATCATGGACTACGGCAAGATGGCGAGTGCCGTGTTCTGTGGCGACTGGATGTATTCCCAGTACGGCAAGCTGTACTCTTCGGAAACGGTATATACTGATATTGACGGAACCAACTATAATACCGCAGTGGATTTCGACGGACACTCAGCAGTACCCTTCGCATGGTTTAACCCGGCATATCCGCGTGGTGGCGCAAGGGGAACATTCTCACCCAACTGGGCTGTAAACCTGAAAGACGGTGATATGTATGCGTCGGCCGGGAAAGTGAGGTTCAGTGCCGATGGCAGCGGTTTCCTCTCCGACGGCAAAATTGCCTGGAACGCACAAGGCGCATTAACGATGGACACGGCAACAATAACAAATGCAACGATAAACACGGCAACAATAACAAATGCGTCGGTGTCAGGTACATTTTCGGCTGGTACGGTAAATCCCGTGGTAATTGATCAAGACGCCAACGGGAAAGGCGTCATTTCAGTCGGAAATAGCACTACTCTTGAAATTAAAGCGGATGCCAATAATAATGGCTCAATAACCCTTGGAACAGCGGTAGAGGTGTCTTATCAAACAGGAACCACCTCTGGGGGCTATAATTATGAAGAGGGAAAAATTGTTTTAAGGCGTGGTCAAGTGGGTGGTGTCACGAATACCACAACGCTCAATGGATATGAAATTACAACTACAAATATTACAGCAGAACGAATACGGCTGAATGCTCAATATGGCGCAATAAACGTAATTGAAATCGATGGTGATAACGTAACAAATGTGTATTATGGTACCAACGACACTATTACCATTGGCAATAAGACACTAAAATTCATTAACGGAATATTAGTAAGAGTAGATCAAACGTAATTTTTATAGATATGGCAAATCAAGTAACAATCAATCCCAGATACCTCACCTACAACAAGGATGAGGTACAGAACCTCCTCAATGAGGTACGTGACCGCAGCTTCCTCCGTGACATGACGGAGGATGAGTATGACAACCTTTCCCAGGCCGAAAAGGAGAACGGCGACCTCTATCTCCTGTACGAGCCCGAGGAAGAGCCAGGGCAATGACATAAACATTCTACATCATGAGACACGAAGGAGCAAACATCACCGGCGCGAGACATCGTGGGCATGTCATAAGCGCAATATACCACTACGGCAAGCTCGTCTGGCAGTCCGCAAGCGCGGTGTTCTCGCGCGGCTGGAACAACGACCTCGGATGGCAGGACGACGAGGGCTGGAACAATGATTAGTGTGCCTTGCGGGTAAACACCGCAGGGATAAGAAAAAATATTACCATAAAAACAAAATACAATGGCACAGAACAAACACCTTTCCTACAATGACATCCCTGACCTTAACGCTGACTGGGGTAAGGATGTCACAAACGAGAACAAGCCTTATGCAGGCCAGAGCGTACAGAAATTCCTGAAACAGCAGGTGGCGAAGAGCTACGGATATTCACGTACTGCATCGGGGTACATGCAGTTCTTCCGCACACCGGAGGATGCTGACGCATACGATGCGGGAGACACCACGAAACTCCTTTCGCAGGTGTCAATGCAAGGCGTAAACGTTGAGTTCCGGTTTGTCAACCAGTACAGCGGCAACGTGTTCATCAACGGCAACAATGCCTTCCTCTTCCCTGTTACCGTGCGGTCTATGGACATCAACAGCGACGGCACTGAGACACCGCATGACAGCAATATCTCTCTTGCTATCATGGTAAACCTTAACAACGGCACAACGACAACGGACCTCGGCACCTTTCCCGCAAACGAGGAATTTACGGTAAACATCACACCATACGTTGCCGATGGCGCCACATTCGTATTCGTCGCCAGTGATGACGACGGCAACAGACGCACATCAAGCAGGTATTCTGTGGTAAGAGCCAATCTCTCACTCGCACAGCAGAACAACACATGGTGGGCAACGGCATACAGGCAGGGTGATACGGCATGGAACGTACCCCTCTCGCTTGATGTAAACGTGCCTGCGGAACTGACGGCTACGATACGCAAGGACAATGTCAATTATGTCACAAAGACAGTGCCGTCGTCGATGTTCTCTACCAACTATGCACTCTACATCGATCACCCCATGGCCAACGGCGGAGCGTCTGGCACGTATGAGCTGCATCTTGAACTGCGTGCCACTGACGAGAGTCTGGCCAGCCTGCCGGTGGAGACGCTTGATGTCAATATCTTCTGCGTGGCAGAGAACTCATCAGATCTGCTGCTGATAACAAACAATGTCGCCACGGAGTTGCAGAACTATGTCAACAACCGTGTGCTTGACTATGCCGTGTTCGCCGGCAGCGGAAACCACACGCTGACCATCGAGGCAAAGGAGGGCGCCACCGACATCACCTCACCGCAGACCGTCTCGGCACAGAACGGCGAAGTCGGCACATACTACCTGAATATGGAGATGGAAAGGATTGATGACAGTGACTATACGGTAAGGATTACCGCACACTTCGACGATAGTGTCGTAAACGTGTTTGACAGCAATTTCACGGCGACAAACCGTCTGGGGTATGCTGCCACCGCCGGCGCCACGATGCTCATCAAGGCAAACGGACGCAGCAACGACGAGGCAAACCGTGAGAAGCTGTACAATATCCTTAACGGCGACATCATCAGCCCTGTCTGGGAAAACGTAACATGGAGCTCTGTTGACGGCTACCGTCAGCGCACAATGCTTGATACTGCCGGAAAGAGCATAGATGTGGCATTCATACGACTGCTCTCTGGACAGACGATGACACTGCCTGTCACACCTCTGAAGATGTCGGCGGCGCAGGGACGCACGCTGGAGATTATGTTCCAGCCGCGTAACATCATGAACTACGACACCCCGGTTATAAAGTGCCTGGATAATGACAACGAGGGTGACGGGTTCAACGGACTGAAAGTGACATCCTCGCGCATCACGCTGATGACGGCGGCATCACGCAACGACGATACCCAGTCAAAGAACTTCGACCCGGAGGACATCATCCACCTCACCATCGTCATCAACCCCTCATATTCGGAAGCCGGCACGGCGTTCCGCGCCTGCTTTATATATATAAACGGTGTCAAGCAGCGTGTGTTCACATACAACCGTGACCTGAACGTGGCGTCAAACCTCATTTTCGGAAGCGCGGACGCAGATCTCGACATATACGCTGTACGCACATACAACACAGCCCTGACAAGCGACGAGGTGGTGACGAATGCCGTCAACTGGTGCTTCTCTCTCAACGACAAGGAGGCGATGAGGACAAAGAACAATATCAAGGAGAACGGCAGGGTTGACTTCAACAAGGTGCGCTCTCTGTGTAATGTGTTCGTGTTTAAGGCTGACAACGGCAGCGGTGACATACCGACGCTCGGATGGGGCAAGAAAGACACCATCAGCGGAGAGCTGCGCACCTACTGGCGTGACACGCCGGCATGGAACAAGACTGTACAGTGCGACCTCGCCGGACAGGGTACGTCATCGATGGAGTATTTCCGCTGGAACTTCAAGACATCATTCTCTACGGCTCTTGACTTTGACGGTGGCACCCATCCGGCAATCAAGAAGCTGTGTGCCAAGAAAAACTTCGCTTCCAGTATGCAGTCTCATAAGATGGGCGGCACGGAGGCATACGACTACCTCGCCCGTGCTACCGGTGCAGTAGGGCAGGATGCGGCAAGACAGGCGATATGGCAGTATCCGTTTGTGGGATTCACTGAGGACGGACAGGGCAACCTTACGTTTGTTGGTCTTTATACCGTCGGTCCCGACAAGGGTGACAAAGACACCTTCGGTTTCGGCTCTGACAGTATCGCCATGGAGGGTCTTGACAATGACCGTATGTCAACGAATTTCCGTGTGCCATGGAACGACTCGACTGTAGAGGTAGATGCAGAAAACGAGAAATATACCGTCTGCGGCGAAAAGGCATGGGAGGACAGCAGGAAGAATGCCGCCGGTGTCCTGGCACGATGGAAGCCCGCATACAACCTCGTCTATGAGTGTTCGCAGCTGATACGCCCGTGGAAAGGCACTACGGTAAGCGGCACGACCTACGCCGCCACACTGGAGGGGCTGTTGCAGTACGCCACCGCCATCAGCGCCATAGATACGTCAACAGACGAGGGCAAGGAGGCATATAAGGCGGCTGTGATGTACGAGTACTGGATAAGCGGCTCGTATGACCTCTATCGTTACGACCAGCCGTCAGGGGAATACGTGCAGTCATATACCACTGCTGCCATCAACCTGTCCGACGAGCTCTGCGGCAAGGGATATGTGGTAGGCCAGCAGCAGAGCGGCGGCGTGACAACCGATATACTGCTCACCACCACCCTGCTCCAGCAGGCCGCTGACGATGACGCACGCAACGAGCTGTTCAAGAAAGCGCGTGTGTCTAAATTCAGGAAAGAGATAGGACAGCACTTCAATGTCACCAACTCACTGTTCCATCTGGCATGGGTGGAGTTCAACGCCGCCACGGACAACCTCGCAAAGAACACATATCCGTATCTCCTTGACGCCACCGACCCTGACAGCCGCTGGTGCTGGAGACAGGATGACGTGGACACCGTACTGACTATCGAAAACCAGGGTAAGGACAAGAAGCCGTACTGCGTGGAGCTGGAAGACAACTACTCCGACTATGGTCTGGCTTCCCTGTGGGTATGGAACGGACGATACTCACAGTTCTGGTTCACTCTCAAGGAGGCTTTCGCCACGGAGTATGCCGATTTCGTGCGCACACGCTTCTTCCAGGCTATGCACTACGGGTCTGCCTCTAACGTGATGCAGCGCATCATGGACTTCTTCCAGCATTTCTATTTCAACCGCGCACAGAAATACTTCGGTGCCGCGCTCTATAATGCCGACGGCATCTACTGCTATGAGCAGGCATACCTGTACACCGGCACTTACACACATAAGGGCATCGCATTGGAGCAGCTGCTCGGCGACCACTACTCCGCTGAGAAATACTGGGTACGTATGCGCACCATATATATGATGTCTAAATACTGCGCGGACCTCTTCTCTGCCGGACAGGCCGTTGACTGTTTCGCCACACGTGTCGGTGAGGGTGTGAACACCTATACCATAACACCTGCGATATATATGTACCCTGTGGTGCAGAACGGTGAGCAGGCGTTGCAGGGTCCGCGTTTCTGGCCTGGCAGCAATATCACGCAATGGAGCGCCGGTCCTATCACCACCGCCGGTGACCAGACATTCCGCATCAACGGCATGTCATATATCCGCTCTGTCGGCAACCTCTACCAGAACACCCTGAAGGAGAGTGTCAGCGTAGCCGGACAGATGCTGCGCACGCTGAACCTCGGCAGCCGTACCGCTGACCCCGCCGACATCAAGAGCACCGTGACGGCCATTGCCATTGACAACGCCACATCACTGCGGTCACTCGACATGGCACAGCTCGCCACATTGCAGGGCAGCGTTAACCTCTCTGCCTGCGCCAACCTACGCGAGGTGTATGCCGGCGACACCGCTTTGGCAAGCGTTACGCTCTCCGACGGCGGGCCGCTCACCACACTTGTCTTAGGCGACAATATCACCACACTCCAGCTTCTCGGCAAGCAGATGCTGCAGACACTGACCATCGGCAGCACTGACAGGCTCACAGGCATCGAGATGCGCAACTGTAACGACTATACCGTAGGACGAGTGATGAGCATATTGGGCAGCATACAGATTGCGCAGGTGACCAGCGTGAGACTCGGCTTCGGAACGGCAAGTGCCCCGTCGGTAATCACCGACAACGATATACAGACGCTGCTTACGCTCAATGCCGCTACCATTGAGACCAAACAGTTCTCCGGCTATATCACCAAGGCAATCGGCAGGATACTCGGCAGTGTGAAGGATGCCCTGGATAGCATGAATATCACATACGTCGGCGAGGTGCAGCCGGAGATAACAATATCGTCTGACGACGTGACGATCACCGGTGACGCCTGCACGATGTTCAGTGGTGACACCGTTACCTTCCGTGGCAACGTCCATCCCTCTGGTGCCGCCACACCGCATTTCCACCTGTATAACGGCTCGCAGCTCATCACAGAGGATGCCGAGGGTAAGGCGACCTATAACGGTGCTACGCTCGACTGCAACACCGGCGTCCTTGTCACCACAGCCGTCAATGCCGCCTTTACAGTAGGTGTCACGGCGTATATTGACGGCATGGAGACAAACAAGGTAAGTGTCACCATCGACAAGACGGTGCTTTTAGGCGGGTTCTCTATCAGCGGCACGAAGAGCTACACGCAGACCAGCGACTACACGCTGACGCTCGTGCCTACGAACAGCGACTATACCGTGCCTGTGACGGATATTGCAGTGACGTTTAACGGTGATGACTGTCTCGCTGTCAGCGTGCCAAGTCAGAACGAGCTGAGGATACGGGTGTCATGCTCCGCACTGCCACAAGCTACAACGCAGTATGCGTTAGGGGTGACGCTGACGGATGCCAAGGGTAACACCTATACGCAGCAGGACACACTGACAATTCAGATTGTCCCTGTGACCTCTTTCGAGATCAGCGGTAACTCCAGAATAAGAGCAACCGGCACATACGCCTATACGCTGGCAAACATCCTGCCCGCAAACGCCAATAAGGGAATAACGGCTATCGCCGTCAATGCAGGAAGCTACCCGGTAACAGTCAACGGCACAACAGGTTTTTCTATCACCGTGGCAGAGATGACGGAGACAGCCGTGACACAGACCATCACCGTCACCGCATCGATAGACGGAGGCGGACAGGTCACCGCTACCAAGAGTATTACAATTATGCAAGGCAACGATCCGGAGCTCGTTGACCTTGGATTGCCAAGCGGCACACTATGGGCAGACCGTAACATCGGAGCAGCCAGCGAGACAGACTACGGATTATATTTCGCATGGGGAGAGACGACAGGATATGCCGATGCCACCGCACGTAATACAGCGTTAGGACGCTCTGACGGTTTCTCTAACGGTGCCTATACGGCAACAGGCGCTTCGGCTATAAGCGGCAATCTTGCTTTGTCTGAGGATGCTGCTCATGTGATACTCGGTGGTGACTGGAGGATGCCTACAAAAGAGGAAACAAAGGAACTGAATGATAACTGTAGGTCTGAATGGGTGATTGTTAACAAAGTAAAGGGTAAAAGGTTTACTTCAAAAGTTAACGGCAACTCGGTTTTCTTCCCCGCGTCAGGCATGTTGGATGGTACGGAGCTGCGCGATAGTAGCATGAACGGCTACTACTGGTCTGCCTCGTTCAACAGTGCTTCCTTAGCTTACACCCTGTACTTCAAAAGTGGGGGTGTAACTCCTCAGCAAACCTTAAGTCGGAGGCTTGGTTTTCCGCTCCGTGCTGTTCAGTAACTTGTCTGTTTCCGACAGAACAAACCCAATAACCAATCTTTCGGCTTGTGCCACCGTCCTCCCCAGAGGGCGAGCGCAAGCTGAGAGATTTTAAAAAACAACATGCAACCCCTGTTAAATTTAACAAAAACCATTACAATCTTTTGTACAACCCTTTAAAACAAATAGCACCATGAGTAAAGTTTATGGACTTATAAGCGGTTATACGCCTGTCAGGACAGAGCGCAACCGCACTGTCGTCAGCTATGACAAGCAGGCAGAGCCTGACGGCAAACATGCCACATGGCATGAGCTGTATTTCTATCACAAGATAGAAGGTAAACCTGATATTGCGCGTATCAAAGAGGCCGTGACAGCAGACATCAACAGCCGGACAACGGAACGCATACTGTCATCATTGACATGGAACGGCAAACCGGTATGGCTGTCGAAGGAACACCAGATGGACTGGAAGATGACCTACGACCGTGCGCTACAGACAGAAGGTGAAAACCTTCCGCAGAAACTCAAACTCGGCGAGGCGGAAGACGGAACACCGGTGTATCACACGTTCACCACAGTGAAGGCATTCGGTGACTTCACTGACGCCTGGCAGCAGCATATCATGCAATGCCTTGCTGACGGATGGGAGAAAAAGGACGGCATGGACTGGGCACCTTACGAGCCAGTGCCCGCAGAGGGCTGACCCCCTCTGCCCTTGACTCCATCGTCATAAAACAATATCTTAAACGTATTAATATCAACAACACAAAAACATAAGACTATGGCTATTTACAAAGGAAGCGAAGTGAAATTCGCAATCGACATCGTGGCGCAGGGATTCTCAATGGATGATGATGATTTTGAAATTGAGGTGGCATCACCGCGCAATAGCGTGAAAGGTTATAAGACACCGGAAGCCGGCGACCCGAAGGACATCGTTATCTTCAAGGAGACGGTGACACCGGCAGAGGGTGATCCGACATCACAGTGGTATGCTATCCTTGACACCCAGAAGCTGTACACCGGCGACCTGCGTGTCATCGCCAAGGCGTTCATCACAGACGCTAACGCCAATGACGGGGTGAGGACAGAGATAGCAGTTACCCAGCTTGACAAACTCATAAATCCGTAAGATATTATGGGCTGCCTGTCATTGAACATCACACTCCCCCACCCCGCCTTAGTGGAAATAGAACGCCCGGCGGCACCGGCGGTTGCGATAGAGACAACGGAACCGTCCTCGGCGTCTGTCGTCGTCTGTCAGCAGACAACGGTGACAGTGTTGAAAGAAACCGGCTCAACGGTGGCTGTCAACGTCGTTCCGCAGGCCACGGTGGCGATAGGAGAGGTATGCAGCGTCAGCGACGGGGAACTGGTAGTACTTGCCACTGCCACCGATCCGCTGCGTACCAGAGACGGCGGGTTTATCTTACTGGACCCTGAGACCAACTGACTCTAACCGGCGGGGCTCCTGAAAACAATCCGTATCAGGAGCCCCGCAACAAAATCCTACTGACATGCACTTGATAGAACCCTGTTGCGCACCGAAACAACTGTTGGCGCTGAGAAGTAAGCTCGGTGACAACGGCACCGCATTCTGGCATGGCTACGGCGACCTGTCGATAGCGGAGCTGCTGCCACAGATGCTGACACGTTATACGGAGGTTGACCTCATTATCGCCGCACCGTCATTGCCAGACATGGCGACGGAGATCATACGTAAGATGATGGAAAGGCAATGGCGGAGCATGGACGGCAAAGGAATGGTCTATAACATCCGCCAGCTGACACTCATCGCCGACATGCGGAAAAAGAAATCCCCGCTTGCTAACAAATGGCTTTACGACAATCCGTTTGACAGTCGTCTACTAATACATAATACGCAACAGGGTGATACCGCAATAATACTGCCTGACATTGCTTTCTTCGGCAATATCAATCTAACCTACAGCGGACATTTCACGGCAGTGGCCACGAAGAACACCTCCGTTATCGCCGACGTGCGCAAGACACTGCTAAGCCTGGGTTAACAGTTGCAGACCCATCAGGCATCTTATCCGGAACGAGACGGATGTTGAGCTGTTATCACGGTCAACATTACAGGTGTATGTGTCCTCTGTGGCGCATACAAAGGCACGTGTCACGGCATCACGGAAGGTGAGCAGCAGGTGGCACGGCGTGCGCTCAAGGGTAGTGAGATATTCCCAGACAGACGCCTCGCGGTCATCAACCTCACACGACACATCAACGGCGTGCGCCCTGCCGGCAACACTATCAGACTCATCGTCCTTGACCTTTCCCGTCTTACGACGTATGGGGATAAGCATACCACCGCTGACGGCTGGAACCATGCCGATAGTGATGGCGTTAGTCAGCGTGGGGCTGAAACTTTCCATGGGGATGGTCTTGGTAACCTGCCATGACGCGTCACCCACAGGGAAATCGGTCACGGGAATGGCCGTAATGGCGAGGATGTCATCAAGGTAAAATTCCTTACAGCTGCTCATAACTCTTATCTTTGAAAATGGAGGTCTTGGCCCCTGGCCAAGGCCTCCTGATATGTTATTAAGGATTTTTACGGTCTCTGTGTGGTGGTTAGTCTACAATCTGGATGTTGTCGGTAACATCATCTACGAAAGTACCGTCGGTATCGTTCTGGATGGTGCCGTACCATTTCATTATGGGATAGACCTGATAACCGCAGGTTACGGTGAATGTCTGGCCGTGGTCGTCGCCACGTGCTGCGCCGGTATCAGCGGCGACTGTCCAGTCTGCCTCGCCGAATGGGTTGCCGACGACGGCATACTCTGCGCCCTCCTCTGTCACCTTACCTGTTGGGAAGAAGAAGAGGTTCTTGTCGGTGTTGTGCAGTGTGCGGCTGACGAGAGCCATATCGTCCTCGTTGAGTTCTACACGACCGGTTCCGGTGTGTGTCCAGCCCTTACCCTGACCGTTGTCCTCAGAAGTCACCTGACCGGTCTGGCTCTTGAAGTCTATACGGAAGCCCTTCAGGGCGGTAGCAGCGCCACCACCGCCAGCGGGAGTGATGACATACTGGTTCTTAGCATCGTTGATACCTATCGTATCAATGTGGTCTGCGTCAAGGGGCACTACGTAAACGTGGTTTGACAGACCAGCGGGATTCTCTTTACAGCCGTTGCCTGTTGAGAGAACGTTTTTAAGTGTACAAGCCATAGTCGTAATTTGTTTATGTATTTTATGGATAATCGGGATAGATTGTCAGAGGGCGGCGGCGCGGCTTATCAGCCAATGCCGCCACTCACCTCCGATGAGAAGATACCACTACTCCTCCTCAAACTGAGCCACGAGGTTCACGCGACCGCCCTTAAAGGTGTAGTTGTATGGATTTTCTGTTGAGCCGTCACTCCAGCCTGCAAAGACATAGCCTGTTTCAGGTGTAGCGGTAAGGGTGATGATGTCACCCTCTGTGTAGAGGTCTTTCTGACCGCTGGTGATAGCCACTGTACCCTCAGAAACCTTTGCGCTTGTAACGGTGAAGATGTCTGCGATATAGTCGCCGACAGGTACACCGAGAGGTGTGTTGACCTGCTCGTTAACGGCGAACACTCTCGGGCTGTAGTCACGGATACGGACGGTAGCGCGAGCGTTAGCCTGATAGTCAAATACACGGAGGTCTTTTGATACCTGACCCACACTGATGATGGCATCCTGCTCACGGTCTGAGCAGATATACTCGAAGTTGCCATCTACGGTGGCAATCAGCTGGCTACCCTCACCCATTGCGGCGTTGGTAACGAGTTTGACATTCGGGAACTCTGCGAAACGCCATCCGCCTTCAAGTACCGTGGGAGCAATCTGAGGATAAGTCAGCATATATCCCTTGACGATAAATGAAGCCAGTTTCTTGCTGGCGTAAACAATCACCTCGTCACTCTGCTGGAGAGAGGCGTTAAGGGCGTTGTAGAATGTTACGAATGCCTCATAAGCCTGCTGAGCGGTTCCTCCCAGCATATTGCCGGTGGTGATATAGTTGCCGTTGGCAGCAGAGATGGTGCCGTCGGTAACGCCCTTGGCAATGAGAGTGTAGAAGCCGTCAAAGAGAGAAAGCCCGATCTTTACCTGATTTGCAGCGGTGTTTGCGAGAGTACGGTTTGCCATGTTTCCGAAGAATACGTTGGCACGAATATCCTCGGCGTTGCGTTTTGCAAGCTCGCCAAGCAGGAATACCGTGTGCTCTGCGCTCTCGATGACATTTGTGTCCTGGAAAGGACCCTTCTCCTTGTAGCGCTCGATAGAATCGCTGACATGGAGTACTATCGGCTCAAGTTTCGCGGGGTTGTCAACAAACTCGCCCAGTTGGGAGTCATTAACGTTACCCACAACGTATGGGCGAGCCTGGAGGCCTTTCTCGTTGAAGATGTAGCATACGTCGATATTCTCAACGTCAGTTGTGACTTTCATGCCGAGGTCCTCGAACATGGTGTCTGTGAGCAGAATGGCTTTTGCCACCAGCTCAGGATGGATCTGTTCCTTTACGGTCTGGATCTGCGCAATATTCAATGCGTAAGCCATAGTTTTGTGTTGTTTTAGGGTGAATAATATTGTTTTATGTTATATGTCTCTTTACAACAGGATAGCGGCGTTTGGCCTGTTACCCGTGATGTGATAAAAATACACAGCGTTGTGATTACAGTCAAGGGCAACTATTTCTCTTTTGTTACCGCGAGAATCTCCTTGTAACTCATGCCGCGCTGCACACGTGGGCCTTTTGCCTTTGGTGCTTCGCCTGTGCCGTTGCCTTCCGGGATGCCGGCTGATGCGTTAACCATTGGTGCCGGTTTCTCCGAAAACTCCTTTAACTCAGCTCTGAGGTCGGCAATCTGTTTTGTCAGTTTCTCAATAGTGCCGTTCAGCGCGGTTATCGTTTTGTCTCTCTCCCCTATCAGGGTCTCCGCAGTGTGAAGAGCTTCCGTAATCTTTGCAATCTCAGACTGCGCATCGGAAGCGACTGTCTCACCGGACTCTTCCTCCGGCTCTTCCTCTGGCTCTTCCTCCGGTTCCTCTTCGGGTTCCTTTTCAGGCTCCTCCGGCTCTTTCTCCGGCTCCTCTTCGGGTTCCTTTTCAGGCCCCCCTGCTTCGTCCTCCGGCTCTTCCTCTGGCTCTTCCTCCGGTTCCTCTTCGGGTTCCTTTCCGGCTTCGTCGGCGGTTACCTGGAGGGTGACATCCGTAGGCTCGTTCTCTGATATTTCCTCATCAACAGCTTGTGTTGGTTCCTGTACTGAGGTCTCGGTGGTCTGTGGTGTTTCAACTGCTACAGTCTCTTCCACCTTTGTCTCTTCGTTTCTCATATCATTGAAATTTTTGGGAATATTGTTAATATCTTTGTTGGTTGGTATTTCGTCACCTGTTGTATCGTCTGTCGCAGGTGTTTCGACACGTACTGCCTCCCGTGCTGCGGGGATGCTCTTGTCGGCCAGGAGGAATACACATTCAATAGCGCGGTTGTAATCGCCGATCTCATCAACAAGTGCCGGAATAACGCTGCCTGCCTCAAATACCTCACCTGTGAGCATCCAGTCTTCGACGAGAGGTCTGTTTTCTCTCACACTCTGATGAAACTCTTTTGTGGATTTGTTTATCATCTCACGCAGCTTTTCGTACTCGCCTTGTGCCGCCTCACGCCACCATGCGTTTTTCTCGGGGCTGTCATCACCGACGATTTCCACCCACCTGCTGCCATCACGGTCAGTCGTGCCGTCGGGTGTAGCCCAGAAAGCCGCCATCGACCCGATGCAGCCGAAGTCATCCTTGCCGTTCATTACGATTGTGCGGTCACAGCGTGAAGAGAGGTTTACGCCAGCAGAACAGCACATGCCGTCAACGAATGCCACGGTAGGCTTACCTTTCTCGCGACAGTCAGCGATAGCCTGTTCGTAGTCAATGCGGGCTGCAGCCTCTCCGCCCGGGGTGTTGATAAGGAACAGATGTCCCACGACCTGCGGGATGGTGTTAGCATAGAGTATCTGGTCACGCTGGTCTTTGGAGCCGTATGAGCAGGCTCCTCCGTCGCGTGTCACCGGTCCGTCGATGACCATCACATTGATAATCTGGTCATCATCTGACAGTTCCTCGTCGTTCCAGTAAAGATGGTTCTCGATGTAGTGAATGTTGCCAACATAGAGTTTGTCTGTGAATCCACGTTTTGCTGAAAGGAAAAATCCGCGCTGCTTGTCGATGTCACCGTTGGAGATGTGCAGCGAGACGGCATTCTTTAAGGCATTGGCATACGTCTGTGCCATATCGGCGCGGAAATCCCATACCTTATTGTGCATGATTGATAAAAGTCCGATGTTCATAATTCTTCTGTTTTTATAGCAAATGTAATGGTGTGCCGCTTAACGGTCAAGGGCATTATCTGTTACGCCCTCACCGGCAGGCGGCATTATGTCTAATTCCTGTCCGTTGTCCTGTGGGTGGCGGGGAAGCCGGTGAATAGTTTTCTGTGCTGTTGCTCGCATACGGCACGGCGCTGGCGCTCTGCGGCGGCACAGGCATCGGCGGCATCCCTTGCCTCCTGTTCCTCGCGTGCCCGTATCGCTTTGTATATGGGTGAGTCGGTGACTGCATCACCTAATGCGTCAATATTATCCTCTATAAACTCACATGCCATAGCCATAGCCTGCTGTGCATCAGTCATAGAGTCACGCCGCGCCACGTTCTGCCTGGGCGGGTCTATATCCCTGCGACGGCTCTCTACGTAGAATGCCAGCGCGGTACGCAGTAGGGAAAGCAACTCATCCCCTACCCCGTCGTCAAAGCCGTTGTTATTGTCGTCAGATTCGCCGGGTTCGCTTGATTGTGATGATATGACACCATGGTTTGCGTAATCAATCACCGCCGTCAGTAACTTTGCGCCTATGCGTGGCTTGAGATAGGTGTTCTGGCAGAAACGAATATCCCTGACAAGCTGGATGTATGCCATACGCTCTCCTTTGATGTCAAGATATTCATTCAGTACCCGTGCCGTCTGGAAGAGGAGGTCTTTATGAAGGTAGAACGCATCAGCCTTTTCCCATAAGCCGGTAAACAGCCTGCCACCCTTCGCGTCCGCTTCAAGGAACAGGAGAAGTGAGTCTATGGCACGTCCTGCGCTCATAAAGGCATCTTTGACGACACGCTCGGCGTGTTTGTCATCAGCCGGCTCATAACCGTCGGCACTCACCATGTTCATGCCGCCGCCCTCGTTAAATGACACGGTAAGAAGACCGGCCTTATGTGCCAGCATCTTATAGAACTCTATCTGCTGACAGATACGCAACAGGCGTATTGTCATCATGTCGTCATCGGGCACATCGTCTGTTTCCTCTTCGTCATAGTAGCCACCACCTGTGTACGGCTGCCTGTTCTGTATGGCATCCAGCCGCTCCGTCACATCGGCATACGGCAACTCTGGATTGCTCCTTGCCTTATGCGTCGGCTTTATTGTCGTGGCGGTGATGTCAACGTATGTACGTCTGAGCCGTTCATACTCGGCAATAAGGTGATTGTACAGATCCGTTCCTAAAAGCGGCTCAAGGGTGACACGCTCTTCCTCTTCCAAATATCCGAGTAGCTGCTGTGGTCTGTCCCACCGTGCGGTAGGCATCAGGGATATGATTTCGTTTTGGGTACTTATCAGCATAATAGTTCGTTTTATGTGTAATGGAATCAGTAAATACTAAACAACCTCATGCCTTCTCTCCGCTGATGGTCTCCACGGTACCGGTCTTGCTGTTATCAAGCGTGGTAAGCGTCTGCTGGGCGATATGCCACTCGGCATGTGAATCCCACTCGTTGAAGCGTACAATGGTCTGCAGGAAATTAAGATAGAGACGCTGCTTGACATTCAGCTGCTGTTGTTTCAGCAGGTGCATCTCACGTAATGCCGTACCACCGTTTGACGCGGCAACCATAGGCACACCGACGAGACGGGGGTCAACCTGTAACGCAAGGAAGATGGGGGATGTGGAAAGCTCAAGTTCCTCTTTCCCGGCGGAAGCTTCATCCTTGGTGGATTCTGCTATATCGACAATCTCCACGTTATGATGTTCTTTGCCGTCCTGCCCAAGCCACATCCACTGACGCATCATTTTCCCGTGGTTTTCACGGTTCTGAAGGAAATCCTCCATGGCGTGCTCCAGGTCTTCGATAAACTGCCGCTGCTCATCGGGTTTTCCCTGATAGCCCTCGTCGGCAAAGACCTGTTCAAGATAGTCAAGGGAGATATAGAAAATCTTACCCCATGATGTCTTGTTCTCGCGCTGTTTGGCCTTGTCATACAGAATGGTTGAAGAGAAGTCAAAAGCCTTGGATGTAAAGATGCTCCACCATGCCGGCTGCGGATAATACGGTTTCTGACCGCTGGGATAAAATGTCGGACATACCACCCATGTCGGCCTGTCCTTGATACGTGTGCGCTGATTGCTCTCGACAATATACCGCAGGTCTGAAAGCAGATGCTGCGGCATGGCAGCGGGATACATAACGGTCTTGAAGTCGTTGACACCGATAGCCGTCGTGCCGCCGGCGCCGACGGTCCGCCACTGGTCAGAGAAATACACATGGTTGATATGTCGGTATTCATTCATGCGCTCAAGGCGTGTGCTGTGAGCCGGAAGCATATCCACGCTGACGATCTTCGGTCGCCATGCACCACGACGGCCACGTTGCAGACCTACCGTCGGGAAATAAATATCAAGCATCACATCGTCCTGTTCGCATTGAGAAAGATGCAGGTTCAGGTTGTTGTCCTCTAAAAATGCCTTTACACCGGGATCGCTCTCAATGACATTGCCGTCAGCGTCAGTCTTCTCATAGCCGTAGTAGGTGCGTTTCCATTCGGAAATATCGCTGCTGACAGACTGGATGGCATCCGGGTCGGGCTTATCCTGTTTCCTAAGCTCCGCCAATATATTCTGCAGTCGCTCACCGGCATCTTTATAGTCAACAAGGGTACCGTCGGAGAAACGATACATCAGACGGGGGCCGAGACCTGCGGTAAGGTCTGCTATATACCGCAACGGTGCCGCCGTATATGGACTGGACTGAGCCAGCACAGGTATGGTAGATGGAATATTGTTGCCAGCGCCCCATTTCACATAGCCGAGTCCAAGGGGCTTGCCGTCGCTGTCGTTTACTGTCACGACAGACATATTATCACGTGAGTCAAACGACCATGCCATTTTTGAAAGAGGGCCGTTGCTCCATGCGCCGGAGCCGATACAGGCGGCGGCATCTGTAATGATACCTGACGAAGGTTCTTTGTCGCCTAATGGCAAATTACTTACCTTGCTGCCTTTCAGTATGTCGATAGCCACAAACCTACGACCGGACAACTCATTGTTAATACGGTTGAAGTCCTTCTGTGTCTTTGCGTGGTGAATGGGAATCTGTGTTTTTTTTGCCATAATAACATGCTTTTATTTTCCCTTAAAATAAGCTGGCAAAAACACAGTGGTCAAGGGCATTGTGTCACTTTGGCATTATGAGGTTTTTGAATCTGCCCCTTAACTGACCGCCCACCTTACGAGACGCACTGTCGTGAAACTTGACACCCATAATCAAATCATCCATGGCATCGGTGATGTCGGTGCGTGTGCGCGGGTCTCCACCGAGAGAGTCGTCATCAGTGGACTTCAGCTTCTCGCGGCTCTTGTCTTTCTTGAATGTACCCGGGATAAGGCCGGCGTTCTCGATGGCAGTGATGAGATAGTCGTTACGTCCTGCCTCTTTGTTGATACAGAGTGCCGGTGTTGTCTGGAATGATAGTATTTCATTCAGTGCAAGATACTTGTCTTTATGGAATGAAGCCTTGCACTCAATATCCGTGACATCCCACCCAAGAGCCTGTAACTCACGGATTACCACGCGGTCGAAGCGGAACTCTTCGGCTCCCTCGACGGCGTAGGCGGTGCTGCCGCCTTGTTTAATGGTTGGTGTATAATAGAATATCACCTTTCCGCATCGGCGCAGGTGTGGTTTGTAATAGTCTGTGAAGTCACGGCATAACGCCCGCAGCTTACGCTCATTCATTACGAACAGAGACTTAAGGATCAGCAGTGACGGCTTTCCCCTGAAATCACGTGTCTGACCCACGACCATACAGTTGATGTTTGCATTGCAGTCAATGGCGATACGTAACGGATCGTGGTAACTTACGTCCATATCCAAAGTACAGTCGTCGCCCATACGCTTTGCCAGACGGAGGTCGATGCTTTCGGTCTCATAATCGGTAGGGTAATTCTGCACATCAAGCGCACGTCCTTTCTGTATCGTTGTCGCCTTGTCGGCAAGTAGGGAAAAGCAGTCCGGCGATTCGTAGCCATGTACCGAGATGTCAAAGTTGGAATAGAAGCCGTCCTTTGCCGCTCCCTTCTTCTGGCCCAGGATCTGAATACGGAACATCAGATCCGGCAATTCCCGTTTCATCTGACGTATCCACGCCTCGCCACCAAGCATCGCGGCATTCTCAATAGATGAGAAATTCCAGAATGTCTCTGACTGCGAGCGCAGCAGGTTGAGCCGTTTGAGGTAGTTGTCGTTTTGTGCCAGTTGTATTGCCAGCCGGGGATTTTTCTTCTCCAGATATTTCAGTTCGGCAAGCATCTCTGCTATCTGCCTGTTTATCTCTTTCGTCTCATATTCCTCTTCTTTCTCCCACATACATTGCGACTGGGTAAGGCCTGCGTCACTTACCCACAACTGGGATAGCCAGAAGGGATTAACCTTGGGGTCTGTGCCATAGCCCCACATACGCTGTTCCGTCTTGCGTGCCGCCGGTGGCATGAAATCGCCACGCAGTGTTGGCAGAACCTCTTCCTTAACCCGCTGCCAAGGCAGGTATTTTGTCTCATCGCCTATCAGTGCCGCAAGGTTAAGACCATTGGCGGAGCCTCTTACGCACATGGAAAGCATCTGAAAGACATGGCCATTGGCAAAATGCACGCAGTTCTCCCATGACCGTGGTTTCGCAAGCGGATATTCCCATCTCAGCTTGGCTGGTGCCTGGCCGAGAAAGAAGAAATTCTCAAACCCAAGTGAAGAGACCACCTTTAGCGCATTTGGCATGGTACGTGTATAGAGTTGTTTGGCGCTTGCTCCCACGAAACCGCTCATCTGCCTGCGAAGGCCGAGTACAACTTTCATCATGTGCAGACCGATGTATGATGTCTTGCCAAAACCACGCGCGGCACGCACCTTGGTGGAGCGTGACTGGAAATTGTATATATCAAGCTGGCCACGGTGAAGATATATCTTATGCACACCGTCGCCGAGCAAATCCACCGTACCGCCGTCAGACCTCGCTTCTTCTATATCCGGCAGCATCTTCGCCTCTAAGGCGTCACTGCTGATATTCGGATTTGTACCTACCCTTGCCATATCCTGAAAATATTATTAATAAATCCTGTAATACTGTTTCACATGTGTCCGGTATCGGACTATTGCGAATCGTTCTGTTTCGTATCTCGCGCAAGCATGAGGTCAACCTTTTCCTCTATCATCTTGCGTTTCTCATCAACAAATCCTCCGTATTTCGATATGATACGCTTCGTTTCCTCGTCATCAATATTCTCTTTCGTGTCATCCACCTCGCGGATGTCCGTTACGACGACTGACGGCAGGAATGCCACTTTTGACATATCGTCACTGTGTTCCTCCGGCTGGTTAAGATGGGCAACCTCACTGAGCAGCTTACCACCTTTGGTAAGCGCCATTACGTTGTCTGTCTCCATACCGATCCTGATGGCTTGGTTGGCAGCGGCACGCACACGTGCCTCGTCAACCTTGCGTGACGGAGTCGCTATCTGTTCCACGATGAAATCAAACAGCCATTTATCCTTCTGTGCGGCACGGTATTCTGCCGGTGGGTCGGCGTACTTGCCCTTTATGAGCTGTTTGAACATCTGGAACACGTCGAGGAATGGATTCTTTACCCATTGCCAATACACATGCTCTACACGTGCCAGCCGCGCGCGTTGTGACGGTTTTATATCAAGATCATCTATAGGCACGCCCTGCTCGAGGTGTATCATCGCCCCGCGCATAAGCTCTTGAGGTATTACACTTGGTCTCGCCATAGGTTATTATGTTAATTGATTTACTGTTGTCTATTCACCGAAAGGATGTCATACGCCTCAGTTGAACCAGTGTATCTCTGGTGCACCCTTATATCCTTTCTCCCATACAAACCATGCGTATGCCGTAGCCGAACCGCCTGTGCCGTCAAAGTCACCGTTTATGGCACACTTCAAACGGCTGCTGCTGACCCATATTCTGCGAGGTGGAGCGTCTTTAAAGAAACCGGCACGTTTCTTTCCTTCCAGGAATGTCAGCTTCAGGAACATTGCTACCTTGTGCCCTGGCTGTATCATCCTCAAGGCCCGTTCCACGAACTCCTGGGCAAAAGCGTATGGAGGGTTGGTGATGATGTCGCCCGTCCATCGTTCCGGGTTGTCGGTCAGGAAATCCCTGCCCCCCTCTCCATATCCCCTGTCTGCTATATCACGGCTCACCACATCATAACCGCACCTCGTCAGTACCATGCTGATGTGCCCCTCACCGCATGACGGCTCAAGTATGGGATTGGAGAATTTTTCAAGGCGGCACAGCCATTCTGTCGCAGCGGGCTCGGTGGCATAGTAGTCTTTGTCTGCCCTCTCATGAGAGGCGTGATTACTGGCACCGATTGTCTTGAATACTGAGTTTCCGTTTCCTTTCCAGTCTCTTGGCATATTATCTGTAGTCTTTAAAATTTTACATCAGCATCTGCATCTGTCCTATTGTCATTCCTGATACTCTTCCGGTTCAACCCATCCCGTGTCGGGGATAAATCCGTTTTTTTCTCTGAGGAACATCACCCTCTGCGAACCAAGCATGTGCCACCTGAACCCTTGCGCAAGAAGCATTCGCTCGGCAGAAGGCCATGGGTCACCCCAGTCCATTGTTGCACGAAGCCCCATGGCATTGCGCAGCTGTCTCACATCCATAACCTCGACACCTACCGCAAATTCAGGCATCGGCTCCCATTGCTCCGTAAAGGCATATACGGCTGCATTCGCATTTTCCTCAACGGATTTTATGTCTGTAACCCTACTTGGCTGTTCTTGCTTTTCCGGCATATATCGGTTGTTTTTGTTATCAGTCCACAGAGACATACATATCTTCATCTAAGCATAGATCGCTCTGCTCGCAACGCTCCAGCTGTATCAAGACGGCAAACCATCCGTTCTCTATGGGACCGACGGTCTGAATATCAACATTCTCTTCGAGATCTATGCGCTCATACTCTTTTGTGCGTGTTGGGTCATTGTCATGCTTTGTGCGCAACCACGTAAGAAACTGCTGGCAGTGCATCCATGCCTCTTCTTTCGCTTCGGCGGCGGCGTCACCGTCACTCATGTCTCTTGCACGGACAAAGAAATAAAGCGGATAGTTCCGGAATATCAGTCCACCCTTAACATATCCCTCGACGCTGCTTTCCATTACGACACAGGGAGAAAGAGAGTTGGTGATGCCCTTTGCCAGTTCCACAACGCCTGCCGTGGAGTCTGTGAGATAGAAGCGTCTGTTGCCGTTGACAACAGAATCCTGCATAGGCCTGTATGCCTTACACCATTGCCGCACAATAGAATGGAATGTCATAATCGTCAGGTTTTATTTTTTATTGATAACATATCGGCAATATTCTCTGGCAGTAGTCCACGCGAAGCCTGCTCTATCATAAGAGTCTCCGCTATATTGTTTACCAGCTGGAATAATATCATAAGCCGCTCGTCTGACAGCTCGTTTATACCCACGGGGCGATTATCCCACAAACAGCCGACTTTCATTTTATTATCCTCACCGGTATAGGTCAGTCCGAGCGTGACGTGTGCCTTGGAAAGGGCTTCATTGAATTTCTTTTTATCAATCTTTTTCATTTTGTCATGAATTTATTTTGATTTTGAAAACATCAATTCCATAATGCTTTGCCGCCATGAGTATCCTTTCGTCTTTATATACCGCCTCGCCGGTCATTGCGGCGTATGCCGAGAAATTGTCCTTCCATTTCTTCACGTGGCTTTCATACCTCTTACCATTGCCATTACGTGTCTCACACAACCATTTGCGTAATTTGGCTTTTTGTGCTTTCTTGTCATCAACAGCCTTGGTAGTAGCAGGCTTATTGGAGTTATCTTTTCCATCGTCTTCTTTTAAACTGACATTTCCCACGGCGTCAACAACCACCTTACCCGTCTGCACTAACTTCTCCCACTCGTCATCAAGCTCTTTGTATATTCCACGCACCTTGTCGTCAAGAGTTGTGGCGGTCTTAGCCCACTGTGCCACCTTGTCGCCCTGCTCACCGGCATCCATGAGCTTTCTTGCGCTTTCGCGTGCAGCGTCAAGATCTCTAAGCAGCTCACGCACGCTGGCAGCCCTCTTCTGCGTTTTTTCAGGCAGCAGGTGAATATACTGGTCTATGTGCCGTGGCCGCATGGGTATCGGCTCTGATAGCCGCGAGCCCGTGCTGCCTGTCTGACTGCCTGGAACTGTTGCGGTGTCTTTTTCAATAACCTTTTCAGATGAGATACCCGCTTTATTGGATTTGCTCTCCCGTTTCGTATCTTTGGTCCCTCCTGTACCCGCATCAATCGTCAGCACTGATTTAAGGACACTGAGCATACGCCTGACAACACGCCGTGCGGAAATCATATACAGGTCATCCGGTAGCCATGTGTCATCAACAACACCTTTCATCCCACTCAACAGCGTTACACCATCCTCAAAGGACTTACAGTCTTCATCGTTCCAATTTGCGCTTATGATAAGAATGTCTTTCAGACGCGCATTAAAGTCACTTTCCGTAAGTGAGGTTAAACGGGCCTCGTTAAGTTTAAGCCAGTCCGCTACCCTGCTCGCATACTCCTGCCTCTCTGCGGCAGTCATATTGTGGTATCGTCTCAGATACTCTGAGCTTTTAATTTTCGTAATCATAATCGTTGTTTATTAGTAATGGTTCAGGATAAGATTCTGTTGTTTTTGTTTTTTACAATCATTATATAATATCAGAATATTCAAGTCAAGGGCAATGTTTTTGCAAGGTGTGTAAGTGAAATTTGTTATTTAAAGTTAAAAAGTAGTTGCTTATTTGCTCATTTGCTCAAATGATTATAATTTTGCTCTCAGCTACAACAAACGGGCAATGCCCATATATTTTCTATTAAATCTATAATTATGGCAAAAAAAGCTAAGAAGCACTATCTGCGGCATACTGTGGTAGTGTCAAACAACAAAGGCGGAGCAGGAAAGACATCTACCGTACTGAACCTCGCGTCTGCCATCGTAAGACGACTGGAAGGCTACAGGGTACTCGTAATCGACTGTGATCCTCAGAGGAACCTGTCTTATTTTCTCGGATGGGATGATAAGCGGGAGCTGGACGGTCAGCCAACCATTTACACGGCACTGTGCAACGAACAACAGGGATTACCCGTCTATCTGGCCGGCAACGGATTGTATTTTACCCCCGCATCAGTAAACCTTAACGGAATTGATGCTATTCTCTCGCTACGGCCAAATCCGAGCAAGGCTTTGGCTGAGATACTACAAAGACCTATTGACGACCGCTCTGATGTCATGTACGGCACAGAACGCATCCCCGCCAGGGATAAAACTCCCCTACCCCACTCCATCGAAGAAGCATTTGACTTTATATTCATCGATACTCAGCCGGCAATGTCAAGAATGACTTATAACGCCTTGTATGCCGCAGATGGATATATCATTCCAACAGAGTTGGAGGAGGCAAGTGTAAAGGGTATGACAAATATCGCCGTGGCAGCGGGAAAGGTCCGTGCGGATACCGGCAAGCTGAATATTCACGGCATCCTGATCACGAAACTTGACGCCAAACTGCGTTCTGCACGTTTCTATGAACCACAGATAAGGAAATCATTCAGGGAGACATTTAACACAGCAATAAGACGAAGCAAGGATATTATAGAGAGCCAGGCTTTGCGTGAGGACGTGTTTACTACATACGGCGGAGGACGTGCAGCAGAAGACTTTGTGGCACTCGCAAATGAATACCTGAAAAGATATGCTTAAATGATTATTTAAACAAATGATTAAATGATTAAATGTTTAAATAAATAAATATTTATATATACAAACACTTAAATATATAAATAAACAGATAAATAAATATTTAAATAATCAGGTGTTTAAATACTTAAATATATAAATAAGCAAATGTATAGATGATTATATGTGTCAATATATAAATAAGCAAAAATATAGATGATTATATGTGTCAATATACAAATGAGCAAATATATAAATAATCAGATAATTAAATAATTAAATAATTAAACAAACAATTATGGCTAAGAAAGATAAATTCCAGAAGATGCGGCAAGATACGGGTGCTCTCTCGTCTTTTCAAGACATGGTGACGCAGGCAACCACAGTTGCCGCCATAGAACAGCAGGCACAAATACAACTGTCTGCAGGTGACGAAAGTAAGACGGAAAACAACAAGGAGAATAAAAGTGATGCAGTAACACTGGATCACAACGTCGGTGGGGTGGGGGATGCCCGGCAACATCAGGAGGAAGAGAGATATATCAGACTTCCGAGTCCTAAAATACTGATCCGTGAATACAACCTTGCAAGTCAGTATTGTACATTGTTCACAAACATGACCCGCCTTGACTTCGTTGAACTTGCTATAATAGAAAAGCTGCACCGTGTCGGACAGATGACGGATGAGGAATTTGCCGCCAGGGAGCAGGAAATAAAGAGCAGGCCGACCAGAGGACAACGGAAAACAGCAAATAAACATATAAACAAATGAGCAGATGAGCAAATAAGTGAATGTGTAAATACATGTGTTTCGTTGGCGATAGTTATTTATCAGCGTTGTTTATATAGCAGCGCTGATATTTTTTTAAAGTTCCCGATAGGACAAACTTATATTATATATTTTAAAGTTCCCGATAGGACAAACCTCGGATGTATTGTGAAGCAGAAAAGTTCCCGGTAGGACAAACTTTATAGGGATATATACATAGCATACACCCCATAAATAGCAGTGTCTGGTATGTTTCTGTATGGATAATAATAGAAAAAT
>Ga0326512_10000717_pt1 | contig 27998 bp, 37 predicted proteins | sample 1_2617_0518_D_FD_203652 | JGI IMG/M metagenome (GOLD analysis project Ga0326512, IMG submission 203652) | Bovine rumen microbial communities from UC Davis, California, United States - 1_2617_0518 | ecosystem: Host-associated > Mammals > Digestive system > Stomach > Rumen | place: USA...
TTTTCTTTTTAATATCTTTAACTTGCTCTCTGTAATCTTCTGCATAAGTTAAAAATTCTTCGGTTTCATTTATCAATATAATATTTATTAAACTTTTTGTAGTGATAACCCCATTGGCTCTTGTATGGTGAGCTACCACATAAGCAGGAGATTTTATTTTAACTCTATTTCCATTTGCATCATCTACTACATAGCCTTCTTCATCCCAGGACAGGTCTTTAGCAGCTTCGATACAAGCTGACAAAGAATGAAGTGGATAATGTTTTGGAAGTTTTATTTGAAAATAATCTATAATAGATGTTAAATCAGAAGCTCTATGAAAAGGTATAATTAAGTTATTTTCATTTCTATACCCTAAAAAATACAGTTGAGTTTTTTCATAAGGAATGACTACTCTATTATAAGGACTTACCAGCTCAAATAAATAAGTATATCGTCTATCTAAAGCTTGAAAAAACTCTTCAAAATTCAAGTCTTTTTCAGTGAAATGTTTTAAGAATAATTGTCCATAATTTGCAACTCTAGCATCACCTATATCCGCTTTAAAAGCATCAATAGTTCCATTAGTGGATATATGCCAATACTCATCCCACCAGACTTTCATTAAAGAACCGTCCACTTTTTGAGTAACTACAGCACTATTCCAATCAATATCTGGAACATAAGATTCTCCATAATTACCAAACTTATCAAAAGCGTGGCACACAGGACGCCCCCATTCACCTTCAAGAAATATTATACCTCTTGCTTCTTGCACTTTTTTGAGATTAAAGTTTGAGGATAATTGATTGTATTTAAACATAACATATCCATCGTCTCTTGAAACTTTTAAATTAAAAGGTTCATCAGTTAATACTTCTTCCCAATTGGAACAAGTAGCACAAAATCTACCTAATTCAGTTGTATACATAATTATCCTCCTTTATTTATTTTAATCCATTTGCGGCAGCGGGTCAAGACCTAAACCGGCTTTTATTTTCTCTAATGTGGTTACTGGATTTTTAATTACTTCTTCTTTTGGTAATATCTCATAAATTACCATTATTTTTCTTGGAGAATGAAATTTTATGTCTAATATTTCAATATTTTTTACATAACTTTTCTTTCCAAGCCAAACATTAGCTTCAATTTCGGTTTCAAATAATTTAATCTGTATCATAATCTTCTCCCTTCAGCAGTAACTCCCAATATTTTTCATAACATTTTTTATTAACAAAATCTAAAGCGTCTTCTCGTGACATGCAAGCTATCTTAGAGATATATTTTGCAAATATTTCATTAGAAATTTTAACAGATATCATCATAAATTCATCTGGATCATATTTTATTGCCATAAACATTAAAATTAAATCTGAAGATACACTTATATTTTTATCTATCGGTACTAACATCTATTGTTCCTTTCTAATTACTTCTAATTTAAGGGTTTTTGATATTTTAGCATAACCAGTCATATTGTTTCTATTCCATATATGCGACAAAATTATTTCTATTTTATTTTTGGGATAATTAGGAAAATATTTAGAAATAATTATATTATAAATTGCATCAACATTAAAATCAATAATATCATTATTTATTTTAACGCCAACAATAGAATTTTGCCAAGCTTCTTTTGCCCTCTTCTTAGCTTCCTTTTTAGTCATGCCCAGAACTATAAAATCTGCCTCAGCTCTATCTTGATTTTCTTTTTTTGTAACCCATTCTAAGTTTTTAACGCTATTATTTCTTTTATTATGGTCTAAATGGTCAACAGTAAGGTTTTCAGCATCTGGTATTGGTTTCCAAGTATGCATTACTATTCTATGAGCAAGTTTCCAAGGTTGACTTGGAACTTCCGTTTTTACACAACAATATCCATTTTCATTTATTTTAATAGGTAATCTGCGTTTATATCTATCTTTAAAACTACCCAATGTAGAAACATAAATACCATAATCTTTGTTAAATTTCCATCTTTCAATTCTAAAACTTATTGTAGGCAACATAAAAAATCACAATTCTTTCTTTTATTTTTTTTCTATGTATATATTATACTATAATTTTTTATATAAATCAAAAATTCCCCTATTAATTAGAAGGGGAATTTCCAATAGTCCATTATATCATTAAGGTCTTTCACTTTTAAACTCAACATTTCAGCTTGCGGCGCCAGGACCCTGTCGTCGTGATAGTGACCGCATAAAAATACTGTGTATCCTACTTTTTGTAATAATTCGCCAAGCCATATTTCCATTGAATTATCCACTTTGCTTTGGTCAACACAACTTAAAAAAAGATCTCTGGGTTGCCACTCAAAAGGACAAGTGTGGGCGAGTATGAGATCGAAAGACTGACCTGTGTATTGTTTTAATATAGTATTTCGCTCTTCCTCAGTTAATTGTTCATTCTCAAACCAACCGCCATATCCTCCGCTAGCCTCAACACTGAGACGATGATACTTGTCTACTGAATATGCTCCGCCGCAAACTAAAGCAGTATATTTACCAAATTTATATTTATGCCCGTCCATTAGATAGAAAATGTTAGGATATTTAGCTTCATAATAAACATAATCCTCTACTTCTGGAAGTAAAATATTTTCCATTCCAGGAACATCTTGCGGCCGCGCCTCATGGTTGCCACGAACGCAGAAAAAATCTAAATTATTGCAATTTTTACTAACGCGTTTTTTATTTATCTTATCTCTATTTGCGATTTGCGGATCTGGTGATCTGTACCAGAAATTGAGCCCTGCATCGCCAAGTATAATAACTCCCCAGCGTTCTCCTTCAGGAACCAAAGAATTTATTACATAAAAGCGTGAAAAATCTCCATGTGTATCACCGGTAATAAGCCAGCGACTTATCATATTTTTCAACTCCTTAACCAAAGAAATATCTCTTTTTATTTATCAAATTATAATTTTTATCTTTTACAATTTCAAATGTGCTTAAACACTTTTCACAAGTACATAAATATATTATGCTATTGGGAGGATACCCCGTAGTAGTAGGTTGTTCTGTATCATATATTTTTAATATACCATTACATTCCGGGCATATAAAATCTTCATTTATTAAAATCCAATCTGGTACATATGCTTCAGAGTTTAAATATTTATCTATATACATTTGAGCTTCTTGTATATTATCAAATAATAAAGAATGGTAATACTCATTATTGGTATCGGCTTTATTTATTTCTATATATTTGCTATTATTAAAACCAAGTATTTTGCACTCGCTGTCTTTTGGTTTTATATGATAAAATTCTTTCATTTGCATATTTTATTACTCCGCAATAAAGTCTTTAAATTCAAAGTAGTGTTCATTTTCAGTTTCTAACCATATTTCATTAAAATCAAACTGGGCATAAAGCGCTCCAAGAAGAGATTTTGCGGAAACCCGCATATGAGCGCCGTCTGTCAGAACTACTTTCTCGTTAAGTTTAGTGGCGATGCCCACAAGACGGGCGGCCGCACTATCTGTATCAATATTTATTTTTACTCTCATTTATCTTTACTCCTTTCAATTTTCTTTTGGCATACCAACCATCAGTTTTGTGCAAAAAGCCTAAAGGTATTGCATTACTTGAATTACAACATTCACATTTTATTCTTATATAATCTTCTATTTCCCAACGAGTTCCTATCACAGCTATTTTTGTACCACAATTCCAGCAAGTACCAAAACGCACATACTGGATAGGGTCTTTCTTTTTTATTATTATTCTTTGTTCACTCATTGTATTTCTTACTCCTTATCCATTCTATAAGTTCACTTGTATCTGTTATTTTATTCATATCTGCATTTTTAAGGTCTGCCGCACTTACTTCGTTTGCGTTAAGAAGATTTTGGGCACCTTCTTTGGTAATAGTGATATGTTTATCGAATATATTATCGTTTGTTGATAACCGTTTATCTTTTTCATCTATACATTTTTGAATAGATTTTTCAACTTTTTAAAAAATTCATAATCATCTGTATAAAATTGAATTCTATATTCATTATCTTTAAAATAAATCTGTGCATTATAACCTGTCATTTCTTCACCTTCTTATTTTTCTATAAATATTATAACATAATTTTTTATAAAAAACAAAAAAGCGGTATGGAACAAACTTAATTATTCCATACCGCTTGGTATTTTTTTTGGCTGGGGTTACTTCGAATCGAACGAGTATCAAGAGGGTTAGAGCCTCCTATGCTAACCATTACACCAAACCCCAGTATATTATTAAATTATTTCCCAATCTTCATCAGAATATAATTTAATATCTTGTTTTTTTCTTGGTAAACCATATGAATCACACCATTTACGAACAGCATTATCACTTACCCCAAATATTTTACCGATTTGAGAAAAAGGTTTATTACGAATTAAATTTTTTAATTCTATTCTATTAGGCTTATTACTTTTTCGTTGAGTTGAAATTTTTTTATTTTGTCGTAAAGGATAATTATAGTTTGGTAATCGACGACTTTTTCCTGTGTTAATTGTAGAAATAACATCTTGCCCTACACCATATTTTTTAGCAATCTCTTTTTGTGATATATCGCTATTCTAAAGCAAATCATATATTTCTAATAATTCATTTTTATTAATTTTTATCGAGTTTCCAAAACCGCCATTAAATTGTCCACCAAGAATAGCATTATATCCATTAAAATAACTATTATATTTTTGAATATAATACTATTCTAATTCATCTAATTCGCTCTAAGAACATTCTTGCAATATTTCAAACTAGAAATTTTCAAGACCATATTTTCTAAAAGCCCGTGAAAGAATAGAGTTATAAGCAGAAGAAGTGGTTTGAAAGGCCCTTTGTTTTTCTTTACGCCATCTTTCTTCTATATTAAAAGATTGACCGATATAACAATGTCCATTTATTAAATTTGTAATTTTATAAACACCACAAGCCATTTTCACTTTTCCTTTCTGTATTTTTAATATATATAGAAAGTGCCTTACACACTTTCTATATATATTATATTACAAAATTTTCAAAAAGTCAAGAATTTGCGGGAGTATAAAGTCCAGTACGGCGCCATACATATGTGGTATAGTATGGTGGCATGTTGTTGTGAGGTTTGGAACCGCCTGCTTCAGCAATATAGCCGTCACTTGTCAAATTCTTGCTGTTGTTATAAATGCCGTATCCGCCCGACGTAGCAGTATAGGTGCTTTGAGGGCCGTGTATTAAATCATGATTATGTTTAGGCATCTCACTAATATCAAGAGTGTGGTCTGCTTCGCCGCCGCTTTTGCCTGCTATATACTTGCCGCCTGCCGCAAGTATAAATTGACCTTTAACCTATACCCAGGTACCGCCAAATAAAGCATTAGGAGAATTGGGGCCAGTTTCTACATAAACAATATTAACTCTATTGAGTTCATCTTGATTTAAAATAATTTCATAATCAGATTTAGTTTCTGTTTTATAATAAAAATAATTTTCTGAAAGCTCTGTTGGTTTTGGAAGCAGTAATACATATTTATTATCTGAATTTTTTTGGTATACCTCTTCAACTTCATTTAATTTTTCTTGGGTTTCTATTAAAGTAAATATTTCACTTTTATAGTATTTATTTTCTACCCAAGTTTCTGGCTTTTTTTCAAGTGCAGTAAATTGCGGCTCGGCTTCATCATTCCAATAGTAATCACCCCGCGGCCGCACATAGTTCATCAATAATTTAAAACTATCAGTCACTTGCTTTTGGTCATTTATTGTAGTTACAAAAGGCTCTAAAGCTTTGGTTTGGTCTTTAGTATAATACTATTTATTTAATTCTGTTTTAACACTACCTAAAGAAGCAGCTTGATTTTTATAATTTGTAGTTCCTTCATTTATTACATCATTATAAATTGTAATAAAATAAGTTTTATCATCATCAAGATTTGGACCTTGTCCAATAAAACTACTTAATCTCTATCCTGTTTCAGCCATTTACACTCTCTCCTTCCTTTTATTTAGCTTCCGCAATTTTCCATGTATTATTTACTTTTATATAAAAGCTAGCTTGTTTCCATTCACCATTAACCTTAACATAAGGTATTGCGGTTTTCCATACTCCATTTACCTTTACGTGAGCCAAGCCACCAGCGGTTTTTACTGTGATTGTAGAAGTTGGGTTTGATACTCCGTTAACTGGATTAGTAGCTCTAACTTTAATCGTATATTCAGTATTTGGATTAAGGCTTTCTATTATTTGTTTGTTAGTTACTCCTATCGTGGTACTAAAATCTTTCCAATTATTATCACCATTAAGTGAATATTGCCAATTTTCACAGTTTATGTTTGCGGTAGTGTTTATCATGAAACTATTGGTGGTAATATCAGTTATATTCATAGTAATAGTAGGGCCATTTCTATCTATTTTAGTTAAAGTTATATTACCACTGGCACTTCCGCTATTTGGTTTTACGTCATTGCTAAAACTTGCAGAAATAGTTGCGGTCTTTGACCCATCAGTATTATGAGCAATAGTAATTGTTTTTTCCCCTATATAAATCCAAGAGTTTTGTGGGAAACTAATATATTTTCCTCTATTATTCCAAGTAAAATACTATCCTTGTATATATCCAGCAAGTACAGGCCCTTGCATGTAAGAACCATATATATTGCGAATGTAGGCCGATATCTTTACAGTCGAGGCATTATTTACTGCGGAGACTGCGGTTTCCGCAGCCTCCAATTTAAATTCCCAGTTAGGGGAAGAGCTTGTTGTTCCTAATATTGTTGCCATTGTTAATTACCTCAGTTATATTTAAGATATATGTCGCCATTGTTACCATCTGAATCTTGTGGTAAGTTGCTGCCGCAAGTTATTTTTTTAGCTCCAGAGTTATCAGAGGAATTTGATACATAGTAATTAGTTAGTTTAGTAGGGAGATCTGTGGTTTTTGTATAATTATCTAAATTGTTTATATCTTTTATCATACCTTTTATTAAATCTGCCGTGGTAGTTGAACCTCCAGAATCTTCTTTTAGATATTGATCTAAATTCAAATCTTTAACAAATTTACTCCAAGGAATGGCTTTATTAGAATAAACTGTGTCATTACCGTTTGAGTCTTGCTAAATTATTACAATATAAGTGTTGTCATTTGGAGAATCATCATCTGCAACAAACGCACTTAATTTAACAGTGGTTTCATCAGTTATATTTTCATTTGCCATAGTTTACTCACTCCTTATTTTAACAAAACCTGTATAATATTTTCATTAACTCTTTTTAAAACTCTTATATTAGTTTTACCATCGGCCGCAGTACCAATACCGCCGTCCGCAGGCTTAACATAACCATTTACTTGGCAAGTTCCATCATCTCGTAAAAAGAGTTTACCAACCATACCTACTGGAGACCATTCTGGACGTTGTGAACGTGGTATATATTGTTCTTCTGGATTGTAGTTGGGGTTAAGTTTCGGTCTTGTTCCGGTTTTAATTATTTCAATTTCTTCACCTGTTTCAGGATTAACCCTTATGTCTTTATATTCATAAGGCTCATATATAAGTCTACCAAAGTCATCTTTAAGATATCTTCCTTGCCATTCACTCTCATAATTATTACCAAGAACAGCGACTGTGCCGCTTATAATACCAAGAATTTCATCACCAAAGTTAGCATATCGAATTTTATCTCCGTCAAGGGCGACCACTCTACCTACCCGGTCTTCATTGTCGGGGTTACCATCTAACCATTCAAAAAACTCCGCATAGTCTGCGCCCTGACTAGAAACAGCGCCTGCAAAAAATCCGTTTCCATCTTTATCAACGGTAAATGCGTTTCGGCGGTCACTTGCGGATGTTCCGTTGCCAACCTCAAACAAGGTATCGGTCTTGTTCTTGTTATATTTACCTATAACGGTTTGATTAGTATGTCCAGCAATATTCCATTGACCGCTTGCGTGTGAATATTGACCGCTTGCCACCGTATTATATCCTTCTGCGTGGGAATAAAGTCCGCTTGCAGTTGTGCTTTGCCCTTCGGCGTGTGAATAGTCGCTGCTTGCAGTTGTATTATATCCTTCTGCGTGGGAACGGGCGCCGATTGCCTTTGTCCCTTGCCCTTCTGCGTGGGCGGAAGTGCCGCTTGCCGTTGTGTTAATACCTTCGACGTGCGAATAGTCGCCGCTTGCAGTTGTATTAAGACCTTCGGCAGTTGCTTTTGTGCCAAGCGTTGTGCCGCTTTTTTGTCCTGCGGTTATATAATTAGTAGTCTTTAGAATCTCTTGTTTTTTTGGTTTGCTAAAATTTAATTGGTTCTTATTAAGGTAAGCATTATAATTATAAATAGATGGTGTCTCACTAGTTGAAGCCGGTTGAGCTACCGAAGAAAACATAATATTGATTACATTTTCAAGGGCAGGGGTATACCCTGAACGATAAGTCAATGCAGATGCCCTTAAATTTAAATGCCATAAATCGTTTGTCGGGTCTGCTACTTGTGTTATTACTGTATAGCCATTTAAGACTTTTTCAGCAATATCTAAAAACTCGTTCTCGGTGCATTTATTCTGCAAAGTATAGAATGGAATAGTATATACTTTATTTGATATAACTTGTATTTCTCCAAATTCACGATTATTCTTCTATAATATAATTTTTAAACCTTGTATATTATTATTGTTTATAAAATCACTAAATGTAATTCCATCATTATTATCATAGTTTTCCATATATAAATTGTATGTTTTACCTCCATACGGAACACCTTTTACCACAACGGTTTTACCAGCTTTATATAATTCAATTAATCTATTATATTCAGCCTCACTTAAACTTGAAGTAGTGTCTTCAGGATCAAGATAAGGAATTACATAAACATTATAATTTTCATCATATTCCCAAGAGTCATGAAATCCCTTTCCACTCCAATTTATTCTTTGTACAAATACTCTTATAGTAGCTTCATTTCTACCTTTAAATAACTCTTCGTTGTAAGCATTTGTCCAATAAGGGGCTGCAAATGAATAAATTGAAATATGGAGAGGGTCTTCGTTAGAATAAGTAGTACCTTTGCGTTTTCTGGCATTTACTAATGGGAGAATCATAGAATTTTTTGTATCTGGATTAACAAAATGACAAAAAACTGGTCTTCCAGATTGCTCTGCTTCAAACACTTCTTCAAATGTAGTTATACCATATTCTGCAATAAAAGGTACTATTGAGTTATTTGTGTTATTAGATATATTACCTTGTTGACTTTGGCTCTCAACAGTTTGCCATTCATTACCTTCGCCTTCACCAATCCATATATAAACACCTTGTCCTGTCTCTGCAGGAGTTTTACTTTTTAAATTATAAATATCACCAATAGCATTGTCACTTTTTGGTAATTCAGTTTTATTTTCAACCTAACCCTTAAAAGTTATTGGATATGAAGTTCCACCAATAGTTATTTTATAATTATTTTTAAGATAACCAACATCTCCAGAAAGTATATCCCAATCATTATTGCTTGTTCTTACTACATTATCTCCAGCTTTAATACTATGATCTAAATCTGCATTTTTTATATTCCACACATCACCTGGTTTTGGAGGTGATTCTAAATTTTCTAAATCTGAATAGTTGTTCACAGAACCTTTATAATTAAATACTGTCCCAAGGGCTTCTATATCTTCTTGAGTTGCTAATTGATTAGTTGAACTAGCCTCAGAAGGAATTTTGCTTTCAATATCTTCTATATCTAAAGCATTTTTTAAATCTTTCTTTTTTATGTTATTTTCTAAGGTTAAATCGGCAATTGTAGTAGTTTTATCTACTTTTTTTGTATCAGTAATTTTACCTCTTCCTTTGTCAGTATCTATATATAATTCGTTATTATCAGTTGCATATAAAATTTGACCATCGATTGGTGGTACCTTATCAAGATTTCCACTTGAACCTCTTTTATATCTAACTTTTGCCATTAAAATTTCCTCCTTTATTTTTATTTTCTATATAAGAATGAAAATCACTATTTTTTATTTATAAATAATTGACCAAAAAGAAAAAGGCGAGGATAAACCTCGCCTTAAAATTATTATGGCTGGGGCGCCAGGACTCGAACCTAGACTAAGAGAGTCAAAGTCTCTGGTGCTGCCGATTACACCACGCCCCAATATGCGGAAGGCCGCTCAAACGGTCTCAGGACCGGCGGCCGCATACTCCTCACCAGTAAGTTGTTTGTATTGTCTTTTCAACTTCTGGATTATTCTTCCATTATCTTTTGGTCTTTCAGTAAGTATTGCTATACGATTTTCAAGTTTAAGTTTTTTAATTTCTTTTGTCATTGTTATCTATATCCTTTCTTTGTTGTATGTAATGGTCTGGGTGAAGGGACTTGAACCCCCGACCTCTGGTTCCCAAGACCAGCGCTCTGCCAAACTGAGCTACACCCAGATTTAATAATCTTCAAGCAATGCTAAAATCATTCCTATTATAAAAACTGCTACACAAACATATATCGGTTCAATACCCATAATTTCCTCTTTTCTTATTTTCTATAAATATTATATAATAATTTTTTATAAAAATCAAAAAATAAAAATGGTGTGCGTGAGAGGGCTCGAACCTCCGGCACGTAGATTAAAGGTCTACTGCTCTTCCAACTAAGCTACACGCACATATGGTGCTGGAACTCGGAATCGAACCAAGATCTGAGGATTACAAGGCCCCAGTACTGCCATTGTACTATTCCAGCATATTGGTTGAGAAGGTGAGACTCGAACTCACGACCTACCGCGTATCAGGCGGGCATTCTGACCAACTGAACTACTTCTCAATATCTTTTGGTGGGAAGCCAGAGATTTGAACTCTACCTAAGAGTGCCACAAACTCTCGTGCTACCACTACACTAGCATCCCCATATAATTGGTACCCACTATAGTAATCGAAACTATATCTCAAAGTTCGTAGCTTTGTATCCTATCCGTTGAACGAAGTGGGCATATTGGTACCCCTACTCTGAGTCGAACAGAGATTAGAGGTTTAGAAGACCCCTGTTTTATCCATTAAACTATAGGGGCGTATGTGGTGGGTCAGGCAAGGAATCGAACCTGCTCCTTCTGGGCTTCAACCAGACGCTTCTACCAAGTTAGCTTCTGACCCTTATGGTACGCCCCCAGAGAGTCGAACTCCGTGTCATCGTGTATAAGACGATTCCCCAAAACCGTCGAGGACAAGGCGCATGTTTATTCACTAAATTTCCATTTAAATCCATAAGCAGTTTTTCTTTTACCTTTACAAACATCAGAAATATGACTTGTAGCACCATTGCTTGTAGAAGTAATTTTTCCTAAGGCTTCAGCCGCAGCTTTTGTAGACGGAAAACTTTGTATAAAGTTTCCTTGTAAATCATACTGATTTACTGTTTTGCCAACAGCCATTTGAACAGCTTGTTTATTTGGAGTAATTGGTTCATTTTTTAGTTTTAAAATTCTTGAAACACTATCTTCTGATATATTTAACTGTTCTGCCACTCTTTTTATTATTGGTAATTTTCTATAAGTTGTTACAACTAAATCATAATCGATATATTTTTTTCCATCACCACCCATTGTGGCATTATAACCATTTTTAAAAGAACCTAATTTTTTAATCCAATAACATTCTCTTTCTTCTGGATTTTCAGTTTCTTCAATGAATTCTATGTGAAAATGTTCTGTTCCATATTTATTCATTGCTGAATACAAAGGTCTTTTTTCCATTTGTCTTCTATTTCTATCTTTACAATGTTCTTTAAATCGTTTTTCAATAGACCCTTCTGTTTTTCCAACATAAATTTTTCCATTTATATCATTGATAATCTAATAAATATATGCCAAAATTAATTACTCCTTTATAATTATTATGTTTAGTATCTGTCGAAACCAATGCTCACCACGTGGAGGTTCTAAACTTTGAGCATCTGGACCATGTGGAAATCGAATCCACCTGATTTTCTGCTTGCAAGGCAGATGACCACCCCTTGCAGTCCCATGGCCCCATATGGTACTCGCTGACGGGCTTGAACCGCCGACATCTACCTTGTAAGGGTAGCGCTCTCCCAGCTGAGCTAAGCGAGTATGTATAGCTTTCCTTTGCACCATAAGGCGAGGAAAGCCTGGAGGGCCCGCATAGAAGACCAGCCAGTGAGACTTATAGCCTCAAGTTTTAAACCCATTACTGCTGGGGGTTTTGGCGCACACCCGAGGTGTCGATCCCCATGACTTGCGTCACCACCGGTTTTCAAGACCGGGTTGCGGGCCGCCGCAATTAAGTGTGCATATGTAAAGCAAAGAAAGCAGCGATATCTCTGCGCCTCGGAGGGATTTGAACCCATAGGTTGGTGCCAACTTGTATTTATTCAAGAACCTGTCGCCTGGCCTCGGACTTTTCTTTGCTTTGGTCGGAGTTGAGGGAATCGCACCCACTCGGATCTAAGATTCTGGTTTTACAGACCAGCGCCCCTACTTTAAAGCTCTAAACTCCGATATATGTGTATGGCACGGCTGAGGGACTCGAACCCTTATCTCTGGTTTTGGAGACCAGCATTCTAGCCAAATTGAACTATCACCGCATATGGCGCGGAGTGAAGGATTCGAACCTTCGGAACGGGTAATCGCCCGATCAACGGTTTAGCAAACCGCCGGTTTCAACCACTCACCCAACTCCGCATATAACAATACTCTTAATTTAATCATAGATGTAGACCTTCGCCTTACCTACTTACTATCTTCACATTTAATCAGCCACCGAGAAGATAAGTCTGAACCAAAAGGCCGTCGCCTAATGATTTCTTACCCTAAACCGAAGTTATAAACTCGTGCGGGAATGGTCACCCGCTCATTTCACCCATCATTCAGAAAGTAATTTGATAATAAAACTATTTATCACTTGTTCTATCTGCTCTATCTGTCATGGTATTGAGCTACTTTGACTCTGTAAACACTTATAGTCAGATTTCTCTGACATCACTACCAAACTCCTTGTTAGCATTTCCAAGGTCTGCCGCAGTTGCTAAGCTACAACCTAACTTGGATTATTCCCCACAGGGGCGTCTATTGCGGAGCCGTGTCCACTGATGCCTTAATATGCGATAGAGTAAGCACATACTCGAACCTTTAGGAACTATCCATATCGTGTATAACCTCACGGTTTCCACGCCCACACGCTACCAAGTATCCCAAGTAGCCGACACTATATGGGGGTAATCAAGCATTCTCAGCAACGGTGATTAGCCGCTCTTCACTGAGTTACTCTATAATTAAATTAAGAGTATTCTTAATTTTTTTCTGTATATATATTATAACAAAATTTTTATATTTTGTCAAATAATATGTAAAGGGTTCACAACACCAAGAAAAAACAAACCAAAAGGCTTAGATGTAAAAAGAAGATGTTGGTAAATTCTTTTTGTTTCTAATACATTTTCAAAATATATTAGAACCGATATCAACCCATAGCTTAGCGATTTTACTTTTCGGCTAAGATCTCGGATTATGGGTCTTGTTAAAAAAGAAAGGTAATAGACTTATTGTCTATTGGATGCGGGAGTGGGATTCGAACCGCACGACCTCCAGCTTATGAGGCTGGTGACTTAGACCTCTGGTCCATCCCGCCATATGTATAAGGGGATATAATCCCCAAATGGTAAGTAATAATAGAAATCTGAGATTAAAATTTCTGCCAGTACATCTTAATAGCCTTATGTTTTAGCTATTTATCCACTTACTTTTGGTAAGTAATGTCCGTGCCTGCGATTTTTATAGACTTCGCCATATGTCTCTAACAAACGCGTACTCGATTTTCAATTCCACTATTAGTCTTGCGGACTATTCGCGAGAGCTACCTCGTTATAGTTTCACTCTAATCAAAGATGGTCGGCTTGCGGCTTTCCATCCCCTCTGTTCTTACCACAGAGGTTTAAGACACTTTTCTTCGTTTGCGACAGTAGACTTTTGCTTTGTAGTATAACAACTTCGTTTATCATACGAATGCTCTACCAACTGAGCTACTCGGCACTCCCGCGCCAAGATGGGACTCGAACCCACGCAAACTATTTTATTTCGACAAAAGACGAGCTACTGTTGTGGTTTCAATGACTTTTGGTCATCAAAATGCCACTCGCCTCTAACACTTTCCTTTACTTCGTACTCGTGCTTCTACATTCGCCGTAGTGAATATAAATGGATAACGCTCTTAACCTGTTAAGTCTTGAACTAAAACCCTGTGGTTTATTATACCTTATTTTATCCTTTTGCGTAAGTCTAGCCTCTTGCGGAAGCACTATTCTCAACCATTTGGTCATTGAATAGTTTGTTGACTAATCAAAAATAAGTTAGGACGCGGTAAATCACATCCGAAGGTGTCTTTTCAACACCAACTAATTTTTCACATTGCTTAGGGTACCACTTGCGTGGTGGAGCTTTGTCAGTATGCTCCTTTCACTCCCTCGCGGGAGGTTATCTGCTAAGCCAGACATATAAATAATAAGGTTCAAAAGAACAATATTATTTTTTATGTATTTTTTAAATTTGTATAAATATTATACAAAAATTTTTTTAAAAAATCAAATATGGTACCTGCGGGCGGGGTTGAACCGCCAACCGACGCCGTATGAAGGCGCTGCTCCAGCCAATTGAGCTACACAGGCTTATGTACACGGCGTCGGCCATTCCGCTCCGCCGGCGCCTTTTCTACTTATACTGCGGCGCCATCACTACTTGCGGCGTCGCTTAATTACTAGTTTTAAGGTCAACTAACCGCACATTTGTTTCGTAGAGGAATTTTTGCTTTTCCTTGGTGACACTGGAGAATTCTGCCATCCCATTTCCGGCTTGAGAGGCCGGCTTCCTATCTTTTAGAAGACAGTGCCATATAAATATCACTTTCCCTCAACCTACTTGTTACTCTTGGGATTTGAATATTATGGGTGAATTACATAGCGTAGGGTTGCATAGTAATTAACCATTGTCCATAATAAAGTGATATGTAATAGCGCCTCATAGTCAGTAGGAGCCGGTTAGACCGAAGTCAGTTGCGGATTACTCTTACCCTTGCTCAAGCCGGCGGCGCATAACTAATGCCGGGCGATATTAAGGTATTGTAGTGTGCGAAAGCCACTGGTGACCTCTAGGGCATTTGAAACCCTGTTGCTGGGATGAAAACCCAGTGTCCTAGACCGCTAGACGAAGAGGCCAGATATGTAACTACCACCCTAACACCGCATCTCTGCCTTACACAGTTGCTTTTGCCCTTAATATTAAGGTCTCAGGGTTAGTGGTTTGGCGGCTGTACTGTTAACCCTTTTTCCAATTCATATTTTTATATTTCTTTTTTGATTTTCTATATATATTATAACAAATTTTTTATAAAAAATCAAACAGAGATTTTTTGGCGGTATTACGGGGAATTGAACCCCGGTCTCTAGGGCGACAACCTAGCGTACTGACCACTATACTATAACACCATATTTTTCTTAACTTTCTATAAATATATTATATAATATTTTTTATAAAAAATCAATAATATATGTATTGGAGGGTTTTAGTACCACACCAGCCGGAGTCGAACCGATTGGTTGGGGAATTGAACCTTGCTTACCCACCGGGACACCCAGTGCCCTCATCTAACTTAGCTGCGGCCGCAGCTAAACCCACACTTTGTACTCCCCGGATCCGCACATGAAAGGAGGCTGTGGGCACCTTTGGCGGGACGTCAGGGACTCGAACCCCGGACCTAAGGTTTAACAGACCTTCGCTACCACCAGCTGAGCTAACGTCCCATATCCGCAACTTATTTTTTGTAGATGGAGTTGCTAACCACCGGTTTGTTTTACTTCGCTTTTTATTTATTATACTCTCTACCAACCGCTAAGCTACATATACCCACTAATGGTCGCGGGCAAAGTAGTAGTTTAAACAAACAAAATCCGTGCTCTGTGAGAGTACATATTAAAAATATGTATTTATTGGTACAGGTGAGAGGAGTCGAACCTCCAAAACACGGCTTCTTAGACCGCTCTCTATGCCAATTCGAGTACACCTGCATATGTAATAGAGGTTTTTTATTCCTCTACATATTTCCATTTATAGCCATAAGCACTTGGTCTTTTACCTTTACACACTTTTCCAATAAAGCTTCCATCTTTTTTATCCAAGCTTTTAGCTGCCTCAAGACAATTCAAATGAGTAGCAATATAATTACCTTGCAAATCATATTGCACTACTTTTTTAATAGACTTTATTGGAACAATATTTTCTAAAACATCAACTTTTTGATTAGACCAATAATATCCCCCTGCACTATTACGAATACCTCGTAAAACTTTACCAACTGAAGCAGAGTTAATATTAGTTTCTTGTTCTATTTGTTTTGTGCTAAGCCACTCTTTTATAAAACAACCATTTTTATCGTATTGAAAAATTAAAGATTCTTGATTATTTGCTTTTAATCTAGCTTTAATTTCACCACGACGATGACTTTCATTAGAAGAATAGTTTTCATAACCCATTAAATAGTTTTGTATTGTACTATGTCCTAATCCAGTTTGTTTAGAAATATCAGAAATACACAATCCTAAATCCCATAATTTTTGAACAGTTTCAGCATTGTCATAAACCACGCCTTGACCACCTAAAGTAGAATTATATCCGTTTTCAAAAGAATTATAATATTTTATCCAATATCTTTCTCTATTATCTAATTCTTCTGGCTAACATTCTTCAATAATTTCAAAATTAAAATTATCTATGCCATATTTTTGTATAGCTTTATATAATTTTGTGTTTCCGTGTTTGGCTCTATTTTTATGTTCTTTCCAACGATGTTCTATTTGAACACTTTGTCCAATATATACTTTTTGTGTAATCTAATTCGTAATTTTATAAATACCTATCATTTTAATAAAACTCCTTCTTAACTCCATAGAATAAATATAAAAGAAGAAGAGGGAGTTTACTCTTGTTAGTAAAGTAGCTAACTTTACCTATCTTCTTTTATTGGTAGTGCGAGTGGGACTCGAACCCACACTGGATAGATTTTAAGTCTATTGCCTGCTGCCTATTGGGCTACCGCACCATATGTAAAGAGAGAGGAAGGTGGACTATTTGTGATACAGCGCCGTCCACCATGGCCGCCACCCCGTGAAATTGTACTTCTTGTCGGACTCGCACCGTGGGGAATTTTAATATAGTAAAAATACGGTAAATCTAATTTTGAGTTCTTGCCCAAATTTTTTCTTTTATTTTTACTGTATAAATATTATAACAAAAATTTTTATAAAAATCAAATTATTAAATTTCCCAAGAAATTTTTATATATTGACAATCATAATTATAATACCCAGAAGATGTTCGAAAGCCTTCCGCCTGGGCGCACTCTGTCAAGGTATTCAAGTAGAGGCTTATATATTCATGATTTGCGATATAATAACGTATATAAGCGTCTCCTTCTTTTGCCGCTTTCTTAATATCTTTTTTATATTTATGTTTCCAATCACGCTTTGCGTTTTTTATAACTCTTGCACGAAAATTATCTATTGCTTTTTGATTTTTATTTTTAGCTTGTTTGGTTATTTCTTGAATTTTATTATAAAATTTCATATCTTTTTTACTTTCTATAAATATCACAAATATCAATAATAGTATCAGACAAATCCACCCATTTCGGAAAACGCTTGATTATTTTAATATAATCTTTCGGAATGGAAATAGTATCACCGTTGTCCGCAAACACCAACTTATCGCCTACTTGAAGTGCGACACAAGTCTGAGTTCTTCCATCTTCAAAAGTTTCTTCAACAATAACTTGTTCAGCTTTAAACATTTTTATTTATTTCCTTTCTTTTTTATTTTCTATAATTATTATACATTATTTTTTATAAAAAATCAAAAAGATTTTTCCTCCCAGCCTACTTTATCATAGACCGGGGCAAAGGTTTTAACTTTTTTATGATTAACAACACCCATTATTCTTTTATTACCATTTTTTTCTTTTAGATAAATGCGTGCTTGATCTGCGGTCACAGCTTCTCTGCCGCGAGGGTCGGTTAATTTTTTGCATATTCTTTCAATCTCTTTGAAATCCCAAGTATTCATTTCTAACCAAGTGCCTTTGGCTTGTATAATGAATACAGGCATTCCGTTTTTTATAACCGGATCTGCGTCTTTTATAGTGCCGCACCAGTGAATATCATACTCATTATGGATGTCTGTAATAATTAAATGTGTTTTAACTTTTACTTCTATCATACAATTCTCCCCTCAAAGAACTTTTTCATATCTTCATTGATATCTCTGGTTTCTACATCTTCACTATGTGGAGCTTCTTTAGATATGTGATTAGGGTTGTTTTGTTTCCAACAAGATAAAAAATGCTTGACAAGTTTTTCTTCTTCTTCAAATTTTTTTGAACAAGTCGGACAAACATACATATCAATAAGCAACTCCTTTTTTATTTTCTATAAATATTATATCATAATTTTTATTAAAAATCAATATGTAAAAATATAATGGCAATAATAATAATTATTGCCATTGTATAATATCAAAAAATTCCAGTATTAGAACTAAAAGTAGGCTCTATGGAAGAGACTGCTATTAGCTGAAGAAACGGCAGAATTTATGCTATTTTCTTCTTCTTTTTCTTTGCAAAGACAAGCTACATAAGGATTTTTCTTATAATACTTATAATCGTCATTGCTCGCAAAATAGTTGACAATAGTTTCTACATCCTCTTCAGGCAATCCTTTAAATAAAGCAATATCTAAAAGCTCTTTTGTTTCAAGAGTAGATTTCAATAAAGCTATTCTTTCTATTGTTCTATAAGAAAATAAACATTCAATACCGGCTTTATCTACAATCTCTCTAAATACATGAGCAAAAGCAACTAGATCTTTATCCCCTTGAGCCATGTTATTTTCAATAGTAGGTGAATAATCAATGTTTACCATAGCAAAACGGTCAAGAGAAGCCCTATCAAGACAATATCTTCCAGTGTAATTAATGTCCGCACCAAGACCGTTTGTATTGCCTGCCGCAATTACATGAAAGTCGGGATGAGCCTCAACCTTTCCATTAGGAAAGTCAAAATATTTATTTGCTATTGCGGCGTTCAAAATAACAAGAACTTCAGGAATTGACGCATCCATTTCATCAAGGAAGAAAAGACCACCTTGTGTGAAAGCTTTATAAAATTGAGTTTCTTGATATTTACCATTAGCATCAATAAAACCTGTCAACTTATATTCTTGAGTTACAGCATTGGTGAAGAAAAACTCAAGACCCAAAGCTTCGGCGACTTGCTGGCAAATAACATTTTTACCTGTACCAGCTTTACCAGTTAAATAAACAGGCATGTTAAGACTTACTATTTTAAGAACTTCATCGAATTTTTCATGTAAAGCACCGTTTATTTGAGTTTTTTTATTTGGTAATTCAATTACATGCTTCTGCGGTTTACATCCAAACTCTTCAAAAATTTTCTTTTCTACTTCTGGATATACCAAATCATATATTTTTTTAGACTCATTTTTTGCTATTTCGTTAATTATATTTTCAATTGAAGCTTCTATTCCGTTCATTTTATTACTCTCCTTTTATAATTCCCAAAGTTTTTAATATATAGTTAAAATCATAATTATTCTCTATTATACCTATAGCAGTAATACATTTTGGTGTTTCTATTTTATTTTGAAAATATTCTTCAATTTTTTCTCTAAAACATTTGTCGGATAGAGCTGCTCCATAACCCCAGCTAAAATTAGATGTAGAAATAAGCGGACAAGTTTCTAAATATTTAAAACCTATTCTACGAAATATTGCTGGGTTAATAAGAGGAAAACATATTTTTTGTAAATTAAATCTTTCTCCATAATTTTTTACATCTAACATAGAGCAAATAATCTCTTCACCAGCATTACCAGTGTAAATAGAAGTACTAAGTTTTGTTTGAATGCCATAATTTTCTATTAGGTTTAAAACACTTACTAAAACAGCTCCAGCTTTTAAAATATCTTGACTTTCTGTATTACAATTACAATCCATAGAATAAAAAACTCTTAAAGTTTTTTGTTTTTGTGGTTTTTTTATAATATTTATCATAGAATCTGGTTTGTTTTGTAAAGTGTTAGGCACATTTGGGATAAAACCAATTGGCATATTTTTAATTTTTCTGGTGCTTTGAAACAATATTTGATTATTTTGTTTAATAATTGTTTTTACATTTTGTAATTTTTCTACATCACCATTGATTAATAATCTAATAGCATCCTCATATGTTTTTGTGCCAGACCAGTTTTTATTATCATTTGGTTTTTGAGAAGAATTACAACCTTCCATATATTCAGATTGTGGTCTGGAATTTATGGTATTTAACAGCTTTCCAATAGTAGGAAAAGATTCAAACTTAAAAGCCATATCTATTTTCCCCTTTCTTTTAATTTTCTATATATATTATACTATAATTTTTATTAAAAATCAATAGGGTTTTATATTTCCAACTCTTCACATTCTATCCCATGCGATTTAAAATAATTCTGAATTACTCTACGCTCACTACACGGGTTTGTGGTTGCTTCGTGCACAATAAAAACTGCAATAGGTTCACCCTGATAATGAGTTACTGACCGCACTTTTTCACATAAAGCTTCTGTTCTTTGAAGAATTTCATTTATATTAAGTTTATCTAACTGTTCCGCATAAACTCTTAAGAACTCGCAATCCTCTGGGTGTTTTGGATTACAAGCTCCCCTACACAAATTCTCACAAGCGGCACCAGGAGCAAACACATCTGCGCGCAAGCCATTTATTACATTATTTTTATCTATGAACCGGTGGGTTTGCGGCCGCCCCTGATGAAACCATTTCGGGTCCCAGAGAGCGGTAGATATGGGAATCATATTCGGCTTAAAGAACCTGATTTTATAAAAATATGATGTGTATATTTTCATTTTGTTACTCCTTTTATTATATGTAGATGCGGCCCGGCTCGATCTGAGTTCCTCGAGTCGGGTTGCCGCAATCTTTAAGGAACAAATAGTACTTCAGAACTTTTACAATTTCTATAGGTGATTGTATTGGTTTCATATATTTTAAGTATATATAAACTTAAATTAATTTTCCATTCTTTAAACATTCGTTGAAGTTCAGCTAATTCTAAACATCCAGATAATTGTAAAGGGCCTTTCCATTTCATATCTGGATATAATTCTGGAGATCTAGACTTACCGTCTCTGGTAAAGAACGGTCCACCTCCATCTATTTGTTCATACCGGTATATTTTCATTATAACCCCAATCTCTCCATAAGCTCTTTCAGATTATCTTTTTCCTGGTCTGTAATCTCTGCTGGCTCAAACTTAGTCTGCGCGAGTACCGGCTCCGCAGAAAAGTCAAAACCATCGCTAGTAGATACACTTACTTCACCTATTGGATTTTTTGGGCAAGTAAGAGAAATTGCTACTTGTATTTTCTCCCCGCCTTCTTTACTCCATACATAATGTTTATTTGCGCTTTCTCCAATATAATCAGCGCCAAAAGCTTCTTTAATTTTATCTATTACTAATTTTTTAGCATCTGCTCCACGAGCCATTAATCTTCATTCCCTTCTGCTTTATTGCATTCATAGCAAACATAATCTTTTAATTCTTCGCTCCAGTGTTTTTCATAGTTATAATACCTACCGCCGCAATGAGCACATATGAAAGTTTCTTTTTCTGCACATTCTGGGCATATTAATTCATCATAATGATTTACATAAATGGTATCGTCATACCAAACCTTGCGACCGCAGCAATCACAGAAATGGTAATCATCACAGTCGCTACTTCCATGTTCACACTCACAATCTGAGCACATCATACTATCTTGCCCATTTATATAATTATCTTCGCACCATAAGCAAGGTACTTCCGCACCAAGCTCAATTTTAATGTTTGAAACATAACTATTCTTTAAAAACATATAGTAAGGTCTTAAATAAATGCTTGATTCCTTTAGGTCATTAAAATTTCTTGTATTTTGAGGGTCAACTATTACATTATATTTATCATAGATTTGTCCATCCATTACAAAATATCTACCTGTGTCTAAATCTACTTCTATATCTGAATTACTATACCTAAAGTTTTCTATATAATCATTGAACCAGCCGCACCAAGTTTCTTGATAAGTACCGCCAAACCAATCTTTATGGAGAGGAGCTAATTCTGAGTCAAACACTTTTTTCACTACCTCTAAAGCACCCTCACTAAAGAATGGATATTGCCGTCCCGCAAAACAAACTTTAAAGAGTTCGTCAAAATGAATTAACATTCTCCATTTTTTACTATTCCAAAGAACATCCTCAGGGAAATTAGGCAATTTTTTCTTTTCTTCTGTAGATAAATAAACAATAATTGTGCTTTTATCACATATATAACTTAAATTACCAGCTCTATATTCTCCGTCTAAAGAATGACAAGAACGCCAATTATAAGTGTTTTCGCTTGAAGATAAAAAGTCTAATGGATGAATAGAGAAAGTTAAATAACCTTCTATTTTATTTTCTTGGACAATTCTGCTTGCAGCATCTTGTAATTCAGCCAAAAGAGCTTGGTCTTCAATAAAATATCTAAAAGCTTTGATAGATTTAGTACCTTTTTGTATTTTCTTTTTATCTTTTCCAACAAAATAAGCATAATCTGATGATAAACAATTAGCATAAAAATCTTCTGCTGAAAGATAATCTAAGTAATTTAAAAACCCACAGTACTTAACATTATCAATCATATTATATACCATTTCTACAAAAGAGCCAAATTTTTCTTGTTTTTGTGCTTTGCCTATTTCAAAATGCACTTTTTCTGGATAGGTGTACATTATTTCACCCTTTAAAAAATGCTCAGAAAGGTCAGCCTTTGCGGTCTGCCATTTATTAAGCAACTTATCAAGCTTCGGATTAGGAATACCTTGTGAATATGTTATTACTTTTGATATATCTTCTACATTTATTTTCTCTATTAAATTCATTTATTTTCCTTCTTTTCTAAACAAAATGGACAAGTTCCTATTTCAGGAGCCTCTGGAGAATATTTCTCAAATGCGTTGCCACATTCTATACACCAAGCCAAGTTTGGCTCACAGTCGCCGCAACAATATGCAGTGCTTTTATCGTGCTTTACTATTGGTATCATTTCATCTGCCAAGTGATAAGTGTGACAATAATTACATTTTACCACTTCACTTGGACTATTATACCAATCTAAACCATAACCATAAGAATACTTATAAGCGGGTATATATTTAAATGGAGTTTTAAGTTTCTTAGCGTCAGCAAGCATTTTTTTAACTTTTTCTATTGTAGACAACATCTTGCCTACGAACAATACTTCTGCGATAGAATGTTCGTCTCTATATCCAATAGAAAGATTAACTCCAGCCACTTCCCAGCTTGGACAAATTTCACAAATATCACTATAACTGCCAAAATTCCATTCAAAACCAAAAGACTCTACATAATTAACGAACTCTTGATTGTCGCAATTATAGAATACGCAATCATTACTACCTCTGCGGTCGAGCTCTATTATATACTTGAGGTCTTTAAATGGACAATCTAATATTGATACTGCAGTTGCCCCTATGCCGCCTACTTCTTCATCTGTGGTAAAGATAATGTGCGGCCGCAAGCCAGACCTTATGATTTGTACAATTCCGAATACCCCAGCGCGATCATCCGCCCCCAAACCATCGGGAGACCAGATTACATTCTTTGTTTGGTCAAAGAATATTTCCTCCGGCGGGTCTTTGAAAACTGTGTCTAAATGCGCAACTAGGGCGACAGGTATGTCGCCCTCAGCAATTATATACTTATCAGTTTCAATTATTTTCTTGTAGTGTTTTTTTAAGAAATTGCTCATTACTCTTTTAATGGATTTCTGAGAAAGAGAAGCAATTTGTTCAAATGTTTTGTAGTCAGAACTCTTAAAAGTCTTCAATTTCTATTCCACCTTTATATTTTTTCTATAAATATTATACAATAATTTTTATAAAAAATCAATTAGCGTTTTCTAAACTCTCTTTATAGTCTTTAATTAAAGTTGGGTCTGCTAAAAACAATATGCGATTACAGATGCGGCAAGGGCTTCCGGCGACACAACGCTGGCCGCAATGTTTCCTGGTATCCGCAAATTCATCAAATATCATACGATTGTAGGCGTCTGTTTTAATATTAGAGATAATCATATCAACACGCCCAGGCCATTCATGCTTTTCCGCATATATACGATACAAAGCCTCTTCTTTATTTTCTTTGCAGTCTGCAAACTCTATAATATCAAATGTATCTTCATATTTTTCTACATCTTCTGGTCTTATCCAGCTACCTGTTATACCATCTACATTAGGTAAATAACCTTCATGAGCTACATTTGCGTATACTCTCTTTTTGATATTAAACTTTTGAAGTTTTTCAGTTTCAAAGAAAATTGGAGCGCCTATGCGGACTTGGCTTGCTCCGCATTTAACCACAGCTGCAAGCTCCCAAAACGTAGTAATTGTATATCCCCAGAAAAATGGAATTGCGGCCGCTTTGAGTTCCTCAAGACGGGGATCCCGCAAATCGGGAAGGCACAAAATCAACTTGCCTTTGGATAATATGGAATAATCTTTTATTTCAGACATTTCCCACTGCGCGTCGGCAGGCACTTCGAGCATGATGCAGGCGCCAGGGTATTTCTTAGCATAATCAGGTATAGCTCTCCTATCTCTATACTCTATGAATATTTCATCTGCTTTTTTAAGATACTCATGTGAGCACCCTCTTAAATGTAAACTATATTTCATAAAATATTTCACTCCTTTATAAGAATATTATACCAAAATTTTTATGTAAATGCAAAAATAAAGCGAGAGATATCTCTCGCTTTATAAATTATAGTGCTTAAATTATTCAGCATCTACGGGAGCAACAGTAGCGTAGCCCATGAGTTTACGGTCGCCGACTTTAACCTGCTCCTTACGAGCCTTGCCGTTCTTAACAAGCTGGTTAAGACGATATTGAACTTTGGCTGTGGAAATCTCACCATCGAATACTACTTTTTCAGTAATATCAGCGATAGAACAAAGTTCATCGGTAAGAGCCGCCGCAACTGCATCAGTAAGTTCATCACCGGCTACTTTCTTTTCAGCTGCTTTAGCCTTAGCCTTAGCGGCTTTGTTGTCAAGGAGTTCAATCTCGTGACGCATTACATCAGCAAGATTGTCGTGACCTGCTTCTACAAGCACGTCGATGATTGCATTAAAATTGTCTCTTTTTGTTACTTTCTTTTCCATAATTCTTTTTTCCCTTTCATTATTTATTTTCTTTTTTATTTTCTATAAATATTATATACTATTTTTTTTAAAAAATCAAAAATAGTACCTAAATCTAGCCAATCCTGTTTCAGTAAGGTCTTCTTTTAAGATATAATACCAGCCATTTTTATCTTTACGAGGAGAAGATATTTTAAAAAGTTCATTCCAGAAAGATCCTCCTTCTAACGGAGTATAATAATAATAGGTAATAAGTTCTGTATTTAGAACATTATCTTTTAAGTCTTCTTTATCAGCAAAATTAAATGGAGTTAAATCTTCAAGATAATGAGGAATGTCTAAAACCTCATCATTGCCCGCAAGTCTGTCATAACACTCTTGACATAAACAGTCGTCATCAACATATATAGCATCATCTTCATAGATAGATCTGTCACAATTTGCACAGATGTCACAACAATCGGCTGGATTACAATTATAACATTCTAATAAACCCTCTTCTGAGTTTATATGACCAAATTCATGGTAACCGCAACGCATACACTCAGCATCACCAGAATAACAATAATGCTTATTTTTTTCACCTATTACTGTTTTATCAGTTGTGGGGTTAATGGCTATAAAATGGTCAGTAGTACCGAAATCATTATACATAGTGTTAGTTTCAAAAGTCAAGTTTACCAATTTACCCTGAATTTCTTCTTCTTTGTAATTATGTTCATATTTAGATACTGGTACATCTTCACCCCAACCGCTTAATTTAGCCAACTCTTTGATTGCGGCTTCAGTCAACATATTATTTTGATAAGGATAACCCTTTATACTTACTATAAAGTCCTTATCTACTATAAATAAGCTACGCCATTTTTTACTATTCCACTCATGGCAGCCGCAATATTTAAGTGTGTTATTTGATGAAGAAAGATATGCAACTACCACACAAGGTGAATTCATCATTTCCACTGTGCCTTGACAATATTCTCCGCAATCCATCCAGCTCATACAACTAGTCCAATTTTCTGAGTTGTCGCTCATGGTCATATAATCAAGAGGGTGGATAGATAAACATAACTCACCTTTAAGCTTCTTCTGATTAAGGCATAAAGAGTGTTGCAAACGGAAATACTCAAAATCGGTTATACCCTCTTCATCCGGCTCCATACCAATATTAAAATATTTAGCAATTTTTGCTATATATTTAAGTGGTTTACTACCGGCACAGGCTTTTATGAGTTTATCTCCAAGTTGAATTTCAACAGCTTTGTCGAGTTTATTGTCTGCCAAATAAAAAGAACTAAATAAAACCCATACTGCGTGACCACTATAAGGCCATTGCCATGAAGGTAAATCGTCAAATTGTTTTTCATAAGCTCTTTTTAGTTTATTATAAAAACGCATTACTCTATCATTACAATTAAGAAGGTTTATTATTTTACTAACAATTTGGTCTGTTCCTTCTTTATATTCTATATTTTTAGATATAATCAATTTGTCACCAAATATTTTTTGCAAATATTTAGATTTAGCTTCGTTCCAGGGTTGGAGAAGTTGAGTTAATGATGTGCTAAAATAACCTAAATTATAATCTATATAATTTCCTATTAAATTCTTATCATTTTCAGTTAACAATTCATAAGCCATAAACTTAAATTACCTTCCTTATCTTTACTTTCTATAAATATTATATAATAATTTTTATGTAAAATCAATTAGGCTCCAAGAGGAGCCTATATTGGTTTATTTCTTCAAATATTTGCACAGGTTATCAAAATGCCAAGCCATTTTTAGTACCCCGTAAGCTCATATAGAATGTTTTGAATTTCTGAATAAGTTAATTCAAGACCTGCGGCCGCAGCTTCCTCGCGGATAACATCCTCATCTATTGGTTTCCATGAAGGGCGCTCCCGCAAAGTTTTCTTTAATCGGTTTTTCTTTCCCTCGTGGGTGGGTATATCGCCCTCACATTCAGCTGCGTACATCGTAAAAGCTAACGAAGGATTACCTGTTACTGGGTCTATTAGCATATTATTTCCTCCTTAAGTCGCATAACATAAATGATATAAAGAAATATCGCACTCTATAAAAAGTTCTAAATATTTATCTGGGGTTTTGAGTCTTAATTCAGCTATTTTATCTTTATTTCGAGCGAAATTCTCAAAACAATCAACTTTAGCTTCATCATAGCAGCTAGTTTGTGATACTATTATACCAACATACATGAAACCATCGTCTCTGTATGGGTCATATATTACACCCCAGCCAATATCTTCTAATTCCCCTATATCTTCATAGGTGAATAGATTTCTTATTTGCGTACAATCATAGCCATAAATTAAAGCGGATTTATAATCAACAGACATAAATTACTTCCTCATTGCTATGTTGTATTTAATTACGGCATATATAATAAGAGCTGCCGCAAATGCTATTACTGCATAATCCATAGTCAATTTTCCTTTCTTTATTTTCTCTATAATTATTATATCATAATTTTTATAAAAAATCAATATGTAAAAAAATGGTAGTTATTCACTACCATTTGGAAGGGGTATATAATCGATATCTTCAACACCATCTTCATAGAACACACCAAACCAAAAGTTATCGCCCCATTTTTTATATTTTCTTAATGAATTATTAAATGAAACTACATCATTATAAACGCCACCGTTAATTAAGAAATTTTCATCGCTCTTGGTTTGTTCAAGACGATACACAATAGCATTGCGTTCTTCTATTTTGTTATTTAGA
>Ga0326512_10000719_pt1 | contig 27987 bp, 25 predicted proteins | sample 1_2617_0518_D_FD_203652 | JGI IMG/M metagenome (GOLD analysis project Ga0326512, IMG submission 203652) | Bovine rumen microbial communities from UC Davis, California, United States - 1_2617_0518 | ecosystem: Host-associated > Mammals > Digestive system > Stomach > Rumen | place: USA...
AAATCGGCAATGACATATTTGTGACCGTTAATCGTCCAGTATGACCCGACATACATATTGGCAAACGTAGGGTTCGATCCGGCAAGAGCAGCATTCTGATCTGACGTGAACGTTGTTCCAAGATTCACTGCTCGATATACCATACGCCTGCTGAGTCTGTTAGCGCTTGTACGACAAAAATACTCAGCATTCTGAATAGCCAGATTGTCGATCGTCATCTTCTTGGTACCGTTAGTACCATCTTTAATAATTACGTCCGCAGCGCTGTCAAACGTTGTAGCGTTCGGATATGATGTAATTCTTCCCATAAGTTACTCCTTATTAAAATTCGATAGTTTGATTCGGTGCTACCTTTGCTCCGGAGGTTCTAATGGCAAACCAATAAATTCTAACGCCAACTGTTTTGGCGGCAAAATTATAATTAAGCAACGTGACTCTAATTTTCCCATCGGATAACACACCTCGCCATCGTGATATAGAAACCCATTGCGGCTGATCATGAGTTATACCACGCAAGCCGCACAACGTATATCCTGTCGGTATTCCGGTTATAATTATATCAAGGTCTTTTGCTCCAGGCGTAGTAACGCTAACGCCGCTGCTTGTAACATTACCAGTAGCTTTTGGAACTGTTCCCGTCGCTTCAATTGTGCCAAACGCAATAATATCATTAACTTTGGCTACTTCATTACCGTTTTCACTTAGCACTTTGTTATTTGTAAGGGTAAAATTAGCACCGTCTTTAGACAGCGTCATCGAAGCGATGGCGGTGGTGTTATCAAACAGCTGTACAGCCGCTTTTGGAGAGCTATTCTTGGCTTCACATACAACTTCTGATCGATACCGGTTGTTATACGTATTGGATATGCCGATAGCTTTGACGCTATTTCCGCCACTGATCTTCAAAGTTCCGCTATCTGAATCCAAAGATATAACAGCTTTTCCACCGCAGAACGTAATAGTAGCGCTTGTAGATTTACCGATAGCTATCGTACTGGTTCCAAATTCAGCGATAGTAACACCGTTAGAATCATTTAACTGAATGCCGCTTGAAGAAAATTTAGCGAGAACTTTGTTTTGGCCATTTTGAATTTCTACGCCAGCATCAGTTATGACAACATGCGATTGAGAACTTTTTCCGACTTGAACTGTTCCGCCATAGGAAGCAACTAAATCGCCGTCTCCGTTATATATACTGGAACTGCTTGGGCCTATAATAATATAAGACCCGGACGGTTGATTGTCGGCGTCGAGCATACCGATAAGCAACCCTTCAGCCGTGAGTGTCATGTAAAGGTTCTCAATCCTGGTTAATGCCGGATAGCTGACATTACCGATGATAGTTAATGTGTGTCCGCGCATTGTGCACATGACAACATCGCCAACACCAACTTTCACCAAACTCCTTGCTGGTGTATCAATCTCTGAACCATTGAGTCTAACGTAAACAAGATCGCCGGTGTCCTCAATGTTCCTACTCACGGTAGCGTACAGATGTTGCGAATCGGAAGCCTGCACCAAACTATTATTGTTTACCGCGTCCGCAAATTCCTTGAGGACGCTATCATGTAGTTCCAAAATATCACCCCCACAAACTTGTCGTGTAAACAGCGGTTTCTTCTACCTGACAGCCGGTTTCACATTTAATCGACTGTCTAATTACCTTAGCTTTTCGATTAATAAGCCCAGCTCGTTCATAGTTCAGAAGAACACAGTCTCCAACTCGAACCGGGCAATAACCATGGGTATATGTGAGCGTATACTCAAGTGAGGACAGATTCCGTAGTTGCTGTTTGGCGTAAGCATCAAGTTGCACCTGCGACGGATTAGCGCCGTTTATTTCGGGATCGGTAATTCTCTGAGATACGACTCGTCCGCGATTTACAGTGGAAATAGGACTATCCGGGTCGTCGTTCACAACTTTGGAATAAATATAACTTCCATCGTCTTTTGTATACACAACTTCAAGAGTATTTGGGATACCATAGAGATCTCTGCTAGTACCGAGAGACGGTTGTAAGATTGAACTGTTACCATCGTCATAGGTCCAAATAGGTTGTAGCGAGTTCGTATCCTGAAATGGCATAAATATAACTCTGCCCATTTCGTCAGTATCCAAATAATAAGAAGCACATGCGAGTAAATCTGAGATAAAACTAAACCACGTATCTGAAAGCTCTGATACGAACGGTTGCGGTAATACAACATCCGACATACCGCCAACAACCGGAGCTCTTAAATTCTCCATGACAAGTCTCTTCGCAGCCTCCAATATATTAACATTGGCTGCCAAAGCGTAACCAATTGGAGGCGAAGTTTCTTTAAGCTCAAGTAAAGGGCTATAGCCGTCCAAAGTTATAGCCCTTGATTTACCATCGAAGTCGTCGTCTGTGGTTTGACACAGATGAGTGCCCAAACATGTTCTATCGACAATTCGATTCTGTGTAGTAACTAAATACGTACGAATATAAACTTCGCCAAGATCGGAAGAAACATCGAACGATGCACTACCACCGGTGTCGTTTGACGAATCTCTTTTAATACTTGACGAAATAACGTTTTCTATTTTTCGGAGGTCTCTCCATGTACCAGGATCAACCTCGTAATATGCATAAGTCTGCTGCATCGAGGCAGTCCAATCAGGCATTAAATACCTCCTTCCACTCTAGTAACACTAATGGTTACCGGTGTTAATAAATTCTGATAGTCTTTTTCGAATGAGACTTTTACGTTAGCCCAGTAACCTACACCATTGGGTGCTCTGACATATGCGTCTCCTTTCCAAATTTGGAGTCTTCGCAAAGCATATCGAGTGTCTACGTCATCCGCTACAATATCAGTCGACCACGAACCACTTATACCAAGTTGCGTACCATAATAAGACACCGGAGCCGAACGACCAATATACTCTACAAGAGATGTGTCGATATCAGAATTTTCGGAAATCTTGATGTTGTAAGGTAACTTAAGCATTGAACCGGACCATACAGAGTTAGCCAACATATCACCGTCACCAGACGGAATATCGAAGTCGGTCCACTGCTCGTTCCACTGTATAACGATACCTGTTTCACCAACGAAATACGCCGGAAGATCATAGAATCCGATTTCACCAGTGTTAGTATCGGTTGCTACAATGCGATATCGTGCATAATCCAAAGAGGGGTGCGGATCAGTAACTGTCGTACCGTTGGTATTAAGCAAGCCGGATGCAATCTCGACATATCGACCATCATACTCTCGTCTATAAACAGCAAGAGTAACGTTTTCCATAAGTACTTCGCCTTCGTCGTAGCAGTACGGACGAATATAAGCACACAGATTGTTCATGTCGACAGTCATTTCAGCATTGGGCCATAGGTTTTCAGCAGACCATCCAGTTGCGATCGTTCTAGAATCTTGCGCAACGAGTCCAGAGTTCATACTAACTTCAAGACTAATGACATAAGCTGTTTCATTTACCAAGTCAATGTCACCGGCAGTAATAACCTTTGTAAATTCGTTAGAGGTAGCCGGAATATACTCAGAATAGAGCTCATCTCCGGCAGTAACTACCATGATCGTTCCGGTATCGTCATATGCCTCGTAAGATTCTCCCGAGATAATACGAAGTACCCAACCAATAGCAGATTGAGATGCCGGTGCGGCTGTCCCATGAATATAAATAGGAAACGATTGTAAAACTTCAATAGACTCATCTGCACCTTGCGTGTCGGAGACAATAAGTTCGACTGTTGGAGGAGCGTAAACGGTAATAACTCTCTCTACCGACCACGGGCTCCATGTTCCAGTGATACCTTTGGTTCGAACTCTCCATTTTATAGTTACGCCCTCTTCATATAAAGTGCGTTTATCTGTTTGAATAGTGTTACCAGAACTATCAGTGATTGTGCCTGACGAATCATCGGTCAAATCAACTATGGCTGACTCGTAGGTGGGCATTGAAGCATAGCTCGCAACGCCGCTTTCTGTAGCAAGATACTCAACCGGAACATTCGTCCATGGACCGCCATCAAAACTAGCCTGAACCGTAGCTCCTTTCTGCGAGGAACCATCTTCTGAGTTGTGCATCCAATATAGACGCAGTGTATCACCAACAATGGCCGTAGATGTCTCTGACCATGTGGTTGGAGCAGACGGCGTAACACCAAGAACTATAGAATAAACAGGCGACCAGCCAGAACTGCCCTGACTATTTGTCGCTTTTACCCTGAAGTACCATGTGCCATAGTCCAATCCTGTAATATGAGCACTAACAAAGTTCCCAACACTCACAGAACTAACGTCGCTGCCCCGGTCAAAATATTTATTCGAGACGGCGTATTCAACTGTATAGCCCTCAGCTCCTTTTGCACCCACCCAATATAAGAATATTGAAGATGCGGTTTCAACTTCGTGCGTTCTAATTTTTTTCGGAGTTGCAGGAACTGTTCCAACATTTGATGAATAGTCAGACCACTCACTACAAATCCACTCAGAAGGTTTGAATTTGCTAACCGACGGTGAAACATATCCTTTTCCGCTCTTCGGAGCACCTCTTAACCCTCTTGCTCGGACTTTATAATTATGTCCAGAGTCGATATCCCATCCGTAACGAGCAACAGTAGTAGCCAAGTCGGTGATGCCGTGTTTGACCGTTTTAACATCGTCTTGAACAACTTGAAACTCAACATGACTTGTGTTGGGGTCGGTTATGTTGAAAATCTCAGCCACCAATCTAAAACGGTCACTAATGGTTACAGTTGGGACATTCGGTTTTGCCGGTATTCTTAAATCAACAAAGTCGTAATAAGCGCTTGTGGCTTGAGCTCGCCAATACGGTATAGTATATTGACTATCGCCGCTACCCTTCGTATACGTCGTAGAATACGGTTGAACTGTGCATGAAACGCGTAAAGCGTTTGACGGGGCGCTGTATGTGGCTCGCACGTATTGTGATGAGCTTTGATTTTTTAAGTCCTCGCTGCTGCCTACAAACCACACACCCTGTCCCGTATAATAGCGCCACACGACACTATAGTGATCAGTATTACCTTTACTCCATTGCCACGTAGCGTACAATGTATTCGACGTACCTGCCTGAAGTTCGACCTTTAGATTTGATACAATAAACGCAGTTTCTAAAGCGTATTGCTCTTTACGTTTAGCCATCAAGCCCTCCCTTCAATCTTAGCGGCACGAAGCAACGATCTTACTGCTGTGGAAACATTACTTCCGTCGTCATACGTTATACCGTTTACATTATATACGTTACCTGTATTACCAATAAGAGCTGATAGACCGTTAATAGCATCTATAAGACTGGTCATCATCTGATCACTGGATTCCTGTTTGCGTCTCTGATCTCTCGAAACACTAGATGAAGCGGCATTTGCGAGATCAACATTGCCGTTGAAAGAAATCCTGTCAGCATCACCGAGCATAGAGTATAGTCTATTTGCCCCATTTTGAATTTGTGACAAATCTAATACTGGAGTGATTGTCGGATCGTCAATAACGTCCGAATCAATTAGATCTCCAAGACGATAAAGAGCGTCCTGTGAGGAGTTGATCATCTGTTTAACCAGATCGACCGATTTGCTGGTTACAAGATTCTCCTTATCCTCCATACCTTTAACATAACCCTCGTCAATACCCGCACCAAGTTTGGCAAACAGTTTTGACGGTGAGTTAATATCCAAAGCTTGTTTCGCAGCTTCGTAAGCATTTATTGCTACAGTAATAGCCGCTCTGATAACTCCGCTCTGACCGTTATGAATACCTTCGGCCAGACCATCAGCAATATGGTTGCCAGCACTAACCCAGTCGTCTCTAGTGCTTTCTGCACCATCAGCGCCATCTTTACCAACATCTTTACCAGCATCGACAACGGCATCCACGCGACCGGTTATACCTTCGCCAAGTGCTACGGAAAGCGCATTACCGCAATCTCTCCAACGACTTAACGTGTCGAATCCACTAACAAAATCTTCAGCTTCTTTTACAATACGTTCTACAGTTGAAACAAATGGACCTGAGCTAAAACCATCAGCAAGGTTGTTTGCCATTTGTGCCCCAGATGCTGTGAATTTTAAAGCCGATTCGTTAAGTGCTCTATCTATTACATTTTGAAGTTCTGTAAGTTTTGTATCGAGGGTTGTTTTAAGACTACCAACTGTATTATTAAACAGGTTCGTAGCGTCCGCACCCATTTGAATAATGTCGTCAATTCCCTGCTTAAGTTTTTCGATGACACTCAGAAAATCGAGGTTGATGTCATCAGGAAGACCCTGAACACCATAGAAGAACTCAGCAACGGCTGTTAAAATATTGGTCATTGTGGTTCTAAGGGAAAGTGTGTCTACCTGAGTTAATGACGCTTGTACTTCTAGATAATCTTTAAAGAAATCTTTAAGTGCTTTTGCGTAAGCAGTTAGCTCGGACGACAGTGTTCTAATATCCTTTCCGCCATTAACCTTTTCACAGGCATTTGCAATGTTAAGTATGATGTTGGTAATACGAACTGTAACAGCAACGTCAGCATCTGTGATGCTTGCCTGTTTGATCTCATTAATATAACCAACAACACCCTTGCCCAGAATAGGCAAACTATCGGCAAACTGATTTAGACCGCTACCTCCAGTAAAGAACTGAAGAAGACCACCAGATTTCGGAACGGTTGTTGACGCCATGACCCCAATCATATCCATGATTATTTGCGACTTCGTAGCTTGGGCCATGTCGATTTTAGACTCATTAAGTTTATCGATATACTTCTTGAATCCTTCGCCGAGTTTTTCCAAAGATGTTCCAAATTGATCTAGCGGTATCTTATTACCAAGAAGATCTCCTAGAAATCCACCGTTTTTCAATCCTGGCGCACCTTGCAACGTGGCAAGGAAATCGAGTATACGTTCTGTTTTATCTAACTGTTCATCTGTTATCTCTACATCCTTAATCTCGTCAGTATAGCTTTTTACACCATCGGCCAAATCGCCGAGTTGTGATCCAAGTTCATCTAAACCTATAGACTCACCAAGAATCTTTTGCAAAAATCCTCCGGATTTAAGTGCTTCTCGACCGTATAGTTTAGCAAGAAAGTCTAATAAACGTTCGGATGTTTCTATCTGTTCATCTGTTATCTCGATGTCTTTGATTTTGTCTGTATATGCTTTTAAACCATCAGCCAAATCGCCAAGTTGTGATCCAAGTTTATCTAAACCAATAGACTCACCAAGAATCTTTTGAATAAACCCTCCGGACTTAATCTCGTCCATGCCATAGAGTTCGGCAAGTTTCTTAGCCACCTCTAAAATTTGATCTAGGGCTTCCGGATCAAGTTTTTTACTGGTTATCTTATCATTAAACAGGATAAGCGCGTCTGCAAGATTACCAAGTTGAGTTCCAAGAACGCCGAAGTCAGTTTTACCACCGCCAAGAATTTCTGAAATGCCATTGATAAATTCAGCTTTAGCGAACGCTCCAACAATGTCCACAAGACCCTTCAAAGACTCAAGACTGGATTCTTTACCATTAAGCTTATCCGCAGATGCTACAAGTGTATCGACCAGTTCGCCAATACGTTCAGCAAAGGTTTTGGTTTCTTCAATCTTCTCAGGTGCCTGTTGTGCTCCTTGATCGCCGGATGCAAACACATCGGTGATGCCTTTTATAAACGAGCCAATGGCCGTACCGATCGCATTAAGAACTTTTGCTCCTTCTTGTATGTCAGAAACTATAGTGCCATTTGTAAGTTTATTAAGCTCGCCCATAAGTCCAACGAGAGCAGCCGTAAACACACCGATGACAAATACAAACGCGTCAATGCTGGCTCCAGCCATGGCTGCATCAGCGGGTGTTATTTTAAGCTTTGATATAATGGCCATAATAGCACCAATACCAACGATGGCGATCGTGATGGCAGCAAACTGCTTCAACATGTTGGTGCCGTCAACACCCACGAGTAGTTTCGATGCAATCAGCGCCATAATAGCCGCCAAAGCAGCAACAACAATGCCCAATGCTATAATCTTTTTAACAGCCGCATTATTTGTATATTGTGACACCTCCATCAAAGTTGCCATTAACGAACCAATAGCAATCAAACAGACCATGGCCGCACCGAGATTCTCCATCGGAACGTTCGCAAGAGCAACTAAAGCCAATGCAAGTAGAGTAACCGCTAAAGAAATAGCCACGATACTAGCCCAAGACGATCCGCCGGTCTTTTTAGATATGGCCATCAACCCAGCCATAAACAACGACAACAGACCTATAGCAGCGATTGCTTTAAAAAGTTTTGAAGATTGTATATTACCAAGAATATAAATAGCATAAACAAGACCAGTTATAGCTGCTGTAATTAGTAATATAGCAACTCCGGCTCGTATTGCGAACTTTCCGGCAAGTTTCGATGCGAGGAATATTGCAGCAATTCCGGCCATAAGTAACAGTATAGCACCAATACCCTTAATCGCTGTTTCAGGGTTCATAGACCCCAGCAAGAATATAGGAACAACCAAAAGGTTTAATGAAAGGGCGATTAACAATATAGCTAAGCCGCCTTGAAGAGCTGTCTGTTTTACAGCTATCATAGCTAAGAATAAAACAGCTATACCAACCATGAGAAGCAGCATACCAGCGATGCCCTTGATGGCGGTTTCAGCGTCCATAGAGCCAATCAATTGAATAACGCCCACCATAAGATACATTGCGACGGCAACCATCAACAAACCAGCACCTGCAGCCGCGCCATTAGTCCCCATCAAACGACACAAAAGTGCAAAATATCCCAGCATTCCAGCTATGATAATAAGAGCACCAATGTTTTTCATTACTGCAGCCGTGTCAATTTTTGCAATGTCATCAAACAAACCAATTAATATTTTTAATGCCACTACGACTGCTAAAATGCCTATACCACTAATACCAGAAGCCGCTGAAGTAAACATCACCGCTCCGATAAGTGTTGCAAGGAGAATGCCGAGCTTCTCCACGAACTCAAGCCAGTTGTCGATTTTAAGATTAGCAACATCTTGCAGCACGTTAACTAAAAGTTTAAGCGCAAAAACAAAGGCTATGATGGTCAGCATGTTTTTAAATCCACCCATCGGTCCTATCTTTTTCTGAATAAGACCTAGAGCAGCTACAACACCGACCATGACACCCATTATCACCACAAGATCCCAGAACGCATCTTGTAATAGGTTCGCACGACCTTCAAACGCCAGAAGAAGTTCGGCCATGTCCATGAACGCGCTAACCATCAATTTTATCGCAATAGCAAACACCACGACACTAACTACGGTTCCGATTTCGATGCCATTCCCGAATTTAGACAAGGCGATTTCCATAGCGGCAAGCGCAAGTATTATAGCTCCGATAGCGATGCCAGATCTTATAAGGGTTGGTTGATCTAGTGCGGAAATCCTTAATAGAGCATCTGCTACAAGCCAAATAGATGCAGCCAAAATAAGAACGGCTTTTGCAATTGTCTTAAATTTAGCGGTCCACGTTTTAGCAACAGTAAAGTTACTAAGTATATCGTTTACATTACCAAAGAACGTTTTAACGGTACCCATTAGAGCTGTAGCAGCATCAACCAGCCCCTTACCGGTTCTAATAGCTCTTGCTATGTTTGCTAATGCGTTGAAAGCAATAAACATTATGCCGATTTCGCCGACGAGAGCAGCTACACCGGTCCAGTCTATTTCACTAAGGTTTGCGGCGATACCGTCGATAAAATCACTGAAAGCAGATCCGAATTCACTGAATGTCGGCAGCGTTCCGTCGCTAAAGTCTTTAGTAAGATCGCTAAGACCTTTAAAACTATCTCCGATAGTTCCGACAGCTTTTTCAAATCCGTCAAAGACCGTTTGCTTATCTACAAAGTTTTTAATAGCGTCGCCAATAGTTCCAAGCGCTTCGCTTAGTTTGGGCAGTTTTAACTTACCATTGAAAAGATCGTCGATCAGTTTTACAAATTTCTCGAATCCTGGAATAAGAAAATCCTTACCGAGAGTGTCGATCAGACTATCGACTTTTTTCTTAAAGTCTTCGAGAGAATTAACACCGAATTTACCGCCAATTTTCTTACCAAAATCCACAGCAGCTTCAGACACGCGATTAAACGCTTTGCTCATAAGCTCTGTGAGTTTTCTAGCAGTCTCATGCTCCTTCATGTAATCAGACATGTATTTACGAGCTTTGGAAAGCTTCGTTCCGAAATAGTCGATTATCTCATTAAGAGCATTAAACGCTTTTGCTAGTTGTCTAAATACAAAACCTAAAGCGTCAAATATCTTCGCAAAAGCTTTTGATGTAACAATAGCTTTGGTAACGGAAATAACAAAAGAAGCAAACCCTAAAACGATCTTACCTACGATTTGTAGTACGGAGTTTGCTATATCTAAAAACGACGGCATGTTCTCAAGAACAAATTTGACAACTAGCGCCGTTAGAGTTTTCACAGTAACGAAGAAATCTTTACCAGATTTATTTATTCTTTTTAGTGTTTTATCACTAACTTTCAGTTTACCAGCGAACTTATCCATCGATTTGATGAAATCAAGTACGCTTTTTCTAGTAACTGTGACCGTAGACTTAGCATCACCAAAAGCGCTAGTAAAAGCAGTGACCATTTTAACCGCAGAACCGAAGGCATTTTGAATTCCTTTGCCAACTGAAACAAGAATAGAAGTAAGAAAGTTTGTGTTTTGCACAACGTCGCTTGCATTCTCTTCTATCTTTTCGGCGGCCTTTGCCGCTTCTTCTGCTTCTTTTTTAGATCTCTCAGTATAGCCGAGAGATTCCTCAGCGGCAGCCATTATCTCGTCTGACAGATTCCATTTGCCATTACCAAGCTCGTGAACTTTATTGACGTAGTCCTGAACCTGCTGTGGGTCAAAGCCGGCCTTTTTAAGAGCGTCTTCTCTGGCGCCAGGGATGCCGTTTCCATAGTCACCCCTAGCAACGGCTCTTACCACATCACGAAGTTTTTCAATACTCTCTGTCGTTTCTTTAACAGCTTTTCCGACTTTCTCCGTTTTCTTGGTTACTTTGTCTAGTCCGCTTGATGTCTTGCTGCCACCGGCGTCGTTCTTTCCGAAAATATTCATTGGAAAGTTTTCGGTTGCTTTCTTTGCCTTTTCGGTAAACGCGACAAATTTGTCAGTAAGATCACCCAATTTCTTAGCCGTGAGTGGAGGAAAAAGAATAGCGATTGCATCCCCGACGGGTTTAATTACGTTACGGAGAACCTGAAACGCGTTGGAAAGTCCTTGAATAAGTTTCTTCCGTCCCTGAATGTCTCCGCCCTTCCAAGCTTTAAGAAGTTCATTTCGTGCATCCGATGTTCTATCGATAAAACCGCCAACAACGTTGTTGATCTCGGTCCATAGTTTCTTTGCTTCGTTAAAGTCACCAAATAGGATTTCCCATGTCTGAGCCCAACCCGAACCTACAGCTTCCCGTAATGTATCAATCAACATGCTGAAAGTTTTTACTTCGGTTGCGGCATCGGCTGCCTTTATACCGAGCTCTTCATATTGTTTGATTTGTTCGGTCGTAAATCCTTGTCGTCTCAGTCTTTCCTCGTATGCCGTTCGTTCATCTTTACTAAGCTCTCTAACGTCTGTAGAATACAATTCCAGAGCCTGTGTGAGAACCTCAGTTGTCATCCATTGATGAGCAAGAGCTTCGTTAAACCCCTTTGTTGACGTAAATATATCGGAAACTTTACCCTGTAGGTTGGTTGTTGTGGTTTTGTAACCGCCAGCTTCTTTTGTAACAGTTCCTAAAGCAACTGCCGTATCAAGCAAAGTCTCTTTAAACTCAACGGTTGACATGTTGGCGTTTTCAATCGATTTCCAGTCAATCAGTTTAACTGCACCAGAACTTAACGCCTGAGAAAAGTTATACATCGCTCGGGATGCTTCTGCTGCGTTAGCACCAGAGACGGCGGCCACGTTAGAAACACCCTTAATAGCCGATACCGCGTCCTTCAGTTTAACACCGGCGTTAGTGAACTTACCGATATTGGAGGTCATATCTTTAAAACTGTAAATAGTCTTGTCAGAATATGTGTTCAGATCCTCCAGATACTTGTTTACAGTCGAAAGTTTCTCACCCGTACTTGCCACGATCGTCTGAACAGAGCCCATTTTGAGTTCATACTCCTGGAAGCCCTGTGAGATCGGAGCAATCGTGAGAGAGTTCAGCATATGCTTGCCGGTGTTGATCGCCTGATTAGCAATATTAACCAAAGCAGTAACGCCGACAATTTCTAATGCTGAAAACTTAGAATGAACTTCGGTAACGGCATTGGCAACACCGGACATGTCGAATTTACGAGCAGATGCGTTTAGATCGTCGAAGCCGTTTTTACCTCTTCCGAAGTTCAAAGCCTGTTTGAGCTTGTCAAGAGTGCCCATAGACACCTTAACGTTCTGCTCAAACTGCTGATTGTTAAATTGCATTTCAACAATGCGTTCGTCGATAGTTCTACTCACTTAGAAATCTCCTTCCACACATCATTTAAAATGCCGTCAAACACCGGCCTTAAAGCTGGATTGATGTAGTCGCGACCCTCAACCCAGCCGCCAGTGCCTGTGCCGTGACCATATTGCAGAATAAGTGCAATAGGAACACCGTCGTTAACGTTATAGTTCCAAAACTCAAGACTAGCTCCCGTAGCGGTATGCTTAATCTTATACTCCCACGATTGAGCAGTTCTTCCTGTGTCAACCGGAGTAGCAGCCGCAAGTGCCTCGACACCTATACGGCCGTATTTATCCAAAATACCGAGGTTAACTGCCTCAAGACAGCGATTAAAGAATCCTGTGAGTTTCGAAAAATCCCCGGTCGACGTTAGTGTAACCATAATTAGCCTCTCGTTCCGTATTTCTTACGCCTTGCAGCATTTAAAGCTCTTCGTTGTGCCGCCAAATTACCAGTCTTTGGTTTCTTACCATAAGTTTCGCTGTTCTTTTCTGCAGCAACTCTGAGAAGCATTAAAAGCTTATTTAAATGCCACTTCTGATATGATTCTGGAATGTTATAAACCGTCATCCAGTAATATATGATCTCGGCGGTCGTAACTTGCTTAGCCCCGCCTCGCTTATTACCGTCGTTAATCCAAGTAGCTGTCGCAGGATCTGAAATATAATCAGTAATCTCTTTGACATTCTGCTCGGTAAGGTAGTTGTATATAGCAGGATTGACGTTCGGTGTTAAAGTCATACAGCGAATGTAGTCAATGTTCTGCTCATACGTCTTTTCTTTCTTGGCATCGTGGAACGGTATATGCCATTTTGACTCCCATTTTGAAACTGCTTCCAAAGAGTGCTCTAGCTCCAACTCACCACCCTTGACTGTAATAAAACGCTCAGAAATGGGGTCCCACAATTCTTGATCAGGGATTCGTAGGTGTAACAAAGGTCACCACGTTCCCAGCAGCCTTGGCCTTTTCGAGTTCAGCATCAACATCGATCGCATCAACTTTCTTTTTAACAGACGCAACAATGCCGTTGATAAACTCGCCGAACTCATCCGGGTGTTCCACGAATTCCCAAATGAGCTCAGAATACGCGTCAGTCTGCATAAACTTCTCAAGATGCTTCGGATCCTTGTCAAATCCGCCGTCAGGAGTCTTAACGCCATAGGAATCACGAATAAACTTCTCGATAATCTTGACGACTTCTCGCGTGTTCTGCTCAGCGATCAGACGTTTAACCCGATCGGTCCACCCCTCATCTCCCTCAAGTTCAAGACTGAACAGATCTGCTCTTGACATATTGAACCAATACGTGCCGGTCTTCTCTACGCCGTTATAATCGACGTATTTGATTGTTTTACTGACCATACTGTCTCCTTTCAAAAAAGTAAAATAAAAGGCCACTCAGAATTTGCTCCGGGTGGCCTAAAATACTACCTATTATACACTGCTGTATAAATTGCATTACCGTTATCATCAACTATAGAGTTGTCGTCATCATCTAACAGTTTGTAAGACTTATTAACGATCGAGGTAATTTCAGCGAGATTGATTATTTTTGCGTCTGCGGTCTCACTACCGTACAACAAATTTTCAATCTCAACTAACGCATTCCACAAACCGTTTTTATCAAACCATCTAGAATCAAGAACGATCATCGACGTCATTCGTTCTTCCCCAACATCTATAGCAACAGCCGTCGCGTTCCAACTAAAAGTTTTTTGCTCAGGGGTATCGTTGATTGTTGAATTACTGTCTTCGGACGGTGACGCTTGCAAAAATGGTGCGATATGAATCTTATAACCTGCATTGTCAGTTACGTCATTGGATATCCTCGTTCTCCAACATAGACCAAAAGGCGTGAAGTTTTGCTGGCCGATATATACCCCTGGTATTATCACATTACGCCCTATGCATTTATTAAACAATTCAGGATAAGTAAAGGCCTCTATTGTAACCGAATCTTCTTCTGGGCTTAAAACCACGCCATACATGGTATTATCCGCATATATCTTTGACGGTTCCGCGCCAGAAGGAGATTCGTTAATGGCGGTGATACCACTCCAAGCTGCAGCAGACCTCAAGACATACAGAACAACTCTATCAACGCCGGTTTCAAAAAAACGTTCGCCGGTTTTATCCCATTGAAGTCTACTCATTTTGAACTCCTCTTAAACGATCAAGTTGTTGTGAGAATAGTCTTCAGTTGGTCGAAAGTGGGAAGGCTAGAATCAGTTCCCTGCGACTGACCTTCACCTGCGGTACCATACAGAAGGTTCTCGATCTGTGTGAGCTTCGCTTCGGGAACCTTTGTAGAATCAATGACCATAGATGCTGTAGGCTGGAAACCAGTTGCTGCTACAGGCAGCGTAGTAACAGACCAAGAGAAGGTCTTCTGCTCAGGGCTGTCATTAATCGTAGAGTTGCTATCCTCAGAAGAACCGGCAACACAATCCCAGAAAATGTGGATCTTATAGCCGTGTTCAGTTCCGGCCGTGTCATTGCCGATCATAGTACGATATGCCAGACCGAAATGCTTATGACCCTGCTGCTTGATCACAGCGCCAGTACCGACGTTAGCTTCGCCGATGCACTCGGCATACTCGTCGGGGTATGTAAACGCCTCGATCGTGAGCGCGTCTTCTTCCGGACTCATGACAACGCCGTATACAATGTTATCAGCGTAGATCTTTGTAGGTTCTGCTCCGGAGGGAGACTCATTAATAGCGGTAATACCACTCCAGGCAACGCCCTTTCCGTAGCCGCCCTGCGCTGTCATAGGGAAGAGAACGGTGCGATCTACACCTGTCTCCCACAGTTTCTCGCCAACCTGGTCCCATACAAGTTTAGGTTTAATGTTAGCCATAGTTTTCTCCTTATACATATAGTGTATAAACATCGTGGTTCAAATTATCTGCAACATAGTGACGATCATGAACGATGTGCGGTATTTGTGAAACTCGTTCAACGATTTCGCTGTCTGGATCTCGATCAATCACTGTTATCGAATACCCAACATCTTGCTTATACGTAATATTGTCAGCAGATGTGTTATTAATCTTATCTCGGCTATACTTGATCGCCGGATACTTCATCTTTACAGATTCCGGAGGTTGAAAATATACGTTACGAGAGCCAAGCGTTTGGCAGAGAAGCTCGTGCAGTTCAAGACGGTCATTCGCCATCTTCCCCATTGTACACACCTCCTAAAGTAATATTCAGCCGCGGAAATTGCGGTTCTACACTGGTTGCTTTCCATTTAGCGCCCATGTATTCCGCATACTTAAGCTGATGGAAGTTCTGATATGCAAAGGGGTCGGCCACGATGCTGAGAGTCATATTAATGTTCAGATCGTCGACCACCTTTCCACCGTTTTCTAAACGGCGAGTGTTGCGCACGATGTCTCCATAGTATTCCTTCTCGACTATCTGTAAATCGCAGACACCCGGTCTGGTTTCCTCAGTTACACCGTAGCCGATTTTTCCAAAATATTTGCTCATTTTGAAATTCCCTTTGATTTACACTTATGATCCAGTGCTGTCCTGAATAAAACTACTCATGTCTTTAACAGCCCACTTACCGTTAATAACGCCAAGGACCTTTCCGTTATCGGCACTGGTAACTTCAGGAAGCTCGATCACGTTGATGACGATCTGTCCCTCTTCGGTAGCAGTCTGAAAAGCGTCTGAGATCTGAAACAGCAATCCTTTCTCTGTTTTCTCATGAGTGGTCTGACCAAACGCGGAAAGAATTGCTTTTAAAGCATCTTTCTTTGTTGTATTCATCAAATACCCTCCGATCAGCCAGTAGTAGTACCAGTAGTACCGGACGTAACGGGCTCCTCAATTGCGATCGCAGAGTAAACCCTGGTCAGAGCACCAGAGCAGCGAGTCTCCAGCAGGCTCTTCTGCATATTGAAGTCAATGTCAAACTGAGTGAAGTGAGTGATCTCACCACCCTTAGTAGCACCCAGGCTGTAGTCTGCCAGGTTGACGATCAGACCAAGAAGCTTGTGCTGCTTGGAAGCCGTATCTGTACGAGTACGATCTGCAAACTGCTCAGCAGTAACAATAGAGCTGACATTCAGAGCGGATGCAAGCTCAGCCTTGGAGCCGAAGATACGACGGCCGTTGCGATCACGGGACAGAAGCATAACATTCAGCATATGAGGAGTCATGTAGAAATCAGGAGTGCCGGAGCCTTTGAATTTCTCACGAGCGTACAGGCACTGCTCGATCAGACCTTCTGCATAGACGTAGTTGTCGCCGAAGAAGGAGCCGGTCTCAACACCCTGCAGGCGAGTACGAGCATCGGCGACATCGAAGTCGTAGTGCATTGTGTACAGATCATCATCTGTCCAGACCGGCCTGATATGCTCAGGGAAGATCTTGTCAGCGTCGTTATCCTGGCGGAAGTCACCAAGCATGATAGCCATGGCAAGCTCTTCATTCAGCTGCATCTTATCGATGTTGTACAGATACTGTACATAATCGAAATCGGTGATGTCGATGATGTCATCTCTGTGGAGCTGAGATTTCACATAAATAGTCTGAGGATCTGTGGTCCTGCGAACCAGCTTGAAGTTTCCGGTGAGCTGTTTCTCTTTACCCTTCTGGTAACCTCTTGCACGGAGGTCGTTATGAGCTCCTTCGATGTTCCTGATGTCAACGTATCTGGTTCTGATTCTGGAGATGGGGCTCTTATGAACTTTATTGAGAACGGTGCTGATCCATCCCTGGTCGTTTGTCAGAAGCTCAGGAGCTGCGGGACCGAGATCCTTGTACTCGGGGAACAGCCAGGAAACGTTACCGTTCTGACTGGGATCCTGAACAAAACCGCTGCTAACAGCGTCGTGCATAAGCTCAATGCCGTTGTCTCCGGCAAATGTAGCAAGAGCGGTCTGGAATGTCATGCCGGGCTCTTTTGCCATGTGCAGAATCTGTTTCTGATCGCTGATAGTAAGGACCTCAGAACCACGGCCTGCTGCATAATCGTCGAATGCGTTGTGCTTCACTTCTTTTTCCTCCTCGGAATCGTCATCGTCGTCATCGTCGTCACCTTCTTTATCAGCAATCGCAGCGCCGATCAGAGCGTAAACGACTTTTTTCTGTTTCTCATTGAGAGTGTCAAATACATCTTTTACGGTCTCTTCACTCTCGGGTTTCTTGGTCTCTTCTGTTGTTGCCACTTCTTTCTTCTCCTCCTCCGTTTTGTCTGAGGCGTGAGCAATTTCCTCGTCCTCTTCGATGAGCGAATAACCAGTAAAGATTTCCGCCTCGGTAACAACTTCCTCATCGCCTGCTCCATGAGTAATCGTTGTGGGCATAATTAAAGCGCCGGGGTTCGCACCAGAGAGAACAACACTAACTTCGCGTATTACTCCATGAACAACCTCAGCGCCTTTATGAACAAGATTGTTGGCGTTGATTGACAGTGCAACAACGTCTCCATTTTTAACGAGCTCTCTTGTGGTAGCTCCTTTATCCGAATTGTTCAGATAACAATCTGCGATAACACCCTGCGGAGCGTTATGCAGAATCGCGTGACCAATGACATAGTCGGGATCGTCGTGACGATGCTGCCACACCATCGTAACTGTCTGACCGTCCTGATCTTTGAACGCATCTTTTCCAATTGTGCGTCCGTCAGAACACCTCAGACCGTTACGAGTAGCCCAACCTCTAAAGTCAGGTTTCCTCATTTTGAATTTCTCCCTCCGCGTTAGCTGGTTGATCCGAATCGCTAACTGCTTTCTTTGCGTCGACCATCTTATCGATGTTCGGGTTCGACAATGTATCTGCTCCTTCTTCACTAGACGGCTTCAAACCGAGAAGCTGACGGCCTTCGTTCGCGGTAAGAACACGGGCACTAATCAACGTGGTCGCGATCTCTGCGATCTGAGGTACAGTTACCAGGTTGAAAGCATTCGGGAAGAAGTGAACGGTCTCTCCTCTTGTGCGGGCATTCTTACTTAGAAACTTTCTAGACATTTCTTTAGTAAGAGCAGCTAATATAGGTTCGACGATTCTGTTACGGTAGTTGATCATCTCAGCATCGTTCGCCGATCCGTCAAGAACACCCTGAGTAATGCCCAGTTGCGCAAGAAGCAGTTTTGTTAAATACTCGACCTCCGTCTGAAGATTATTCTCGATAGGACGATTAAGTTGAGTGATTCTTTCGGTACCGTCAGTATATGCAATGCCGTATTTCGAATTAATCAACTGTTCTTCAATAGCGGTTCGTCTATTCTCAGCTTGTGTCTTTCGACGTTCAGTATTAATGATATGTGGAAATGAAATGATCAGATCTAGTTTTCCAGAGCTGTTCTTTTCGTCAAACAAATCAAGCAGAGTAAGCTTTCGTATCAACCGCTGCATGATTGAATTGGGTTCGTTCATAACCTCGAAGAATGGGTTTTCAACGAGTCCAACCATCTTCTTTGGTAGAACGATCTCTTCCTGCTTTCCGCTTCGCTCGTTATACACCTGGACTCGAACGTATAGAGGATACCATTGAAGAACTTTCCCTGTTCGTATGCTAAGAATATCGTACGAATCGCTTTGGATCGGGTCTCCCTCTGTATCGATGGGTACAAGTGCGACAGTACCTTCATCAAGCATTGAATAGACGGCATCCTGTACAAACGCTCGACCGGTTTGATCGACATTGGCTTCAACACCGAGACAATCGTTTAATGTGGACTTCTTAATTTCTTTTAGACGATCTTCTTCATCAAGAACAACGTGTTTAATGTCAACCGCTGCACTATCTACTGAGAATCGGGTTAAAACAGCCGGAACAATAGATTTATCCCTACCGAACGAATACGGCTTAAACTGTCGATATGAGTAAGATGCTCCATAATCAACTCGTGGGGTTGGATCTTTGTTGAAGAAAGCGTTCCAAGCTGATCTAGCCCGAAAACCTAGGTTTGAAAATATTGCCATTTTGAATTATTCCTCACGATCTGAGTGTATGAATTGTAGCAGCGATTGTAGCAGCAGTAGCACCAAGCGCAAGCACCGTTCCGGCAGTCTCAAGAAAGTCATCAAGCTTAGCGCGACCACGATTATAGTCAGCTTCTTTGATCTCACGATAACGCTGTTCAAGTCTCATACGTTCTGTTCGCTCGTCAACGTACTTTTTAAGTTCGTCGTTTGACATATTGCTGATGTCTTCAGCTGCTGCTTTAGCTTTGGCCGTACGAGTACGATTTCTCTCTCTGAACTTGCCTATGTCGTTCAAAAGTCTGGAAGAATCATTTAAAGCCTTTGATTTATTGGACCAATCTTTTGAGATTTCGTTCTCAATCTGATGAATCGCTTTATTCTGATCATTCTCGGCAATGCGTCCAAATCGATCAAGCTGAATAGTATCCTTCTTCTTGTCTTTCTTTCCTCCACCACCGTTGCCAGAATCATTGTCGTTATCGTTATCGTCAGAGTCTTCCTCGCGCATTTTCTTAGCGTCTTCTTCAGTAGAAGGAAGATATGTCTTCTTGGGATCGGCTTTCTCTGCTTTCTGCTTATCTTTCTTTTTGTTCTTTTTCCCCTTCTTTTTGCCGCCTTGAGAATCGGCGTCTGGATCATACTCGGCAAAATTCAATCTGCGTCTAGCTTTGTCTGTAGGTCTACCAGAACTATCTACATATGATCTCGCTCCGGATGAGCTGCTTGCGAATCGTCCCATTCGGTCGTGAAAAGGGTTAAAATGATACAATTCATACAAATCGTCGAAATGTTTTTGTTGACTCGGAGTTATACGACTCATTCGAACTCCTCCACATTTAGTTTGTATGCTACATACGCGTCCATCATCGCAGCGACCGCATCGATCTTTAGCTCATGACGACGTTTGTATAGTTTTCTATTTCCATTAGTATCTTCAAGTGCGATACAGTTTCCCATCGCGAACTCCATCAACTCTTCGTCAAACAGTAGGAGTCTTTCTTCTGCAAGTTTCTTCAACTCACCAAGCGGAACAGATTCTGTTCTAGCACCCTGAATTACTTTTTCAACACCAATAGGCCCGTTCTCACCGACCCATCGTGTAACAAAATCTTTAGCGTTGTATGGATCATACCCAAAACACCTAACGTCATATTGACAGTTATCGATGTGTTTAATCAGATCCTCGTATACAATAATCATGTCAAGAACAACACCTGGCATAACGATTAAACTGCCCTCTGCAATAAAGTTCTCGTACTTAGCATGCATAGCAGCAGGAAGTTTGGCCATTGTTGTTTCTGTAATGTAGTCTCTAGTCTTGACTCCAAAAGCCCCATTTTGAATTGGGAACAAAAACGTAAAAGCACAGAAGTCATCGCCAAGTGACAAGTCGGCGCCTAACGCACACGGCATCTGCCAAAACTCTCTTTGTCTGTGTCTGAGGGTCTCTTCATAAGTAAAGAAATATGTGTGACCTTCCATAGGGATGCCAAATCTCTTAGCAAGAATGTCGTTACGTTTGGATGGAACATTCTCTGCTGTTTCTTTGTCGATCTGATAAGTTTCATACGACACAGTAACGCCGAGATTTGGATTGGCTTTGATCCACATATTGGGATCATCTACTTCCTCGATTGAATCGAGCTTGTACCACCAGATAGAGACATGAGGGTTCTTGTAATCACCACGAAGAATGTCCATTAGCTCCATCTTCATCGTGTCACCAATGCCGTTTCGTGTCGTTCCCTCTGAACTAGCAGCGATGATGACATAGTCAGGAGCTAAACCTTTTGCGCCGCCCTGCTCAATTGCAGTAACTGGATCTTCGGGCAAATCACCAGAAAGCCACTCGTCAAGAGTTGCGTACTTTACTCGGAGACCCTGCAGTTTATTAATTTTAAGTGGTCTAATCTCGAGATAGGAGTTGGTGATGAAACTCTCGATTCCTTTCTTAGTGCTGGCTAACTGCTGTCTAGCAGAACGATTGCCAGTGGTGTTCTGGATCGAGCCCATTGTAAGGAATTTAAAGAGAGGTCCTTTGGATCTGGTAATAGCCGTAGCAAAAGGTTGCGTGACTTCTTCCGACTGTTTCATTGTCGGGGATGTGGTAATCTGATGTGTAGTAGATGTATCTATAATAAGCCCGTATGCGTGCACACACGTTAGATAAAGAGACTTTGCTGCGCTTCGTCCGACTATTAAATACTGTTTATTAACGAGTCGTTTCTTAACTCGCTTTATAGCATAGTGTCCTCCGTGATTGTTTTTATCAGGAATATAGACACTTTTCTCGACGAAGTAATACCAGCAGAATATGTCTTCTGCCCAGAGTTTAAACGCATCTGTTAATACGAGATCTCCTCCGTCTGTCAGCGTAAGTTCTCCTTCACAGAACGCTATGAAACCTTCTAGAATTTCATCGTCATAGTACATTGTCGGATCGGCAATCAAATCATCAATCCTGTTCATTTGTAGAGAGATCGTTTCACAAACCGGAATCTCTCCTCTGATTACGGCATCTCGAAACATGCCGTAGTACTTCGGTACAGCGGTGTTTGAGAGTGCCATTTTGAATTAGTCCGTTCCTTCCTCAGTTACCAGTAAAATCTCTATACAATCGACGTGCTCTTTTAAGATATGCACCAGCAATTTCTGCCTTTTCGCTCGCGTCTACATAACGGTTCATCATCTGTTTAGTGTCCATTTTTACTTTGTCCCCGCGAGCTCGATACTGCGTACCCCTTCTGTACACCCTAGCCGCTTCTCTTTCTCGAGCACTGATCACGGCTGAAGTGTTATTTTTATCGGAAAACCAAGACGCAACGTCACGAACCGTGTCTTCTCCTACGTTAGCTAACCTATCAATCTTCGCAGAATCTATCTTGTATCCGCTCTTTTTAGCATCAGATAAAATCGCTTTTGTTTTTGCTTCGCCCGCTGCGACCTTACGATTTAAACTTTCTAGTTGTTTATGCGTACTGTCATAATTTATTTGTTTAACTTTTGTGTCGTACTTATAGGCCAAACGAGACAAAAGATCGCCGTTTTTCTCAGCATCACGTAGATTCTTTTTTGCAGCATCAAGCTCCTTCTTGGCAGCCGAATCGTGTTTCGTTTGTTGTTCTTGTTTGTAACGATTCTCTACAAGTTTCGCGTCTATCTTATTGAGTTTTTTTGCAATCTTTCTGGCACCACGGTTGCTATCACGAATTGGTTTTCCATCATAACGACCTTCGCCAGCTGGTTTTAAAGAACCGTCCTTATTCTGATAACGCCGTACGCCCCATCGCATACCCAGCGTTCCGTGGTGATATAATTCGTAATTCACAATCTATTCCTCTTTTTAGCTATTTTCTTAGCCCGACGTGTGGCTCTTCTGTCTTTTTGCAGCGTGAAAACTAAATCGTCATTTTGTTCCATTTTTGATTCGTCAAGCGTAAAACCATATTTTTTAGCTAAAGAAATAGACTTTGTGTTATTGGCAAAAACACGCCACTCTAAGGTAGATAGTTCGGGATTATTGTTAAACCATTCGATTCCTTTTTTTACAGCTTTTGAACTAAGCCCCTTGTTTCTATAACGCGAATCAGTTCCTATGACAACATTAGCAGAAGTATCAAACGGGTTATCCGAAGCCCTCATATATAGAAATGATACTGGCGTCTTTTTATACTTGCTAATGTGCGAATAAACAACGCTAGATCGATCCCATTCGTCTTGAATAAGCTTATCTCCGTTACCCGCTAACATGTTTTTATCTCGCTTATTCATTGATGAATACAGCTGATTAATTTTCTTAGCATCGGCTTTTGATAAATATTGGCGATGTGTCTCTTGTCTTTTTCTTCCAGCAACCGTTAAGGAACCATACTTATTCTGATAACGACGTACACCCCACCGCATTCCAAGGATGCCGTGATGATAGAGTTCACCGTTGTAAACAATATAATCGCTCATGATTTATCCTTTATACGCAACTCTATATTTTTTCTTGCGTCCTTCTCCGGTGGTTGTAACGTTATATGCACCATTATTAAGTTCAGAAACAGTTCGATTTATGTCCGCATAGGTGCCGTATGCGCGATTATTTACTCTAACAAACTCGTCATGAGATCTTTGGGCTTTCTCTTTCTGAGCGGCTAGGTTTTTCTCCGCTTTAGCGATTTTTCTAGCGTTTCCTTCTTCTCGAACTAGGTTCATGCCCTCGCGCATAATTTGATAAAAATTGCTATCGTTATTCGCTTTATTCCACGCATTCGTAACGTCGAATGCCTGTTTGGTAAACTCTTTTTGGCGTTCGTTAAGATATGCTTGACGATCTTTCGCATGTTCTCTGCGATACGCGTCAACCTGGGACGGGGTCATTGATGAAAACGACTCTGAAAACTTTTTACCGACATCAAGCTGAGCTTGATCCAAATCCATAATTTTCTTGTTATACTTGACAATTCGTTTTTGCAGTTTTGTCGACTTAGCGTCTAATTTTGACATCTGCACGTCATACTTCGTTTTAGCTTTTGACGCCTTTGCTATTGACTGATCAAGTTTATACGCCTTATTTAGTGTTCGTTTTCCCAAAAACCCAACGTCTTTTCCGCGTAGTATTTTACTTTGTAGTTTGCTGACTTTAGGTTCTAGTCTATTCCGTCTTTCTTTAAGTACAGCTGCTTTTTCCTCGTCTTTAGCATGTCCTACAGTTTTATATTGAGCTGTGATCTTTGCTTTTTTGTTCTCTATACCAACAAGTTTTGCGGCTGTTGATACTCGTTTTTCGGATAAACTCGCATATCGCTTACGACCAGCACTATTCAATGTGCCGTCACGATTTTGATACCTTCTAACGCCCCATTTCATTCCGAGGACGCCGAAGTGATTAAGTTCAGAAGCATACACAATCATTAACGACCTCCTCTATACGAGTTGTAGTATTGTGCTCCCATCTGGGCTGCTTGAACATATCGTGGATCAAGTCTGCCTTCTAGATTTTGAACAGAGTTGTTAATAGCTGCTGAAGTAGCACTACCAAGGGCTCCGCCAGCCGCTCCCGAGTTCGCAATAAACTGTTGAGCTGCGGCGTTTGCACCTTGTCCTAGTGTTGCTCCAAGATCGCCAGAATTTCTTGCAAATTCTCTTGCTGCGTTGCCAGCAGCCTTACCGGCAGACTGGCCGAGAGAGTTTCCGATGTTGTTAAGCTGATTAGTGTCAATGTTGTTAAGTACGGCGTTAACAGAAGAGGCCATAACATAACCGCGAGCTCCGACATAACCCTGAACACCAAGATCAACCCAGTTCTTTCCTTCCTGGAAAGCTTTGGTTTGAGACGCCTCGTACATCTTCTGCTGGACCATAGGAGCAGTGATTGTTCCACTTGCAACAGCCGCTGCAACACCGCCACCGACTGCAACACCAGCAGCACCAAGTCCAACAGCTCCAGCAGTTTTTGCTACCTTTTTGAGATCTTCTCTGTCTGCGGCTTCGTCGGCTTTGATCTGTTCCCAGGTCATTCCTTCGATGTATTTGCTGGTACCTTTTCTGGTAGCCTCTGCGTCGGCTTTACGCTGTTTCAAATATGCAACTCTATCAGTCTCGCCTCGCTTTTCTGCTCTGGCAATCTTTCGATCGTACCGACGCTGTTCACGATCGTAGAGTTTGTTAAGACGACGCTGTTCACGTTTGACATAGGCTTCGCGATGATCTTTGCCGCGCTCAGTTAGACTACCGTCAATATTCTGATAGCGCCGTACACCCCATCGCATGCCCAGTACACCGTAGTGATTCAGCTCGTCATTTGAATATCTGTCATACATAATTTTTCCTCACAAACAAAAGAGAAGAAGTTGTTAAACACACGTTTAATTCTTCTTCTCTCATAAAAGGGGATGTTTTTTGCGCGTGGCTAATAAGAATACTTGGCTGTTTTACCAGACTTACGTAATTTGCTACGTTTGGGATTCAACACTATTAACGGATAGTAATAACCCCGAATATAGTCTTCGGCGTCTACAACGGCATCGTAACCTCGTTTCTCATAGTGCTTTGAAAGATCGCTGAACTTAGTTTCATCTTTAAACACATCGTTTAAAAATTTTGCAACTTCGTTTTGCTTCTTTTGAACATAGCTGTATGTTTGGTAATCCGGTGATGTTTTATCCTGAGTTCCCTTATGCGTTTTATCGACCTGATCCATAACTCTACTTTTTAGTAAAAACCCAAGATCTTCCTTGACTTTTTTATCGCCATATTGTTTTACAGCGTATTTAGCTACATTCACTCCTCGAGCTATTTTAAGGTCTTTGTCTGACGCGTATTTTAAACCGTAATAAGTTTTGTCTTTAAAGCCTAAACCGCCATATTTAGCATCATCCCTATATGTTCCAATATCGCTTTTATTAACAGATACATATTTTCTTCTAGTGTCAATCGTTTCATTTGGATTGGAGCTATAACGAGTCATCGAACTTCCAGACTTTAACTTATCTGAGAAAACGCCACTTCTTACACCTGCTTGTCTTTGACGAACTCTTCCGTCTTTTATAAACTGTTTATCCGGACCCTCCACGTGTCTATACAATTGTTTTGCTCGACGTTTCAAACCAGCTTCTGTCAATGTTCCGTCAGGGTTCTGATAACGTCTTATACCCCATTTCTGACCGAGAATGCCGTAGTGGTAAAGTTCATAGGTCATGACGTTCCTCCTAGATCTTTAACATATACTACTGACATATCATCGTACTGAGCTCGCTTTAGGTACTCAAATCCGATAGATTTAGCCATATCGATACTCTTATTGTTGTTAATGTTTGCGCCCCAATAAACGCGTTTTACTCCTGAAGACTCAAGCCATTTCATTCCATCTTCGACAGCTTTGTGACCGTATCCTTTACCCTGATAATCTTTCCTTGTCATTACTGACACAGCCGCTTCGCCGTTGTTTTGTTTCCACGCTGTCATAACAGACACTGGTTTTTTCTTGTCATAAGCGACAAACGACTTGTATGCATAGTTGGTATGCTCATCAACATCGGTAAAATGTCTGGGAGGCTTTTTCTCATCCGTTACATAAACTTTCTGTTGCTTATCCAAATGACGATAAATAGAATTGATTTGACGAACTTGTCTACGTTGTCCGGCACGAGTAAGAGTTCCATCAGGGTTCTGGTATCGTCGTACTCCCCAACGCATACCTTTAACGCCAAAGTGGTAAAGTTCGTAAGTCATGATGTCTTCTCCGGATCAACTTCAACATTAAGTCTGAACTCAAGCTCTTTGATAAGATTTTCTGTAGACTGAGTGACTGTTCCTGATTGAGGAGGATCAAACATCATCTTCACACGCAGATACATGTACGTCTTGACGGCTTCGAGTTGTTTCTGTGAGGATAGAAAGTCGCTCCAAACAGCACTGTCGTCAGTAATAGAAAAACCGTTGTCTGGCCCAACACCAAGTTGCATAAGAATCATGAACACCGTGTTGATGTGCATGATTATGTCATCGTCGAAATGTGCATACTCCTCCGTAATACCTAATAACTTCTTAATAGAAGTAAGAATACTTTCCTGCATTTTAGTTACCTCAGATCTTCCACGGTGATGTGTCATTCGGACTACGAGGAATATAGTCTTGTAATAACTGTCTTTCATCGCCATAGTGAATGGCGTTGTGCGTTGCGTGGCTCACACAGATTAAGTATTCTGGATTCATCATGTAGTCTGGATCGTCTTTGAGAATGTTGTCAACGTTTAACGGGTTCATGTGGTGAACGATAACCTTGCCTGTGATCGGACAATCCTCAATGCCTAAATCACATCCGTTGTCTCTGACGATTACCAAGTCTCTTACATGTTTCCACTCCGGGGATCTGTAAAATCTCTGGTTCAAATATCGATCTAATCCAAAAGTGTCTTGACCTACTGCTCCTGACAGTTTTAGATAGCCAAACCTTTCTGCAAAAGTTTTCATCTTGCTTAGTTCGGAATATGTTCTAATACTCGTCGTAGTCGTCGATGTATTCTTCATCTGGTTCTTCCTCGTCGTGACCACGATACTTGGAAAATACTTTAATAGCTTCTGCAAACATCTCTTCTGTACGTTGTGCAGATTCGAGATGCGCCTTTTTGGCTTGCATAAGCTCGTTTTCAGCCTTCAACTTCTCACACTCGAGTCTCGATTTCTCCGTTCCGAGCTTAAGATAGTGAGAAATAACCTGTGACGATGCTGTCCCCTCTCTCAATTGCTTCTCTGCCAGCTCTGTGGCTAAGAAAATCAGTTGATTCTCCCGTGCTTCGGGAGTCAAAGCAGGTCTGACAGCACGAATGGTCTCTGTTTCAGAGACGTTCTTTCGTCTTCCCATAAAGTTTCAACTCCTTTCTTAGGAGAACAGAATATGTTTTTAGTGAGTTTTACCACAGTTTAAGTGCTGTTGTAGCGCGTCAGAAAGGAGATCAGAAACACCGCACTGTGGGCTTGGTGAAGGAGGATTGGAGAAACACCAAGTGGAATCCCCAACAGCACTTAAACCATGGTAAAACCCGTTTTCGAAAAATACCCCCGGAGAAAATATAAAG
>Ga0326512_10000720_pt1 | contig 27958 bp, 34 predicted proteins | sample 1_2617_0518_D_FD_203652 | JGI IMG/M metagenome (GOLD analysis project Ga0326512, IMG submission 203652) | Bovine rumen microbial communities from UC Davis, California, United States - 1_2617_0518 | ecosystem: Host-associated > Mammals > Digestive system > Stomach > Rumen | place: USA...
CCAAACAAAGTTATTGCACTTATCGCAGTTGTAACCTCTGCCACCTTGTGAATCAGAATCAAAGGAACGGAGATTTCCGCCACATTTAGGACAAATGCCATTGTTATATTCTTTCTTCTCATGATTTCTTGTCACAGTCATTCCAATAGCCGCAACAAGAATTATTGCCAAACCAATCAAGATGTCAATAATTGTCACAATCATTTCTCTACCTCCTTTCCATTCAGCACATCGGCGGCATCGTTGATGCGGTTGATAAACTCCACCGTCTTCTTTGGGCTGATGTCACAACCATAGCCAGTAAAAGGTATCCATCCATTACACCCCTTGCAGAACATCACATTGATGTAAGGTGCGTCTTTAATAGGCGGTGTAAAACAAGCAGCCTCTCCAATAACTTCTTTGACAAGGCTCTTCCTGTCCTCGCTTGACATATTCTTTGTTTGTTCTTTTATATTCATAATCACTCTTCCTCTTCCTCTTCAATCGTTAATGGTCCTATCCTATTTTCTAATGCAGCAATTACTTTTAACACATCATGTAAAGGAACTACTCTTTCTCCGTATTCTTGGCTATCCTTAGTCCAGCCAATAACAGACATCTTAGTAAAATATTGTGATAGTGTCATAATTACTCCTCCTCATATCCATATTCTTTAGCCACTTGTCCTAAAGCAGCAGCAATGATATTGTTATCATAATAGTCAGGATAAGTATCGCACTTGTTGACAATCCAATCACGAATGTCTTGTGCAAGGCTGTCCTGTTTTGCCAGTTGTTTCTGCAACCTCTCCTTAACGGGTATCCATCTGCTTTTGTCTGCTGCCATCCAGCCAGCGCAAAAGTCTGTAAACGTCTCTTCAGTCTTCATCTTGATTTTTGAATCGGCAGACCCGTTATCGTAAAATTTAGCCGTGTAAGCCTTCGCCTCGGTCACCATTTGTTTTCTTCGTTCCTCGTTGCTCATAGTCAAATCAGGTTAGTTAATGCGAATTTCAACGCGGCCTCGATGGCGTCCTCTGGGCTTTGCGGCGTGAAGTCGCAAATCGTTTCTGAATCCACATTCGGGCCGTACATGCCTACGTCGCTATCCAGTTCCTCCAGGAAGTAGATTTCCGGCATGTAGCCGAACACATCGTCGATGTCGGTGCCGACGCCGATGCTGATGAACATCTTATGCTCTTCCCTCAGCCAACGGCAAGCCATTTGTTGAGTAGGGGCAGAACATAATCTAGAAGCACTGAATTTGTTCCAATTCCAACGGTTTACATATCTGAATTCTGAATTCTCATAGCACGTCAGAACAGCCCAGTCAAATCCCTTCTCTTTAAGGAGTCTGGCGGTTTCAAATGTTACATAAGCCTCTTTCATAATCAAGAATGAAAAATATGCCTTACGGCATAATTGTCGCCGTTGTCCAATAAGAAATCCGTAATAAACTGGCCGTATGACCAACTACCAGCAGATACCTCGAAATGAATATCGTTATCATCATGGTAGTTATATTCACCACCTTTCCAACCTGTGAACGTATTGGATGTAAGTATGCTTAACATTGAAAGGTTTTCTTCTTTGCTTACATCTCTCGTTGAGACGCAACAAGCAGGTTCTGAATGCACACCTCTCCATGAAAACACATCTTCAATGCAAAATGGCATTGTGGTTCCAGGCCAACTCTCAATCTTTTCTTTTAATTCTAGTATTGTCATAGTTCAATCTCCTTTAAGTTCGTCACACATCTTTCGAGTATAGAATGCTGTAATAAGCACGTCGTCGTCTGCCACATGAAGCAGGTAGTCGCCCGCCTTTAGGTTGTGGTCATGGATATATTCACGTACATTTTCAAGCACAACGCTTTCTGTTCTCTTTATGAGTTCCGTTAAGCCAAACTCACATTTGTAATAGTCGTCAATAAGTTGCTCTACTTGCTCTCTTGTCATAGTTTAACCTTTAAAGCCAAATTTCAATGTCGTCAGGCAGTAGTATTATGATTAAACATAACACAATGACAGCCTTAACCCATACAGGAAGTCCAAGGATTATGCACAAGCACATGTTAAACTCGCCAATGGTAAACCAGAAAGGCTTGCTCATAATTCAATCTCTTTTTGCACGCCCGCCAGCCTGAGAAGATGTTGCAGTTGGTGGACGTAGGTTAATTCAATTCGCTCATAGTTAAACTCGTCTTCCTCTTGGCAAATGGGTATCTCTCCATACCAGTCAGCGTAGTCACCATCAATGGTTATGGGTTCTTTTCTCCATCCGTTCTTCACCAAGATGCATTCGGTGAGTTTGATCGGCAAGCAGGTGTCAAGTGGTCTTGATGCAATTCCGTTGGTATTTGGAATTACCAACTCAACAGTCACATCATCGGGGTCTTTGAATGGGTCAAAGACTGACACTGCGCTCACCTTTGCAGGGAACAAGTCATCTTGCTTCGGATTGTCATTGGGAAAGGTATAGATATTCACCCAATCCCCAACACAAATATCACTCGCTTTCATAGTTCAATCTCTTTCTTTAGTATAGTGGTGCGGGTTGGTCTACGGTTGCTTTGTATGCGTGGATGTCGGTGTACCAGCGTCCGTTGAATTCGCGGGACTCGATGTCGTACTGGACAGTGACGATGTCGCCGATGTCCATCTTGTTCTCGTCGATGCGCTCACCGAAGAAGTCGAACTTGACCTGCTTGGGATAACTGTCGAGGGTCTCGAGTACATACTCTTGTTTGCGCCAGGTGTTTCCTGACTTGCTCACGCCGCTCTGTGGCGGAAGCACTTGGATGATCTTACCTTTGATTTCCATTGTTGTTGATATTAAATTGTGTTAGATATTGTTCACATTTGAATCCTTTGCGGGGCATGAATTCTGCGAAGGGAAAAAGTTCAAAGTGTTGTTTCTTATTAACCCAGCCTGCCATATCCTTTTGCCACTGTGGTATTGGTCGGTTTGGGTTATATGGATCGCGGTATGGCTGGGCATACGGGTAGACGAGTCTACCCGTATGCCCATGTCTTAGTTGCTGGTTGACGAGCCACCAGTGATGTGTGCGGTTGTAGCACTCCTGGAAGTTGTCGTTGAGCATTGTGTAGAGGAAATACTCGCCATGATATCCATAGGAGTTGATGAGTTGCATCGCGCGCTCGCAGTCCTTGATCTGCCCAGGCGTGTCACATCCGAAGCGTATGCGGCGGTCTATCCAGCGGCACTGGGCCAGGAGCCTGGCGAAGCGGTCGTTGACGAGTCTGGCGTCCATGGCCTGGTTGAAGTCGATGCGGTAGCCACGCTGGATGATCTTCTCCAGTTGCTCGACGGCATAGTCGCCAGCGGCCAGGATGTTGTTATCCATTAGCACCAGGTTGGTGCGGCCTTCAATGGCGATCTCGTCAATGTCCATGTAAGGGCGGATGCGGCCTTCCTTGACAGGCACGACACACCAGGGACATTTGTTGGGACAACCGCGAGTAAGAAAACCGAAAGCGGTTTTCTTGTCCACATTGGGATAGATGCTGTAATCAGGCTGCATGCAGTCTATCTCATCTGGCAACTGGCTGGCGATGTCGTATCCAGTTCCGCCGCGGATAATCTCGTCGGCATCGTAGCAGGTGAGGTCGTCAGGACTGAAGTTGAAAACCTTGGACATGTAGACACGGTCGTAGTGGATGAACGGTATCGCCCACTCAACCTGGTCGCCAAGCATGCGGTGCCACCTCGCAATCTTGCACAGGGCGAGATTGGGGTAACATGTCGCTCCCCATTTCTTTTTCTTGGCGTGGCCGTCTATGTCAACGAGTCCGATGGTCATTTATCAGTTGAAGTATTTTTGTTGTTGGTCTTTGAGGGCGGAGATGATGGCCTGCTGTGATGCGATGCGGCCCTGGATTGATTCGATACATTTGTCAACTTCGTCGGTACTGGTGGCTACGAAGTACCCTTTTCCGTTGGACACCAGGCATGGCACCAGTTCGTTGGTGCGGATGTAGTTGATGATCTTGCGCAGACGTGGAGCGTCGAGTTTGTATCCAGCGTGTTTCATGCAGGCGATTATCTTGGAGCCAGCGATGGTGCGACTGGCACCAACCTTGGTACTTAGTCCCCTGATAATGATTGGGAGCAGTGTGTTCTGCTCATAGTCGTTGAGCGGGGCGGTCTGTTCTTGAAATCCTTGTAGCATGGGTTCTTGTTTTTTTTGTACGCGCTATCGCGCGCAATACTATAACTCGTCGGTTACTGGGCCCTTGCCGAAGAGGACCAGGTTGTGGATCTTGTCCATCTGCCACAGGGCATGACAGGCAGTGTCGATAGCGGCGCCGATCTTCAGGGCGCTGTGCGGAAACTCGGTTGGTTCGCCTTCGTGGCGACGCCAGGCGTTGTAGTCCTGGAGGACTTGCTTTGCTTCTTTGTAGGTCATGACTTACTCGGTGATGATGGGGTTGGGTGTGAGGCAGATGAAGTGTCCGCTTATGAGTTCAACCTTATGGTATTTGCAGGAACTACCATCGCTCTTAACCCTGTATGGGCATTCTTCGCACTTGTGGCCTGGCGCATGGAATAAGCGGACACGCGCACCGATAATCTGATCCAGGTTATCTCCGTAGGCTACGAGACGGGTTGCGTCCTGGCCGCAGTGGTGCATGGCCATCGCCTGGGCCTTCTGCTCGGGGTCGACATCGTCGAAGTTGGGATCGTGCTGGGTCTGGAACATCATTTGCTCCATCACTTCACGATTGCGCTGGTGGAACTTAATCTGCCGACGGAGCGCAGCGCAGAAATCATCAAGCGCATTCCGCTGCTTGTATATGTCTCTTTGTTCGCCTTCTTCTGGAATCAATAATTCAAAACCAATGTCTGTTACCATCTTATCAAACTTATAGAAAAGGCTCCTCATTGCGCCATACAAACTGATGAGGGCGTAGTCAGGAACTTCTACCACCACGTCGCTGTCGATAAAATCTTTGATTATTTTCTTAATCTCTTCCATAATGATTGTGATTTAGTTGTTGTTTTGTTGTTTTGCTTTCTCTTCTTCTTCGGCCCATTGTTTTTCCAGGCGTGCACGGAGGGCCTGGACTTCGTCGGGCTTGAGGATTCCTGGCCTGTTGTGCCAGGATTCGCGCTCGGCTCTGGCCTTCTCGTCCTCTACCTGCTTCAGGTTTCGTTCTCGCTCTTCCATGAACGGGCCACCCAGGGCCTCGGTGATTACCATCGGATCAACAACGCCGTAGAACTTGCCGTACTTGCCTGCCTTCAGGTTGCAGAAGAAGTAGAGCAGTTCGGTCACCTTCAGGAACCCATACTTTGCGCGAATGACCTTTGCCAGTTCCATCGTCTGCACCTCGTCCATCTTCTCGCGCACGCCAGCATACTCACCGATAGCGAACAGTTGTGGCATGAGCCACATCGCACCAGCATTCTCGCCATATGCAGCATCCAGGACGTTGAGACTCGGCGCGTCATTGTCGAAAGACTTTGACGTGAGACTACCGTAGCGCGTCTGCAGGTCTGGGTTAACCGCTGCGATGAACGAAGCCAGGTTAGTATGGGAGTTTCTCAGTTTGTCCCTTGCTGGCGCCAAGTGTTGCCATCGTTGCGGCAACGGCTGCTGCGCGCCCTGCTCGACCAGCGGCAATAGGCTGTCGATTTTTTTCGGTTGTTGCATTGTTCTGTTCTTGTTGGCGGCTGCGAAGCCATCCGTTAAAGTATTGTCTGATGTTGTTGATGTTGTCAAGCGTCTTTTCACCGCAAGCCATATCTATTGCAAACTCGTCGGCACGCTCACATAACTGCTCATGCGTCAGGTGGTACTTCATGCACATGGCTTCGGCCCACTGGTCGTACACCTTCAGGGATTCTACGCCGATAGGCTGCACGGCCTTTGGCTCTCTCTTCCTGGCCTTCTCCAGTTCCGTCAGCCATTCGTGGAAGTGGCGCTGCATATCCTGGCGGTTGCGGTGGCTGCAGCACTTGCAGCGGCATTCCACGGCAAACTCATCGATATGGTTGAGGATATATTCGCGCGTGCACTTGTGCTTGATTTCCATGTCGAGCAGCCACACCTCGGAGATCTTCAGTTGCTCGAAGTATTCCTCTTCAGTCTTCTTGTCGCGTGTACCCCAGCGCTTCTTTGCAGCCTCGCTGCGGGCCTTGGAAACGTGACCAATCTTCTCCATGCGCTGCAGGAACTGCTCGGAGTAGAAACACTTACCGTCATCGGTAAAGGCAAATAACCCGAAGTCCTCAACTACGGACTTGATCAGCGCCGCATCTTCACGCAACTCAAAGGCTATGACATTATAATCTTTGGTAAGCATGAAGCCCTTCTGCTCCCGAAGGATTTCCAACAGCATGAAATAGACGCCGTATCCTGCAGCCTTGTGTCGCATGCGCAAGCGTAGGAGTTTTTCATCGTTGCGGGCATTGCTGTCGTGTATGTAAAAATTGGTTTCCGTTTTCATGACGATTAATCTTCTTGCAGATAACTGTTGATCTGGTCGATGAATTCCAGGGCGTCGCGCACGACGATGTACTTGTAGCCCTGGGCCTCGACGATGCTTTGCCACCAGCGCTGCCGCTGAGACTGGCGCCCTGTCTGTGTCTTTAGTTCGATGCGCAACCCGTGGAACCCGTGCCTGGCTATGTCCAAGTTAAGGTCACTGACGCCAGCGACAACGCCTTCGGCCTTGAGTTTGGCGCCTGTTACCTGGTCACGCCTGCCGCCGTTAGGTACAGCGTAGAGAAGCCCATATAGATTCCTGTGCTGCCCGTTGAACCACTGGATGCAGGCCACCTGAAGCAGGTGCTCTTCCTGGCCAGGGTGTCGGCGCGGCTTGGTGATCTGCTGCCGCGCCAACACCTGGTCGAGGATTTCCCTGTGTCTACTCTTGCGCATTGAGAGCGTTTGTCAGGTCATTGTAGGGCACGAACTTCACCACGCGCCTGGCTGGCACCTGGACCACTTCTTTCCTGCGGAAGTCGCGTCCAGGGCGAGACTTGCGGGTGATCACCTTGAAGGTGCCGAAGCCTCGCAGGGTGAGGTTATGGCCTTCGGTGAAAGATTCGGTCATTACTTCCAGCGCTGTGTCGATGATGTCGCTTGCATGCTGTCTGGTGTAGCCAGAGCGGTTGGCTACTCTGTTTACTAATTCTTGTTTAGTCATTGTCGTTATTGTTTTGTGGCTGTGACTCAGTCGCAGCACGGTTAATCTTTTGCTTTAATTTCTTGGCCATCTTGGCCATGAGGCGCCCGTCGTTGATCTGTGAAGACTTGACGGCGTGGTCGCGGTAAAACTTAGTGCCGCGCTCCAGGAGCGCCTGGATGATGCGGGCATCTTCATTGCTTATCTGGAACATCTTCTACCAGGTCATAGTTACTCTTGACGTACCCGCGGAAATCGGCCTTACCTGCTTCGGTCCAATGGTGGGCATACTCGGCGTTACCCACGTCGACCAGTCCAACAACTGGATAAGTTCCCTTGGCGTCAAGTGTCAGGATGCGTACAGGCATGCCGTCGCGTGTCATGTATTTCTTGTTCTGGTCAATCATGTGTCACTTGATTAAGAATGTCCTGTTGCCAGGAACTGTGGTTGTGTACTGCTCATAAATGTCTCGGTGGTTCTCCTGGAACCGCTTGGCGTCGAACTTCTCTTTGTCTTTCCCCGTCTTCCAGGTGGCGACGATCTGCGGGTTGGACTCCTTTGTGCCAGGCAGGCAGAGCACCTCGGCGTCGGCCATGAATGTCTTGACGGTGTCCTCGGCCTCCTTCACCTTTGACTCCAGTTCCTTGATGAGGGGCTTGGTGGTCTTGATCTCGTTGATGGCGTCCATCACTTCGTCGGTAATCTCAACGGTCTTGCCAGCGTTGGAACGCGGGTACTTGAGCATCACGTCTTCAATGGTCACGATATCTGGCTCCTTGCCGCCTACCAGGTTCTCGGTCCAGAACTTCTCCAGGCAGTCGACCATAGCGGAATACAGGTCCTTGTCAAATGCTACCTGCATAGTGCCGAAGTTGAGCGTCTCGCGGTTTACCCAGGCCAGGTATCCCTCACGGTAGTTCATGACGCCTAACTGGTACATCAGTTGTGCGAACCAATACGGAGGAATGTTGTCTGCGTCCACCTTCATGCGCGTGCTCTTGCACTCGACGATTCCCTTGGCGTCGTTGGCGCGTGACTTACCAAGCCAGTAGGTGCGGTCAGGTGATACACGCAGGTAGTCGCGCTGCTTGTCGACTGCCAGCCAGTCACCAGCGCTGGCCTTGATGACGGTGTGTCCAGTCTCCTCCTCGAAGCACTTTGCCACGCCGTCCTCGAGGTAGTGGCCCCATCGCATGAAGGGATTCTCGGGCACGGGAGGATCAATGCCAGTCTTGCGGCGCCAAAGTTGATAAGGCGTCTCATACGGGTTGACACCCAGGATAGTTCCAACTTCGCTGGAACCGATCCCAAGTTTGCGCTGCTCGAGCCACTCCTGATGTGTTGCGGGGCGGATGATGTTGTAAGTTGTCTTTGCCATGATTGTTTTGTTTTGAAAAGGGCGGCGGCGCGGTAACACCGCCACCCAAGGTTACTATAATAATTGTAAAATGGCTTACTGCTGGTCGAACAGGTTGCCTTCCTGGCTGTCGCCAGGCTTGTCTGCTGCAGGCTGGTTGGATGCCTGCTTCTTGATAGCCTGCTTTATTGCATCGGCAGGTGTCGCGGGCTTGGTCGCGGGTTGTCCAGGCTCGGTCGCGGGCTGCTCCTTCACCTCGCCAGTCTCCTGGTCAACGGTGTTGGTGCCATCGTCAACGGTACTGGGCTGCTCGGTCGCGGGCTCTTCTGGTGCTGGGATGTCTTCTGCTTCCACGTCGATGATCGCACCATCCATGACGTCTTCCTGTGTCGGGAAGCCCATGGAGATCTCAGGTGCGTAAGTGCGTGCCCAGAACGACGCGGCGCGGTAGCGGAACATCTGCTCGGGCATTGTCAGCCACTTGGAGCCTGCCTTCTTTGACCAGCCTTCACCGTCGATCATCGCCCATGTGATCCAGGTGCCGTAGAGCGGGTGCTCCTTCTTGACGTCGTTGATGGCGTATGCCAGGGCGCGCATCTTGAAGTTCTTCTTGAATGGGTCATCTCCTCCAGCCTCATATTCCAGCGGCGTGAAGCGGCCACACTTGTTGACACATGCCACCAAGAACTGTGTTGACCAGGCGGGCATTCCATGAACAATGTACAGGTTCTGCATCGCTGCCAGTGGGTTGACACCCATTCGCATAGCCATGTCAATAGCGATAACACAGTTACCGATGTTCTTTCGGTAAGTGTCTGGAACGATGGTACTGGTGGCGTACATGTTCGCCATGCGCTGCTGCATCTCGAACTTCTTCACCTCTTGGATGATAGGGTTGGCGAGCAGTTCGCGCTGCTCTTGTACTGTTAATTCTTTTGCCATGATTGTTTTAATTTAATGGTTAAAAATATGGTTGATTGAAACTTGTTGTCTCCTGCTGATGATCGTTGATAAAAGGCTGGCGCCTGACGGTGGCCAGGCCACCAGCCTCAAAACAATCATGCTAAGGATTGTTGTGGAGAGGGGCTGAATCGAACAGCCCTGAACGACCAGTGGTCGCCCTAAGTAAAGCCCGAAGGCGGAAATCCGTTCTCCCCATGTTATGGGGGAAACATGTTCCCCCATTGTTTATTAACTATCTTTCACCACTTAAACCTGGTGTTGCGTAACCAGACCGCCTCCATTAAGCGGACGAAAAAAAAGAATATAGGATTATTGATTGAGTGTCCAGCCTATAACGTCGGTCACGTCCTTTACGTTGACCACTCCGTCGCGGTTGGCGTCTGTAGCGACGAGCCCAAACTCGTCGAGGATCACTGGCTTACCGAGCGCATAGGCGATAATGTCGGTCACGTCGCCGACATCGTACTTCTCGTTGCCGTTGGTATCCCCAGGCATGTAGCCGACCCAGAAGAATGTGCGCGAGAAGAAACGCACGTTCTGCAAGATAGCACCTCGCTGGTCGTATCCGCTGGTGATCGTCCCGTCGAAGGTGATGTAACCTGATCTAAACTCTGGCATAACAGCCAGGTTGAATGTGTACAGATCATGGTCACCTGGCATCCACTTGGCGGTGCCGTAGGGTTCATAATATCCGTCAAGATTGTAGTCCCAATAACCCTGCACTGGAATGTAGGCGCTGATGTCCTGATACTGCACACTCACGTTGAGGTTAGGCGTGTACTCGGCGGCGTTGCCGTCACGGTCAACGTAACTTACAGTCAAACCATCGCATGCCTCGACTCCTGCAACCAACTTTGGAAACAAGCCTTCAGGGTATTCAACTGCCATCTGCCAAGTGTCGGCCATGCCGTCGATGTGCATAACCACCTTCTCCCTGGTGTAGCCGTCCAACTTGGCGGGCTTAATACGGATGCTGTCGCCGAGTGTGATGTAGTTCGTTGAGTTACCTGACACGACTGCGAGCAGCACCAGCGCTGCGAAAAGAAAAGTTCTTTTGTTCATGATTGTTTTATTTATTAAGTTTATATTTACCCGCAAGTGCGGGCGTTAACTGTCTTTTGAAAACCGCCTGGCCCTCACGGGTGAGGCGGGAAACGCGTATGAAAAAATCATTACTCCATTGTTGCCGATTTTGTGAGCCGCTTGGGTTCGCCGCGGCCAGGCGATGGTGGGATCGGCTGTGCTTCACAGCAGGGCCGATTATTATCAACTTTAAATACAAATTAATTATGAAGCATTTTTACTCTGAGTGCTTTGTGCCATACTCTGGCCGAGTGATGAGTCCACCCGCGCTTCACAGCGGGAGCGGGAAAAAGGATGAAAGTCAATGAAAAACACACATAAGATAATGAGGGCCAGCGGCTGGACTCGAACCAGCGCTCGTCAGTCGCAATTAAATGCGGCCATAGCACATGTCTACCAACTGACCGCGTCCCTATCGCAGGAGGCGCGCCGTGCTACGCTGACCTATCGTACATTATTACCATGAAGATTACCCGCGATGTCAAAGATCTCTTTGCTTGGTGGAGCGCCAGGGAGTCGAACCCTGAAGGTTGGCGGGTCTTCAATTGGATTTATCTTCCCCGCGCCTGCGCGCCTACTTCCGCGCTGCCCCGAATATGTTACAACTGGCTTCGCCAGAGTTGTCTGATGGAGCGCCCCGTGTAATAGGGCCTTCCGTTGGTCTTGTGGAATCCTACCCGTATGAGTCGCTGCTCGGTGTAACGTCGCAGGGTGTTGCGGTGGATTCCCAGGATGCTTGCGGCCTCGCGCTGGCTGTAGCGCGACGTGTCGGCCACTTGTGGTTCATTCGGCGTCATCGTCTCTTTGGGTGCTTTGCCTTGGCACAGATGGCCAGGGCCAGTGAATACTGCACTATGCCGAAAAGTTCATCGTTATTGTAGAGTGCTGTCGATAACGCGTCCGCGATGTTGTCGTCATCACCGAAACTGAGATAAGCAGATGTATTCCCGTCGCTGGCGATGATTAGCATGCTGTTCTTGTTGTCACAGAATCGCTCTGCCATAGTCTCGCTGAACATCTTGACGCTGTCGAGCAGGCCAACTGGTTTACCGTTCTGTTCCATTATCCCTCGTTATCGTTGCTGAAGTTAGACAATGCGGATTCCCAGTCGTCGCACAGGCGACAGGCTGCATAGCCGATGACGAATGCAGCGGCCTTAGTCATGAGCAGGACGGCGATGTCCTCGCTCTCGGCCAGCAGCAGCATGGCTGCTATGGCAAATAAGATTGTGATGATGGTTGCTTTCATGACTGTTTATCTTTAGCGGTTATTCTGTCCTTGTGACCGTGATGGTGGTGCGGTCATCAGTGATGTTGCAGGTGAATGTCTTGCGCTGGATCAGCCCAATCTGTGTGGCCGCATTGCGCACAATGTTGCTACGCTCCACAGGGAACGTAACGTGTTCGCCAACCTCGAGTGCCTTCAGGCTCGGGGCGATAGGTAATTTTATTTCTGTTTCGTTGCTCATATCTAAAACATTATTTGTAACTTTGGTGGCAAAGATACTGCCAACGGTTCATTAGTGAACCAAATACACCGTTAAGAAATGTTAATGTGATTCACATTTGGACTGATTCTAAATATATAATGTTATGACAAAAGAAGAGAAAGCATTGAAAATCAAGATTATGCTTAAAGAAAAAGGCATAACACAACGAGCGTTAGCACAAAAGATTGGTGAATCGCACAACCAAATCAGCAACAGGCTGAATGGCGACAGACCAATCAGTGCTGAGTTCCTAATGAAGTTACGTCCCATCCTGGGTGATGAGGTGATGGAACTGGTAGAGAATCAAGGGGAGTCGCCACCATCAGAAGAGACCCGTCCGCGTGTAGATCTATACGCCACAGGCGGCGGAAACGAGGTCCTGGACGGTGTGACCCTGGCTCAGTGCGAGCAGATCCCAGTCGTGCCACTGTTCCCCAGGTATGATTTCACGATGCGGATAACTGGCGAGTCTATGCTGCCATACCTGCACCCAGGCGACGAGGTGGCATGCCTGCAGATCAACGAGCCCACCTTCCTGCAGTGGGGCAGGATACATGTGCTGAGCACGACCCAGGGCATCATCATCAAGAAGATCTTTGACGCCGATGGCGGCATCCGCTGCGTGTCATTCAATCCCGATTACCCTGACTTCATCGTACCGAAGCAGGAGATCTATTCGTATAACCTGGTAGTTGGACTAATTAGATTGTGATATGAAGAACTTGATTCACTTGTTGCAGACTTTGTTGATGATAGCAGGTAGCGCCCTGGCTATATCTGGTGTGTTCTGTGGTATACAATGGTTGCTTAGCCTGGTGCATGTGTGCAGCGCCCCGACATGGTTACGCTTCTTTGGCGGTGCTGCTGGCCTGGCTATCCTGTTCGTGATTCTCGGCATCGGTGGGGTAGTGAAGCACTTCAAGGGCCAGCGATAGTGTGTAGATTTTTGTGTTATACACACATGTATGTTGACATAACGATTTGATTATTAACTGATTTCGTTGCGGTTATAAGTCTTCCCAAGTTGGGGGTCGCGGGTTCGAGCCCCGTCTACCGCTCAAAGATGTAAAGGCTTGATATACTTTTGGTTATCGCCTTTGTTGATGGGATTTCTTTCCCCGTGTCGAATAAAAAAAACGGCACAAAACGGCACTATTTGGCACCAATCGGCACCATGATTGTGTAGGTTTTTGTGTAGAGGGTTTGAATTATGAGACACAAACTTTATCTTGACACAAGATTAGAACGTATCAGCGGGGAATACCCGCTGAAGGTGGTGCTTAACTACAAGGGTAAGCGCCTGTATGCTGCCACGGGTATCAGCCTGGCGCCTGGAAACTGGGACGCGCGCACTGAGCGCGTTGTCGGGCATCAGGCGGCACACCGATACAACATGACGCTGGGAGGTATCCGCGTCGAGGTGGACGGGCTTTGCCTGGATCTGATGGGAAGGGACCTGCCAGCGGACGAGGTGAAGCGGCGCCTGGTTGCTGCAGTGAGCGGCGAGGACTGGACGCGTCGGGACAAACCGCACCTGATGAAGTGCTACCAGGAGTTTGCCGAGAAGCACCAGGGACGCACCAAGGAGCAGTACCTGTTCACCATGGCGAGGATAAGGAAGTACGATTCCAATTGTGATGATCTGCTGCTGGAGGACATCAATGCGGACTGGCTGGCCCGCTATGACGCCTGGCTGGCATTGACGATGAAGAGTGCTAACAGCCGCAGCATACACATGCGTAACCTGCGTGCGGTGTTCAATGACGCGATCACCAGGGAACTGACAACGAACTATCCGTTCAGGCGATTCAAGATCAAGAGCCAGCCGACGCGGCACCGTGCGTTGACGGTGGATCAGTTGCGCGAACTGCTGGCGACGCCTTGCATGCCGCACGAAAAAAGGTACCTGGATATGTTCCTGCTGATGTTCCTGCTTTGCGGCATCAGTCCCGTGGATTTGTTCAAACTGGACAGAATCAGTCACGGCAGGGTGGTTTTTCGGCGCTCGAAGACTGCTCAACCCGTTGACATTCGCGTAGAGCCAGAGGCCCTGGACATCTTTACGCGATATTGCGGGGAAAATAAGTTAATCAATATCCTGGACAACTATCAGGACTATGTGGACTTCTTGAAGCGGATGAACCGCGCCTTGAAGACCCTGGGCGGTGTGAGCCATGAAGAGCGGGTGACCAAGGACGGGAAGGTGCGGCTGGTGGCTGTCAGGCGCAAGACGTGGCCAGACTTGTCGGCGTACTGGGCCAGACATACCTGGGCGAGCATTGCGCGCAGCCTGGGCGTTCCTATGGACGTTATCGCCCAGGCGATGGGCCACAGCCTGCACAGCGTGACGGACATCTATATCGCCCGCGACAGCAGCCTGGTGGACGAGGCGAACAGGCGAGTGATTGACTGGGTGCTGTACGGTCGCCGTTGACAACGGCGAATACATAACAAAAGAGACCGCTGGTTGGCGGTCTCTCGTTGTGTTGTGGCTGCTCTTACTTCTCGATGAAGTCGATGGTGCAGTCGAGTGCCTTGGCTATCTTGGCGAGGATGTCGAGGCCCGTGCTGTAGCGGCCAGTCTCGATGCGGGTGATGTTTGGGGCCTTCATTCCGCAGGCTTCGGACAACTGGGCCTGGGTCATTCCCCTGGCCTGGCGCAGCGCCGCGATGCGGGCGCCGATGCGCTTACGTTCATTGATGTTTGTGTCCATTATCTCTATTGGTTAAATGATGTCTAATTCCTTGCCAAAGAACTTGGCAATGTTGTCAGCGGTTTTGATTGATGTGTCTACCCAGCCTTCCTCGATGTCCTGAAGAAATGACACCTTGAAAATTCCAGGCATAGCCTCACACAACTGTTCTTGGGTCATTCCGCGCTGCTCTCTCAGTTGTTTGATGCGCTGGCCGATGCGCAGGTAAACGTCATCGATGGGCTCTAATTCAAAGCCATGCTCGATTGCGTAGTTGTAAGCAGCCTTGTTTGCTCCATACTCGTCTGCGACTGGATGGTCATAAACCAAACCTCTTCTTACACGCTGGCCGAAGGATATGCCATTACCTTCAATCCTGGACAGGTCTCTCATCACCTTTGCAGTTTCTGCACTGCATTTGAAATATCTAAACCTAAACATAGTTATTTGGTTTTGTGGGGCCAGGCTTGCTGGCCCCTGGTTGATGTTATCTATTCATGTTGTTACAAAATTCGTTCATTCGTCGCTGGCTCTCGCGGTAGGAGAGTGCTACATACTTCAGGGCATCGCGCAACTGGTGCGGGCGGTACATTTCTGGAACATCAAGACCGAGAACCAGGTAAATGTTCTTGACGTGGTAAACGGCGCTGCGGAATGCCTTGGCTTTCGCGTCGCGTGCATGGTTCTCCTCTTCTAACGCTTCGGTCATTCCTTCACCAGTGTTGTGTGCTATGCAGATATGATTGTAGGCTTGTTCTGCAACCCTGCATGCTTCATTGTACTCAGCAACCTTCTCGCCTGCCTTGTCGATGTATTGTCTAATAGTCTTCATAGTGGTAGTGGTTTTAGTGGGAGCGGTTGCCCGCTCCCTGGTTGATATCTTAGAAATTGATTTTGAGAAGATACTTGTGATTGTTGCGGATGAAACCGTAGTTGTAATCGGCTACTGCGATGATGTACTTACCTTCGAGATTGTAGCAGACGGGCTCGACGTGCTTCTTCTCGCCAGTGAGACCATGGCGCCAGGTGCCCATCACGCGGGTACCGTCAGCATTGTACAAACGTGCAGTATTGAAAACTGGATTGCTCTCAAATTGCTTAATGTTTTCCACGGGAATGTAGAAGGTGTAGTCCTTGTCCTTGAAGTCGGCGATAACCTCGACACACTCTTGTTCCTTGCGTGAAGATACACGCACACTCTTGTTGATGGTCTTGCCACTCTTTGTAGTGGTCTTAACCTTGACCCACTCAAAAACCTCGGTCGGAATAATCTTTGTTGTCATAATCTTGATGCCGAATTTATGGTGTTGCCGCCACCTTTAATTGTTAAACTCGCTGCGAAGATAATATCAAAAATGATACCAACCAAATAATTTGGCAATTATTTTTATCAAATTTGATATTTTTAACAATTTCGGTAGTGTACGAGCCAGCGGCTCGCAATACCTGGACATCACATCAAAATGATCTACACAGCCTCGCGCGCACGCGCGTAACAAGACCCATGACGGAGAAGATTTTTCTTTTTCTTTTTATTCTTTTTCTTTATAAGGGGGTGCAGGGGGAAACCTTTCTTTTTCTGTTTTTCTTTTTCTTTGGATGCAATTGCAATGCATTTGCATTAACTGCCTTAAAACAAGCGAGATAGATAGCACCGATGCAATTGCATTGCATTTGCTATGCATTTGCATTAAGTCGTTTAATAGCAGAGAGTTACAAAACATTGTAGAGAAAAATGCATTTGCATTAATGTGCTGATTATTAATATGTTAATGCAATTGCATGTAGTACCCGATGCATTTGCAATGCAATTGCATACCAAAACTGATGCAATTGCAATGCATTTGCATTAACTTGTTTGTTTTTAGTGAGATAGTTATTCGTTATCCTCGGCGAGACGTCTGAGGGTGTCCTCAATGCCTGGTGCTGAGAGGTTTGCCTTCAGGTTGATGTCTACGCTCTGGGGTTTTGGTACGATGAACTTCATGAGTTCGACGTGCATCTGCAGACGTTCCTTGGGTGGTAACTGTGCGATGTCCTCGGACATGAGCCCGCTGAAGTAGTAGTCGGCGGTGATGTCCTGGATGACCGCACGGGTGAAGGCGTTGATCTTGTTGGTTACCTTCTTCTTCTTGTTTTTCTCTTCTTGTGCCATACTCGGTTAATACTTAAAAACGACGAGCAAAGATAGCCTGCTATCTTTGGCTGCAAATTTTATATATTAATCGACTATGTTAGGAGGTATAATTGGAGGCGCCCTGGGCGCTGCAGGTGGTATTATGGGCGGTTTGTCAAGGAACCGCCACTTGGGCCAGCAGATCAATGCTATCCAGGCCCAGCAGGCCGAGAACCAGAACTGGTATGATCAGCGCTATAATGAGGATGCAACACAGCGTGCCGACGCCCAGCGCATCCTGACGCTCACCGCTGAGCGCATGAAGCGCGCCAACCGTGCCGCGGCTGGAACTGCTGCCGTGATGGGCGGTGTTGACGTGGACCGCAGCCAGAGCAGCGCGGCGATGGCTGATGCCGCGTCGCAGATCGCCGTTGCGGGTGCCAACCGCAAGGACGAGATAGAAAACAAGTACATCGCCCGCAAGAACGAGTTGCAGGGGCAGATCAATGAACTGAACGCCCAGAAGCAGAACGCCATGGATATTGCCAACGGTGCCATTGGTGGCGCTGCCGCTGGCATGGAGAAGGGCATGGGTCTGCAGGGCCTGTTAAAAGGTTAAGGCTATGGGAGTGCTTGATGATATACTGAACAGGCGCAGGGGTACAATGACGCGCCAGGAGGCGGTGAAGCCAACGCCAGCGCAGGCGATGTCGCAGTTATCGGCACGTCCTGCATCCGCTCCAGTGTCGACGCCTGGTAACGCTGTTGAGATTCCTCGCCGAACCCATCAGAGTGCTGCTGGCGGTGCGATGCCAGTTAGAAGGAGTACAGCGCCCGTTGCAACCAATGGTTACACCTATGATCAGGCCGCAGAAGGAATGAAGCGTTTTCATGGTAATGTTGACTTGTATCACCGACCTGTGGTTAGTTCAGAAGCCATGAACAATGCTGGCTATAATATTCCTGCTGGAAATACCGCTACTGTCTACTCTATGCAGCGCGGCATCAGGGACAAGAGCGGCAGGGTAAGGGAAGTGCTGTACACACCAATCACAGCCACAGGCGAGGTGATGAGCCAGAAGGACATTGATGCATACATCGATGGACTTGATGGCTCTGACGATATTCTTGCAGCAGATAAAGCAGGCAAGGGTATGATCATTCACATTGATGCGAACCCCAATGGCAATGATGGGCAGGACCTTCATTTGATGCAGGAAGCATATGGTAGAGGGCCACAGGCCAGCGCAGAAGGTAAATCTGAGCCCGTTGCTCAGCCTGGCCAGGTGATAACGCCGCAGCAGGCGAAGGATGTCGTGGACAAAGTGACACATGATATACAGCAGCGCGCTGATGCCAGGAAGCAGGAAGAGTTGGCCAGGAACCGCCATCAGAATTCTGCAGACCCGATGAACAGGCTGTTCAATCCTGTGAACCCGCAGCAGCCGCAGCAGAGCAGCGGCACAGTGAACCAGCCTGGTGTGGACCAGGTGCCGCAGGTGACCAACCTGGCTGGGCTGGCCGAGGCGCTGGAGCGCACAAAGAAGGCTGTCGACGAGGCTACGGAGAGCGAAGAAGACAAAAAGGCCAGGGAGAAGCGCGAGAAGCGCCAGGCACTGATGGCGAAGATCGGTGACGGTCTGGGCGCTTTCCATGAAGCGTATAGCCACATGATGGGTACCAAGCCCATGACGAGCGGTAGCCTGAGCGCAGCACAGGAAGCCAGGGTGAGAGCCCTTGGCCTGCAGCGTGACCAGGAGTATAAGAACGCGCTGGACAATTACCTGAAGGTGCTGGAAATGCAGCGCAAGGAAGACTATTACAACTCTATTGCCGAGACCCGCAGGGCCCAGCAGGAGAGCCTGGACCGCGACCGCGCAGAGAAGAGATCCATGCAGCAGGAGAAGAACAATGCCTACATCAAACTGATGGAAGCCAAGCGGCAGAATGAACTGGAGAAGTCGGACTACTACACAGCCTATCTGGCCGCATTGAATAGCGGTGCGGATAAGGAGACTGCCGAGACCTATGCCAACCAGGAAGTGGTAAGACTTGCCAATGAGCGCGAGGCTCAGGAGCAGGCTGTTGCCAAGGCAAAGGAAAACTCATACAATGCCCAGGCCAACCAGCGCAACGCTGCAGCCAACGCGAGCAACGCCAGGGCCGACAAGACCAGGGCTGGTGGGTCTGCTGGCGGCGGTGCAACGACAACGACGCAGACCAAGGTTGTCTACGACAGGAACGGTAATGTGAAGGGCAGAACCGAGACCACCACTACCAAGAAGAAGGGCGGTGGCAGCGGCGGATCATCGAGAGGTCGTGGCAACGGCAATGGTAACAATAATAACAGTGGAAAGAAAAAAACAGGTGTAAACTGGAATAAATAACATGGCAAAGAAACCACTTCAGACATTATACGATTCACTGCGGGCAAGCAACTATGACGTGCCCGACAACTACGGAAGTTTTGAGCGAACACTGACCGCTCCAGGTACTGAAGGCGTCCGCAACAGGCAGACGCTTTACAAGGCTTTAAGGGATAGCGGTTATGACGTGCCTGATACTTACGAAAGTTTTTCGCGCACGCTGTTTTCTCCTGTTAAGCCCACTGGCGGCACTGCTGCTACTGGTCAGTCGATGCTGCCTGCCGATGTCGAGGAACGCAGGATGCGTACCAGGAACACAAGGCAGACGCACCCGCTGAACAAGTCTCGCGCACGCCAGCGCCTGCAGGCCCAGCAGCAGGCTATCGAGAACCAGCAGCAGCGATGGGAACAGGACAACAAGCGGTTCAAGGAAGACATCGCACGTCGTGAGCAGCGCCTGCCTGGCGGCATGGATCGCTTCGAGGAACGTGCGAAGGAACAACTTGCCACTGGTGAGGCTGCTCCCGTTCCCCTGGCTCCAAACGATGAGGTGGTAAGGGGCGACATCGCTTTCAATCCGACCACGGGCCGCATGGAACAGACGTATACCACGCCTGAAGGCGGCACGTTCTTTGACCGTGATGCTGCACAGTTTGACCACTCGCTGCAGAACATGCCCGACGATGAGATTGAAATGCTCGAGCGCGAGCAGGAACTGATCGGCATGGGCATCCTTCGCCGCGGTCGTGAACTGGAAGACGAGTACCAGGGACAGAGTTGGTGGGAGAAGATGCTGGGCGCGCTGCAGGGTGACTACGAAGAGGATCTCGGCGCGCGTGGCTACAGGCTTCACAATGATGAAGAAATGCAGTCGCTGCTGTCGGCATGGAGGAAGAACCGCGACGCGTTGAGCGTCCTGTATGACAAGCGCAACAATGACATGAATAGTTTCTGGCATACCTTCGGCAACACTGTCGCCAACGGGTATATCGGCATGGGTGGACGTGCCGAGTTGAACGATGCCCAGGCAATCTATAACAGTTCCAAGCGCATGGACGAGATCCAGCGCAAGATGAAGGCTGGCGAGAAACTGACCAATGAAGAGAATGCCGCTTTGTCACTTGCCCAGAACACCGCATGGGATAACGCTATCCAGGCGATGTACGGTGACGACTATAGCGCTTGGTCGTCTGCAGGAAGGACGGCGGCGACATCGCTTGACCTGATGATGGACTTCATCGGCGGCATGCCGATCTTGAAGGGTATGGGAAAATTGGGCATCAACCTGCTTACAAGGAACGCCGCAAAGGGCCTTGGCCGCTTCATGCTGAAGGGCCTTGGCGCGACGTTAGGCACCATGGCTGGTGGTGCTATCATGGCCAACACGCTGCAGGCTGAGCGCACGTTTGGAAAGGCAGCGAACTATGATGTCGGTTCCTGGTGGTTTGGTGATGACGGTGACTTCATGTTGGGGCACTATGATGGTGATAACTTTGTGTCGGGCGGTGAGAGTCTGGCCGCTGCATTGTTCCATGCCGAGCAGGAAGCCATACCCGAGGCTGCAAGTGAGGGCGCTGGCGAGTTCTTGCCTGGCATCGGACAGGTGTTGAGCAAGATTGGTCTGAGCCGCATTGCCAAGCCACTGGCTACGCTTAGCGGCAAGGGATGGTATAAGACCTACCAAAACATGTTGAGGGCTGCAGGCTGGCACGGTGTCGGCGGTGAAGCCCTTGAGGAATATGTGGGCACGCTCGACGGGTTAATCATGGGTGACGTGGAAGGCGTGAAGCGCCTGGCTGATCCACGCACACACTTCGACATATGGTTGTCATGTGCTACCCTGGGCCCGCTGTTGAACGCTCCCGTTGTACTGGGCTCGAGCATGCGCGCCGCATATTCCCCTGTTGCCTACCATAAAATCAAGGCTGCTGTCACCAGGCAGGATAAGATAGCGTCGTTCCGTCTCACCGAGGACCGCTGGGCTCCATGGCGTGAGCGTATCGATGCCACGCCCAACGAGCAGATGGCCGACCTGATGATGGAGGTGCGCGACAGCCAGGACCTGGCCCCGCAGGAGAAGAAGGCTATCTTTGACTACGTCAAGGCGCTGCAGGGTTACCGCGGTTGGAACCTGGGCGAGTACATCTTTGGCAAGGATGCCGAAGAGGACGGCGAGGGCAAGAGCGAGCAGGAGCAGCAACAGTCGCAGGAATACTCCAACGGTTATGAGACCGTGACGCCCGAGGAGAGGCGCGCTGCCAAGGACAGGCTGGATGTGGCCAGGGCACGACTGGAGCAGAAGGGATACACCGAGCAGTGGATGCAGTGGGTGGAGAGCACGCCCATTGATGACGTCATGAGCGACTTGACGGAACGCGGCCTGGCTGGTGACACTGAGGCTGTGACTGAATACCTGAACGCCAAGGCAGCGTATGACGGCATGCTGGCTCGCGTGAACGACAACATCGACGACGAGGTGGCCATTGCTGGCGAGGCCATTGAGCAGCGCGTGGCACCTGAGAATGCTGGAGGTGACGGCATGATACATCCTGCCGTGCTGAAGGGCGGGCGCGAGGTGTTTATCGTCAGCGGCAATGTGGCTACCCTGGCCGACAACAGCATCGACGCGGAGAACAGCGACAGCATGATTATTGTGCGCGATGCCGATGGCAACGAGGACACCATATCGCCCGACAAGATTCAGAGCCTGGGCGAGGTGATTGACCCAGCACAGCAACGCCAGCAGGCCGAGCAGATGATCATCGACGAGCAGGGCCAGGCGGCTGCAGCGCAGATTGAGGGACAGTTGCCCTTCAATGTGGGTGACCAGTACACCATCAGTTACCAGGGCGAACCCCATACTTACCAGGTGGTGGACGCCGACGAGAATAACGTGGCCGTGCTGGTTGACGGTGCCCAGGAGCCTGTGGTGCTGACCAAGCAGCAACTGCAGCAGATGGCCGACGAGGAACACGCCCAGCAGATCCAGGCCCAGGCCGCGGCGGCTGATGCTGTAGAGGAAGAGCCTGCCGCTGAAGAGCCGTCGCAAAGCGACGACACAGTGGACCAGGCTGCACCCGTCACGGAGGAAGCACCTGCTGCTACTGTTGCTCCCGAGGATAACCCGACTGCCGCTATGCCGATGGATGACCAGGGCGAGCCTGCATGGGACCAGGTGGAGCCTGAGCGTGGCCACCAGTTCCTATACCAGGAGAGCGGCTGGCCCCAGGCGATGGCTGACAACTTTGTACAGAAGCGTATCGACGAGGCCGAGAAGGCGCTGAAGAAGGCCCAGGAAGCAGGCCAGAAACTTATCGACAACCCGAAGCCCACGTTTAGCGCACAGCAGCAGGCAGTGGCCGAGAACACCGCGGCACAGCAGGCGGCACAAAGCGCGCTGGATTACTGGAACGCTGTAAAGGCTATCCAGGCCCAGGCTACCGAGCCTGTCGTTGAAGAGACCGCGCCTGTGGTTGAGACTCCTGCAGAGCAGGAGCCCACGGAACAGGCCGCACCCGTGGCTGAGACTGAGGCACCTGTAGAGCCCGAAGCAGTCGAGCCCGTCGAGGAGACACCTGCTGTTGAAACACCTGCTCCCGTTGCTGAGAATAAAATGCATCCTGTGGAGGTTGAGCAGCCTGCTGAGCCTGCACCTGCTGAACCTGCTACTGAAGAAGCACCGCAGAGCGATGCAATACCAGAACAGCCTGCTGGAGAAGAAACACCCGAGCAGACTGAACTTGATCTGTTGAAGGAGGAGTTCCATGATGAATTGTCACGCAAGGATATCCATGTAGAGATACTGCCTGAGACAGTTGAAGAATCGTCTGCAGAAATAGCAGTTAACGTCACTGTTGACGGGCAAGCCACTAACATATGGTTTATTCACGGCGTTGACTCCATTGAGGAATGGAGGAAAATCGCTGAGCCATTCCCAGAAATGGACTGGCAAGAATTAGATTCGCTTGCAGAGGAATACAACCAAGCCATGGGTAAGGCTGTATGCGATGCCAACGATGAAGCCAAGCGTCTCAACTTTTATGATATTGAAGAAGCCATTGCATTTGAGAAGTGGATGCAAGAGCGTGAGCAGCAACTGAAAGAACAGCAGGCTGAGGCTGAAAGCAGCGTTGCGGCGGATATCCAGTACAGCATCGAGCATCAGGGCGATGTGCCGATGGGTAACAAGCAGAAAAAGTTTGACATTGCAGAAGCCAACAAGAGTGGCGATGTCAACCAGCCTGCCATATCCCAGGGCGTGTACCATGACCCCTCGGGCTATGCTGTCTCTACTGACGGACATATTCTTGTTGCAGACAAGCGCGCCTATGATGAAAAGAACAAAGGCAAGTTGATTGCGAGCAAGAAGGTCAAGAAAAGTACAGAGGTTAGGAAGGGCACAGAAATTAAAGAACCTATCGAGAAGGGCCAGCCTATCCCCATTGAGCGTTATCCCAAGTGGAAGAGTGTTAAGGTCAACGAGGCCGAGAGTGAGACCATTAAATTAAACTTCAATCAGTTTGCAGACTGGCTTGCTGGTGTTGAGGTGCGCATGAAGGAGCAGTGGCAACAGTGGAAGAATGAGCACCACGACGACAAGATGAGTTTCAACAGTTGGCGTGAGCGCTCGAAGATTCAGATTCTCACACCTGATGGCAATGTGCGTTGGTTCAAGTTCAACGAACTGCAGATCTTTGCCCGTGCTGCCGCTGACCAGGGCGCAAAGACACTGCGCTATTATCCAAACAATACCGAGTTAGCAATACAGGCTGATAGCAAAAATGGCTTTGCCCTGCTGATGCCGTTGGCTAATCTGGACTATTACAATAAATATCTTGAACATCCGTACCGCATTGAGAACGGTTTGGGTGTTGACCTGGATTCGTCGCTGTTTACCTATGACATGTCGAATGGATTGACGATGCCTGGGAAGACGTCTACTGGTCGGGTGGAGTTGAATTATGAGAGTGGGAAGGATGCGGAGAGTCGCGCGTACATCGAAGAGGTGATGGAGCGTGAGGGCTGGGACGAGGAAGCCAAGATCGAGTTCCGCAAGATCCTGGACGATGCTGCCGACCTGGTGTCGAGGATGGCCCAGGGCTTCACCCGTCTGCGTGAGTGGAACAACAAGAAACTCACCGACGAGCAGGGCAACTACAACCCGTTGTGGCGCGTGTTTGACAAGGCCGTCGGCTGGATTCCCAACCGCAGCAGTTTCAAGAAGAACGGCGAATACCCGTACAACATCGACCTGGGCGCGTTGTGTACCAAGCGCGAGGCGTTTGACGCCGTCGTGCGCTACATCAAGGAGCAGGGCTGGGGCCAGAACCTGGGCCCGACACAGATTGAGGCGCTGAAGTCGCTGCTGCGTGAGCATGGTTTCCTGACGGCATGCGACATCTGCTTCAACGAAACCAAGCGCGCCAGGGCACTGGACTACGGCAACGCCGTGGCCTACTACTGGAACGCCGTGCGCCAGGCTGTCGGTATCGACGATGATCTGCCCGTCGGCACTCCGCGCGAGTTGACCGATGAACAGATGAAGATCCTCACCGAGTTATCCAAGGCCAAGAACGGCAAAGCCTTCAGCAAGTACATACCGAAGGAAGTGCGCCGCACCTATGAGACCTACGTCAACAGCAAGGGCCAGCGCAAGCGCCGCGAGGCTGACAAGGGCTTGACGCCAACGATGACCGCGAAGATCGCCAAACTGTTCCTGCAAGACCCGTCACTGATGGGCAGGTTTGAGGGTACCACGCTGCTGTCCACCGACAGCGTCGATGCACTGGTGCGCCAGTACCCGCACACCACCATTGCCGAGTTTATCGCAGGTGCCTGGGGAAGCGCCACGCCGAAGCCCAACGAAGGCTTCAACATCTATGACCCGCTGTCGTGGAAGCAGGCGTATGACAAGAAGCGCCAGCGTCCCGCAATGGACTGGTTCTTCAACCTGGGCGGATTCCGTGCCCAGTCGTTCAGTGACTACAGCCCGATATTCTTCTACGACTATGTGCAGATGTTCACTGACCTGGCCATCCGCAGGTTGCCTATCCATATCTATACCAAGGTGCCCGCGCTGATCAAGTTGTTCGGCGGCACGGGTGCCAAGTTCAACATGTCGCTTGTTCCCGAGGTGGTGCAGGGCGTTGACGCCGAGCACCTTGGATTGAAGCCCGACGGCAACGGTGGCTGGGAACTGGCCTGGCATGAAGACAGTTTCCCCGTTGACGAAGCCTTCGCTTTGCGTCAAGACCCGCGTTTCAAGGGTAACGTGGGCACCATCGCCGTGGGTATCAGTGACGCCCATATCCGCATGCTGCTCGATGACCCGCGCATCGACATGGTTATTCCATACCACAAGAGCGGCATGCCAAAGTCGGTACAGATCAAGACTGGCTTGAACAATGCCACCGACTACACTGCGGACCAGCAGACCAAGGGCAAGAAGAAGGGCCTGAAGGACTTCAGTTTCAACGAGGCGTTGCGCCGCCTGGGCGACCCGCGCAAGGCCGCTGACGAGTACCTGGCCTGGTGCAAGCAGAACAAGTGCACGCCCAAGTTCCCGCAGTTTGCCGACCATCCCAACTACTACAAGGTGCTGGAGGACTTCCGCTGCATCGATAACGAAGGTAACTACAGCCCGCAGCAGCCCGTGCAGGTGTCGTTCTTTGACGACGTGGAGCAGCGGCTGAGCGAGTCCCTGGAAGACCGCACGATGCAGGAAGGGCTGGACACCGCCATCCGCGGCAACGACTCGATCACCGAGGGCATCAAGAAGATCATGAGCAAGCCGCGCCTGGACGGCAAGATACGCGACATGATGCTGGCTCGCCTTAAGCAGGTGCTGGGCAAGGACAATGTCGCCAGCCTGAAGCAGGAAGACTTCTTTGAGGAACTGCAGAAGGTATACACCGACCAGATGGGTGCCGAGCGTGCACAGCAACAGGTCGAGGTGTTACGCACCAGCGGCGGCATCGTGTACGGTTTCGCCGTGGGCAACAGGATCGTGCTTAACGAGAACTACTTCAATGCCGAGACTCCGATGCATGAGTTTACCCATGTGTGGGTGAAGGTGGCGCGCCTGGCCAATCCGCAGATGTGGGCCGAGGGCAAGGAACTGCTGAAGCAGACCAAGGAATGGCAGGAGGTGATGAGCGATGAGTTCTACCGCGACATCCAGGGCGACGAGGACGCAGTGGCCAGCGAGGTGCTGGCGCGTATCGTGGGCCAGGATGCTGCCCGTCAGATCAACGAAATGTTTGCTCCCGAGGACAAGCCCCAGGAACGCCCTGGTATCTACAACAAAATCCAGCAGTGGATTAACAAGTTCCTGGACGGCGTGCGCAGCCTGTTCAGCGATAACGCGAAGGGGCTGACGTATGACGAACTGGTACGCATGCCGATGAAGGCGCTGTTTGACGATGCCGAGTCGGCGCGGTTCATGGAAGCGCTGGCGCAGGTGAACGAGGAAGATGTGGACCTGTCGGCTGAAGAGGAGCGGACGCTGATGGGCATGCACAACATCACGGCTGAGAAGTTGCGCAGCGCGTTGAAGTTGGGTGGCCTGGCTAATCCCAGCATGGCGGTTGTCGATACAGAGGTGGGCCTGCTTGACAACTTCGGCGAGATCTCGCTGATTCCTGGTTCTGATATGATCGCGTCCAGCACGGGCCGCAATGCTGGTACCTGGGGCGCTGATGCTTATACGCCACGATTCCCTGAGACGCACCGTCGCCTGGGTAAGGGCGGAGACAAGAAACTCAGTCAGTGGGTGAAGAGCCTTGCACAACAGGGCATGCGCCAGGAAATGGTGTATAATACCGAGGAGCAGTTTAATGACTACTACAACGGTTTCAATATCCGCGACAATGCGTTGGTTTATCCTTTCCTGTTTGAGAAGGGCCTGGCCGACAAGGTAGAGGTGTACGACCACAACCAGGTGTCGCAGCGCTTCAGGGAGATCGTTGAGCGGTTCAACGGCGACATCGACAGGCTAATGGACGCCTACCGCACCAGCACAAGGGTTAGAGAGGAAATAAGCGACGCGCTGATTACTGATGCTGTGTTTGAAAGCGTGAGAAAACAGCAAGGTGAAAGTTTCTCTGACCTTCGCAAGCGTCGCCTGGAGTTCCGCAAAGAGTACACCGAGGCCGTCGTAGGCGAGGACGGACGCGTTGCGGACGATGTAGCCTACAGTGTATTGAGCGAGCAATGCAAGGCATACAATGAAGGTTCAAAGTTTAATCCCAACGAGACACGCGCCAAGGCTGTAGACTACCTGCTTGACAACGGTATGTATGACGAATACCAGCGCTATTTTGAGCAGAAGATGCAGGAACTTGGTGCCGAGAACCAGGTCTATGCTGGTCGCGACAACATGGGCCGCAGTAAGTTCAAACCCGCAAACCTGGAAGAGATCTCCCGCAAGATGAAAAGCCAGGGACGTGCAGGCGGCGAGGGGTGGATTTTCTCGGACGGGCCTGGTGCAATCCGTGCCAAGTTGCTCACCCCGATGAAGACGCTCGACCAGATCCGCAAGGAGAAAGGGCGCATCGTCAACAAGGAAGAGTTCGACAAGGCCCGCGAGGAATACCAGGACAAGTTGCGTGACTATGCATATACATATGCCGACGGGAACAACAGCACGCTGGTTGACATCCTCACATCGGGCGACATGGTCGCTACCGCCAAGAAATACGACATCGAACTTGGGCCTGGCGACATTGACGACCTGAACGAGTTCAAGGACTATGTA
>Ga0326512_10000721_pt1 | contig 27953 bp, 29 predicted proteins | sample 1_2617_0518_D_FD_203652 | JGI IMG/M metagenome (GOLD analysis project Ga0326512, IMG submission 203652) | Bovine rumen microbial communities from UC Davis, California, United States - 1_2617_0518 | ecosystem: Host-associated > Mammals > Digestive system > Stomach > Rumen | place: USA...
TGTGGGAAAATATATTTGCTAATTGTTATCCCCATCTCGCTACCAACTTATCAATCTCATACTGTGGCCATACAGGTATATCAAGCTCTTTACAATCGTTAACTACTCCATCTAGCAGATAAGCCATCTCTCTTGAATCGTAATGGCTTGAACCTATATAGCACCGCAGCGCCTTCATAGTTACTTTATCCTGCCCCTTCATTGCAGTATATGTGTCTTCCACAACGCAATGCCTATATAAGCCTTCTATCTCACTTGCAGCGTCCTCAATAACTTCTATGTAGTGCATCACTCCATAATCTTCCAAAGCCCTGATATAGACTTTTTCTTTAGTAGTGCCTAACACCTTTGCTAACTCGCTGCATAACTTCCATAAATAAGCATTTGCATTCAGACTTCGCTTTCCCTTTAATGGTTTGACTTCTACTACTACCTCTTGGCCTACCAGCTCCTTAATCTCGTCTGCATCATCTACTTCAAACGAGATAATTGTTTCGCCATCAAAAGTATTAGAAGCACCAATATAATCAGCTATCAATTAAATGGAAGCTCCGCCATATCTGTTTCTGATACATCCATGAAGCCTTCAGCATTCTCCGCAGGAGCTGGTTGAGCACTGCTGCCTTTGCTTTCACAGAAATATATAGAACTAACAATAATCTGTTCAGCTCTTACCTTCTGTCCGTCCTTGTTGGTGTAATCATTATTGTGCAGCTCGCCTTCAATCAAAGCTCGCATTCCTTTGTGAAAATACTTCTCAACAAATTCAGCAGTCTTTCCAAAAGCTACAAAATTGAAGAAATCTGCACCAGACTCACCTTCCTTCTTGTATCTCTTGTCTATGGCCATAGAGAAACGAGCAACCGCTGTATTATCTCTACCGCCATATGCAATCTCAGGATCCTTGGTGAATCTTCCCATCATAATTACTTTATTCATTACTTTTCCTTTCTCTTATATACATAAGCATCACATTTTTGAGTTTTATTGATTATTCGCAAGTATGCAATCTCGCCTTCTTTGGTATATTCGACTTCAGAAACAGCAAATTCATCATATGTATAAAATGATTTAGGCTCATTCCTAGACTTAACATCAACTGTCCTTGTATATAGCTGAGGAAGATTGTATAAGCATCTACCAATGCCCCAGGATATACATGCTCTTTTAAATGAATCAGAAGCTTCACCTTTTGCTTCTTCTGAATAAGATGCGCTTCCTACATCCTCTTTCCATATCCATTCACCAGTTGCATCAACACCTACCTTGCAATATACTTTGCCATTGATATTCTCATGTATTCTCTGCCAATGATAAGCGCCTACCGCATCATCTAAAATGTTCATTGCTGTCCTAGCATCAAAATATAAGTACAGGCTGCATCCGCTTTCATATACCCTACCAACTCTGCATTTAATCTCTTCTGGAAGTAGTTTTCTGAATCCCATATTATTTACCCCTTTGTATTTCTAGTTCTCTAGTTTTTTTCAAAATCCTGTCAGCATATCTATTGCTGCTACCATTCAATGCATCTCTAAAAGTCTTACTGTACTCTCCGCAGTTGTAAGCCACCAATGCTTCATATGCTTCATACTTGTATGAATATTCTTTGAGTATGTCAGCACCTACCAATATGTTTGAATACGGATCAGTTAAATCTGTCACACCCAGTCTATTCATTCTGTCTCTATGACAATCAGGTTTGATTTGCATCAATCCAATTGCTCCATGACTCGATACAGCACTTGGATTCCAGCTTGATTCATAAAAGCACATTGCCTGAAGCATCTCACTTGATATTCCATATCTAGTTCCAATCTCATCACAATATGCTACATACTCATCTACTCTCGCCTGCTGCGCATATGAATGAATAGGAAAAAGCATTATTAGCAATACAACTGCTACGAAAACCTTTTTAACACCCTTCATAATCCTCTCCATACAAACAAGTTAAAATATTGTCTTCTTCAATTCCTTGGCTCATAAGATAAGCACCTCTCTTATGCATTGCTCTAAGCTGATACATATATTGTCTTCTCTGGTACTTAGCTCTCTGTTCTGCCCTTGCAAGCTTTACCTCTTCTGAATTAGTCAATCTCTTGATTTCCAATTCAACCTGCTCATCTGTTAATTCTGTCTTTGCCATGCTTAACTCCCTTCTGCTTAAATAAGCTGCTGTGCTACTTTTGCGTTATAAGTAGTCTTTGTAAAGTTACCTCTTTTAAGCTCCTTGTAAATTGTGTCCCTATGCACATCCAATTTCTTTGCTACCTCTTCAATAGACATTCCCTGTGCAAGCGCTCTTTCGATTGCTAGTCTATCGTCATATCGAAGTCGCTTGTATTTTCTTGCCATCTTTATCCTCTCCTTTCCTGCAAAATAAATAGGCACCAAAGAGTTTTCCTCTTTGATGCCTTAATAGAAATTATTCATTTTTCTTAACAAAAAATGAAATTCGGCATTGAGTATTACCTCTTGTCGAATTTCATTCTACTGTTTACCATTGAAAAATGCAACATTTATTTCGACATTTTTTATCATTTTTCTTCTTTTCGGCACTTTGTATAATTTAATTCTACTTGTTTTATTTATTTTGTATATTATTCAAATATATGGAGTAAGACTGCTGCCTATGCATTATAATACATACTTAAAAAAGCGCAAATTTAGATTATAGAATTTTAGAATCTTAAAGATTATATTTTATAAATTAAAGAATATATTTTTATGCACTAGAATCTATCATCTTTTGAATTTCTTTTTCAAATTGCTCCTGAGCTGTATGATAACCAAAAATACTTCTCGGATAATTGTTTATCCAATCTTCGATACTCTGTATCTCTTCATCAGTCTTATTGTCAAAATTAGTTCCCTTTGGAATCTTCCTGCGTATCATCTTATTTATATTTTCATTTGTTCCACGCTCCCAGCTGCTATATGGATGGCAATAATACATATCTGTTCTTTTGCCTTCAAACAATATACTCTTCTCCATTTCATTAACTAAAGTAAATTCAGATCCATTGTCTACTGTTATACTTTTAAAAACTTTAGGAAACAGACTTCCCCATTTCTTCTCTAATATATTTAGCACACCAACCACTTCATCAGCAGAATGATTTTTCACTTTGAAAATAATTTCTTGCCTAGTTTTTCTTTCTGATAAAACAACTAATGTATTTTTGCTATGCTTCCTGGAACCCAAAACACTATCCATTTCCCAGTGTCCAAACTCTTCTCTATCATTTACTGATATCGGTCTTTTATCAATGCTTGTGCCTGCACTAGCTCTAGCCTGCTGCCTTTTTACTTTTCTGTATTTCCTTTTATGTTTCACTGGCAAATTTTTGTTAGTCAAATGCAAAAATATTCCTTTATCAATGTAGCTGTATAATGTCCTCTCACAAATTTTTGTCTTAAACTCATTTTCCCTGCCTTGCGCTTTAAGCTCTCCCAAAACCGCTCCAGGACTTAATCCGTCATCAAGTATTCTATGCTCAAGATAATTTGCATATTCATAATCATTAGCAATTTTCAGCTGTGTCCCTCTAACTTTAAGATTGAGTTCACACCTTTGTTGTGCTATATCAGGACTATATCTCATTTCTGTTGTCCAATCAGAATTGAGATGCTCATATTGTCCTCTTTTTAATTCATTGTAAATAGTAGTTCTGTGAACATGTAATACTTTTGCAATTTCAACAATACGATAATTAGCTTTTATAAGCGCTTCAATTTTAAGCCTGTCAGCAAATTTCAATTGCTTAAAGCCTTTTGTTCCTGCCATATTTACCACCCCTATTATTTTTCGGCACAAAAATAGGCAGAATGAATATTCATTCATCCCACCTATTTTCATTTAATTACATTCTTTCAACTTTCTGAACCAGCTTCTGAGCATCACGCTTCAGCTCTTCAGGGAAATCATCCATTACAGAATAGATACAATCAACCATTTCATCCATTGCTTCTTTTCCTGATGTTCTACTGTAACGACCTCTGCTGTCTCTGTTTCTATAAGAACCACCTTCGCCTCTTTCTGAGTATCTCATGGAATTTCTCATAGAGTTTCCTTCTGATCCACGATAAGAACCTTCTCTGCTCATTCTATAAGAACCATCCATAGCTTCAGACATTCCTTCCATCTCTTCAGCTTTCAGGATATTCTTTTTCAAATGCGCCAACTTATCAGCGTATTCTACTTCAGCCATAGACAACTTATGTTCATTGCCTACTTTCTGCTCAAGCTCTTCCAGCTCTCTGCATACATAATCAACTAACTTATGCATTCAACTCATCTCCTTCCTACGATATTCTGTTAATTACAAGATTAGCATTCTGAACCTCAATTGCTGGTGTAGGCTCTGTTGCTGCATCATCTACCGTTGCATCAACATATCTCACCGACAAACTAAAGCAGCATCCTCTTGGTACTGTAATAATGGCTGTGCTTGTAACATTGCCATACTCATCTACAGCAGCAGGAGTATATATAGCTCTGCTTGTCAATCTTGGTTCGCCATTGACTGCTACCGATAATGCAATCGGAGTGACTGCACCACCTTCAGGTATTGCAATATTTCCATTAAATGTCACCTGATATCTTGCAAAACAGTTACTTGTGTTACCTCGGAGAATAAAAATTCCTGTATCATCCTCATGATATACATTACCATTCGGACAAGGAATAGAAGCAGTAAACAGAAGTGGTGCATTTAAAGCTACCAGCTGTTCAGCATTTGCTAAATATTCTGCCATAATAACACCCCCTTAGAAGGAACCGCATCCACATCCATTGTTGTTACAAGTGAATATAGGAGTGCGACCATATACAGGAGTTGTTGGAACAGGACAATTGCTCAATCTGTTGTATAACTGATCTACTTCGTCAGCAAATCCCTGCTGAATAAATGCATTCTGTGCAGTCTGAGAAGCCTGCATATTTGCCATTGTAAGCTTTCTCTCAAGGTCTGAAATCTTATCATTCTTCGCATCAAGTTCAAGCTGGCAAAGCTTATCCAAAATAGCCTGAGTATTTGCTGTCTGATTAGCAAGCAAATCTCTTGTGTTATTTGCATCAGCAAATCTTGTCTGATTGCCTTCATTCTGGATAATGTTCTGTGTCTGGCATGTTGCCAAACGATTCTCACAGCAACAATCAGCCTGCTGTCTTCCAAGGTCTGTAATAGCGCCTGTAATTGCAGTCTGAGAAGCAAAGTTCTGCTGCATATTAGCAATCTGTCTTGCGTTTGCTCCCTGCTCAATGCCTGCAAATCCACTGCAAAGCTGAGTCTGAATATCTCCTAAATCAGACTGCACTGAAGTAATTTGATTTCCAATCTGAGCATTCTGGAAGCCTTGAGTTGTAATTTCCGCCTGGTTCATCCATGGATATAACATTGCTCCATCAGCAGCAAAGCCACCCATTCCATAACCACCGAAACCGCCCCAGCCATTTCCTGCGATTAAGAGTAAGAGGATAATCCATCCCCAATCTCCGCCGAAATTGCCGAAACCACCATTATTTCCGTAACCACCCATAGGTGTTACTGGCATTACCATGCCATTCTCATCTGTTAAAGCCATCTCTTTAACCTCCTATAAATTATTTTAGGTTAGGAACTATTCTCCAAGCGAATAGTCCGTTTATATCAAAGCCTGTGCACCGACTCTAATATCATTTACAAAAATCACTATATTTTATAAAAACAGTGATTTTATTGTTTCATCCCCATGTTTTGCGCCTGCTTAATAGCAGCATTATATTGTTCCTGTGATATCTTCCCACTATTCATCATAAATTGAATAATAGCCTGCGGATCATTAGCAATATTCTGAGGCACATTAAACTTGCTGAGCATAGCCATAGGATTCTGTTTAATGGTATTTACCATCTGCATTATGTTTCCTAAATTATTCATCCTTAGTCACCTCTTTTTTATTTGGCTTAATAAGCCCTCTAATTTCCTCTTCAAAGGATTTTAACTCTTCATGTGTTACATAGTCTGCCTTATGTGGTTCTGCAAGCGCAGAAGTGCCTTTTTGCTCGTCTCTGAATGTGTAATCAAGTATTCTCATACTTGGCATACCACTTGCATCCGCTGATTTAAGATAAATTGTTGGTGATTCTGAATCCCAAAGCTGAACAGTAGTGTTCGGAGCTACCAGGTAAGACTTAGCACCTGCTTCTCCCTGCACCCAGATAAGATTATTACTTTGATTTTGATTAGCTGCATTATAGTTCTGGCCTGTTGCCTGAGGATAATACTGCTGATAATTAGGTTGATAAGTTGTTGGATATACCATTTTCATTCTCCTTTCTTATACCAGAAAAATTGAGGACACAACTTACTTGAGTCCCATGAATCATATAAATTACCATCATGTACAGTTGCAACATGACCACCAAAGCCAAGTACAAAAGTACCATCAGGATTATCTCTGCAAAAATCTTCAGCTGTATAGCAATCAGGGCATTTATTATCAATAGCTGCACGATAAAAGCCATATTTCCTTAGCGCAGCACCCCACACCGCATCAGAAGAAGGCATATCAGCCATTGAAAAACCTAGTGACACAATTAATGCATATGCATCTTCCCAATCCATATCCAAAGCTTTTGCAATTGCTCTGACCGAACAATCTCCCACTCGTCTTTGCATAGGATTAGGATTATATTCTATCCACATGAATTTCACCTCTTTCCTTTTCTTCCAGGGAAGATAAAAACTCATCTAATTCTTTATGTGAAAACCCATGTTCTTTTAAAAATTGATGATAAGTCAGGTATGCATCACAAGGAGAAAAGCCACACCTGATCAAACGATTTATATATTCTTCCATAATCTCTGTATTCCCTCTCTATAAGTTCATAATAAAAGAGAAAGCATATACTTAACATACATACTTTCTCTACTAATTCTTTATAGCATTGTTATAGCAATGTTATAACACTCTCTTCATTTTATCTTTGACTTTTCTGCTAAGCTTATTTGCTTTACCAACAGATATATTCATCAACTCAGCAATTTGTTCAATAGTCATGTTCTTGGCTCTATAATTAAAGAAATCAAGTTCTTCAGAAGTAAAATTGCATTCATTACGAAACATTTGCAATTCACGCTCTACAAAATCACATATCTGCATCATCTGCTTCTTCTCTTGCCACCTCTTGAAACTCTTCTTCCAGTGCTTCTACTTCTTGTTGCTCTGTGCACTGTTTTCACTGTCTGCTTCGCTGCCAACATAATCACCACCTATCACTGTATTTTCACTTGAATTATCAGATTCCTGAGTAATAGTAGACTCATCCACTGGCAAACTTATATACCACATAAAGCCAAAAATCGTAAAAACTTCCAATACTACCATTACACAAAATGCTATAAACCATCTTTTCGCACTAGCTTTCAGCTCTTTCAAAAGATCACTAGCCAAATTCTCTCCCATATTATTATTCTTCTCCTTTAACTTCTGGAATGCCCTTAATAGACCAAAGAAGTGATACAATACCACTCACAATAGCTGTTGATGCAATTGTCTTCCAATCAACCTGCGATAATGTAACTGCTGCTGGAATAAGCGCAAGGGCAGTCTCTGCCATTGTCTTAATGGCTCTGATACCTGCTGCCTTGAACCACTCTACTGTATCAATGTGTTCTTTGAATACACTGTTATTAAACATTCATGCTCACCACCTTCCTATTCAATAAATGCCTGTATCTTATCAATGCATTTGCCAATAACACCTGCATAATCAGTGTCTTCCACAACCCATGGCAAGTATGTACTAGATTCTGTTGTGCTAACACGATATTTAATCTTGCCACCTGTATTCTCAGATTTAATCTGAATAGCATCTATCTCATGGCCTTCTGTCAATCCTGCATATCCATTGTCATTATCCCACCAATTATAGCCTGATACCCAAGGAAGCCAGTCTTTATCTAACAAATGAACACGATACTTAATTGTACCCTTGTCAACTTTCATGGCAAGTTTCTCAACTTTTTTCCCTTCAACACCAGCATAATCATCACAATTTTTTACCTCAGCATAATGCTTGCCATCTGATCTAACCTGATAATATACATTTGCTTTAGCATGATTCTGACTAGACAATGAAGCAAAGAAATCTAACACATTCTGTCCCCATTCCAAAGCCATCACCACATGATTACCAGGAGCAACAAGAATATCACCAGGCCATAGATTCTTATCTGTTGTAACCAAATCAGAAGCTCTTAATATCTGGAATAATCCTGTAGCACCAAATGTATTTACCATTGTAGAAGTTGTTGGAGCATTATAGATATATTCCAAATCTCTAACACCTGCTCCAATAGCTACAGCTGTAATAAAAGCTGAGCAATCAGTATTGCATGGATTTACTGTCTTGAAATTATAACCATTTCTTTTCAATTCATTGTGCAAAGTATTTCTCTCTGCCTGAGAATATCCAATGTTATTATTCCAGCATCCATCCTGTGCTAACTGAACCATCTTATTTCTGATGTTATCATCTTTGCAGCGTAAAACTACGCTATAACCAAAATTCCACCAATTGCGGATACAGACTTCTCTTCCTGTCTGATCTCCTGCCCTTCCATTCACACCGCCTGTTTCAGCAATGCTTGCATGTGCAATCTTTACTGCCATTATGAACATCTCCTTTCTATCAGATAATCATTTGCTTCTTCCCTGGCTATCTTACACTCTTGAATATTATTTCCATCAATGGCATGTGAAAGCAATGCTCCTGTTGATTTGATTAACACTCTATTGCCCTCTTCCAAACTTTTAATTCTCTGATCATCATTATTCAGGTATCTTCCGATCTGTTCTATTTTATTTTCTATATGTGTTATTCTCTGTTCATGCTCTTTATATGGAGTTTTGGCCTTTTCCCTTAATATAGATACTCTATCTATAATATTGAGAATTGTCAGCACAACTCCAATCCACAGCACAATATCTTCTGGTCTCATTTCTTCTCCTTCTCTTTATAGCTAACTTTATATAGACATTTTATTTTCTTTTCTATTTATCACCTTCTTACTTTCTGTTAAATAGCGATTTAATTACCATTATACAAAAAGCGTAAAGTAATTGAACCATTATTAGGTGCTTGTGTGTATCTGACATTAACATAATTACTATCAGTATCAACGCCTATTGATACTACTGTACCAACACCTGTATTAGTTACCAACATACAACTATAGATTTTATTTGTAGAACCAATTTCACTTGGGATACCTAAATTCTGATAGTAATAACCAGCGGTTTGAGATGTTGATGTAATTGAATAAGTTTGTGTTCTTGTTTTTATAGCTAATCTTAGTTCAGTTAAATCACTATTTATCTGAGTGATTTCATCATCTACATCATCTAATCTATCTAACGCATTCTGTGCGTTTACATCAGCTTCAGCAATACCATCTTCCATATGATTTAGGTTTGCTGCATTAATTGGAGTGGAAGTGTCTGGTGCATCCTTCCACACTTTCTTTGTATATGCCATTTCTTTTCTCCTTTCTACTATAACTCAATGCCTTCAATCTGTGCTCTAACTTCAAGCGCCTTGAGATAATTATCCATGAATCTTGCCTGCGCATTAAGAAGTGATAAAGGGCACTTTGGCTCAAAATCCAATGTTCCTGCCTCATACTTCACACACATAGCTCTAAGCTTTGTGTAGCGCTCCTTCGTCTGATAGTATTCAGCCTTGAATCTATCCTTATAATCATCACTTTCCATCAGTTCCACTGTTTCATTCAGTTCCATTTTGTTTCTCCTTTCTATGACGGATTGATTGGATATCCAATCATACTTTCTAATGTTGTCAATCTTTGCTCTAATGTAGTAACTGCATCCCACTTTGCTTTATCCTGCAATGTCACATGAATATCAGTATTATTTACATGAGTATTAAGTGCAGTAACATCAGCCTTCGTTCCTATAGCAGCATCTAAAGCATCTATTACTTCCTGTGACTCTGCCATAGCATCAGCAATCTCTTTTAAGGTGTCCAAGGTAGTAGGCGCACCATTTATCAATTCTGCAATCGCATTGTCAACATAGGCTTGCGCTCTTGATAATGCATCAGCTGCTGCTCCTAACGCATCAGCTCCCACCTCTGCATAAGTAACATTGTGTGGATTTCCACCTCTAACTTGTGAATGATTATATGCAGCTAATCCATGATCACCACGATAAGCTGTGTCAGAAGTTTCTCCTAAAGTCAGCTGACCTTCTCCCATTTTATCCAGGTATTCTTTTGCAAGTTGCTGATATTCATCCGCTTTATCTTCAGAAACCTTTGCATTATGTTCTGAAGTAGCTGCACTACTAGCAGAAGCACTAGCATTATTCTCACTAGCTTTGGCCTGTATCTGAGACTGAGAAGCTGATGCAGAAGCTTCTATAGCCTGGTCTGCGTAGCCTTCTGTTGCAATCATATACAGGTTAGCTTGATTCTTGGAAGATAATGCATCCGCTTTGGCCTCAAGACACACATCTCTACATGCTGTAGCTTCAGTAGAAGCACCACTTGCTGTTGTGGCTGATTCTGATGCACTTGTTGCGGATGCAGAAGCATTTTCGCTTGCAGTAACCGCTTCATCTCGCATAGCTTCAAAAGTAGACTCATAGTTACCTGCTTTAGTAGCACTAATTTCAGCTTGCTTAGCATATTGAGAAGCCTTCGCTACATTTTGAGTCAATGCAGTATATTCATTAAATGATTCCTGATACTTTTGATTTACTTTCTTTGCATATACATTAATGATAAATTCAGGACTGGTTAACATTGCTCCATCATTAAATGTAACCATAACCTGAGCTTTATTCGCACCCAGCGCAGATAAGTCATTGGTTCGGAAAGTATATTGCAATTCATTGCCTACAATAACCATTCCCTGATCACATTCATAACCATCTGTCTTTGCAATAAACAGCTCTGCTACAATCGCATTTTCAAGAGATATAACCTGTCCATGATCTACAAGTGATATATGTATGCTTCTTGACTTTGTGTCACCCTGTCGCACATATATACCACTTCTAGCTGATTCTCCATTTATATCTATTCTGATATTTGATATAGAATCGTTTAACATCTTCTCACCTCACATTCTTTTTTCATTATAAAAAAAGTGAGGGATGCTTTATCCCCCACTTTAGGTTTTATTTTGTCCAATTCTTAATTTTCTTCATTGCATCAGCTTTAGAATATCCTATAGCCATATACATTGAAATAATTACATTCTGAAGCTTTGCAGCCTTGGTCTTGTCAGTTTTCAAAAGTTCAAGATATTTGTTCTTATATTTTGAAGTAATACTACTTGATACACTGCTTTTTGCCGACTTTTCGTCAGATACACTCTTCTTAGTTGAATAAATCTCACTAACAGAAGCAACTACAGCTTTATTGCTACTAGCTTTTCCAGCAAGCACTTTGTCAACCTCTGTTTCAACCTTATCCCACTCTTCAGAAGTAACCCAATTGTTGACATACTTTGTAGCTTCTTCCTCAGTCTTGTCTTTGTCTTCAGCAATCTGGTCTTTGATTCTGTTCATTTCCTTCTGATCATTTTCATTATATGCATCCAGATATCTATCCTTCATAGACTCTGTCTCTGAATAAATCCATTCTTCAGAAGTTCCTGGTGCGCTACCTGTGGCAATATCCTTGCCATAAAGCACGATAGAATCGAAAGTCTTAATAATATTATTAGCAGGTATTCCAGCAAATTCTCCTACTGTAGTAAATATCTTTTTAGTCTGTTGCAAAACTTTCTTCTGAGCCTTTTCAGCCTCTTCATCAGTATTTGCTTCATTAAGCTTATTGATACTATTCTGCAAGTTTGCTACACCATCTACAATATCATTAATCATTCCTGTAACAGATACTTCCAAGCCATAATATGTATCTCCTGTAAGCCAATATGATAATGCTGAATACAATGTATCTCCAAGGAATAACATTCCTGAAAATGTTGAGCCAAGTCCTTTGAAGAATGCCTCAAGCATCTTATCAAGCATTGTCTTATCTTCATCATCATCTGGCATATACTTATACTGCTTGTGATATACCATATCAGCTGCAATAGTCATAAGACTAAATACTGCTGCCGCTACCACTTGTGAAGATACAGCCTTGGCCAAGTTTTTACCTGCTTCTTTTCTAGCAAGTGTAGAAGCCTCAGACTTTTCAATTCTTTCATCAGACACTCTAGCACCATATTCAGCCATAGCATCATACATAATGCCAAAGTTCTGAAGAGGCTGAGTCTTGAACATTGCCAACTGCTTAATCAGCTGATTAGGTGTTCTTAACATATCAGGTCTCTGAAGAGTTGTGTAGTTAGGCTGTGTTCGCTGCACGATTTGAGTGAACACTTCACTAACTTTATCCCAGTATTCATCAGAACCTTTTTCCAAGTCTTTGAATTGCTCATCTACATAATACATAGCTGCATATTCAAGTGTTCTAACAGTTCCTGTATCAACAAACTGAATCATGTTTGCACCAGGTATCTTGCTAGTGATTTTCTCACCCCATCCTCTATTGTCTTTGATATCTCCAAGTTCCTGTGTAGAGTAGCCTTGACTTCTCTTCCACAATAGCGGATTTCTCTTTTCAAGCTCTTCTATTCCTTCTGCCTTGATAAATCCCTTACCGAAATCAGCAAAAGCTCTTCCAAGTGGCTTCCAGCCAACAACTGCTGCCGCTGTTGGATAAGATGCAGCCTGCTTAATTGCCACACCTAAATTAAGAGTAAGTGTAGCTCCTGCAAACTTGCTTCTCATTGAATCAAAAATCGTAGGATCCTGATGCCTTCCCATCTGCAAATCAGTAATAAGATTCTTTAAAAACTTATTATCTGTTTCGCCCCAAGTCTGCGCCAACGCACTCTTAACAGATTGATTATATCCGTTATTGTCATGACTTGTTATATTCAGCACCATGTTCAGATTACGAATAGGAATAGCCATTCCACCATAAAGTGCAGTGTTGTTTGTCTGACGAAGAATTACATTTGTAATGTCCTCAAGCAAAATAGGATTCTTACTAGCCACACGATTTTTCAAGAAGCCCATTCCTTCAATTGAGCCATCTCTTACAAGTCCTGCATAATCCTGCTTCGTAAAGTTCGGATCTGATTTGATAGGGAAGTAATTCTTCACTCTTGCTATTTTATAACCCTTCAAGACTTGTGAAGTGTCATTTATAACACCGCCTGTATATTCATGGAACATCTTCTTTGCGCTTGCTAAGAATCTCTTCTCATAGTCTGTGAAATCATCCGACTTCTCCAAATCTTTGATAAACTCCTTAGCAGAAGTAATCTCTGACTCTAACTGGCGCATAGCTGCATTTCTCTGATCACCTTTTGTTTTATAAACCATAAGATAATCATCATAAGGAACATATCTATATGTTTTGCCCTTATTATATGCATCAGTGATTTTGCCCTTTTCATATAGCTCCATATCAGGAATAGTCAATCCATCTCCTAACACATGGCGCAGGTTATCATCATTGTATGAATGCATAATAAGTGCAAGTCTCATAGCTCTTGTCACCATTACAGGCTTTCCTTCATCATCCTTTAAGCCAATATCAACCATATCCTCAGCTTTGGTGCTGTGCAGTCTTGCAACATCCTTCTGGTTCTCTTTGCCTTCCAATACTGACTCAAAAATCTTATTGATATCACGCTCAATCGCAAGCATCTTTAACTGGCCATCATCCAATGACTGATATATTGATTTCCAAAAACCATCTTTCTTATATCCAGAAACCTTATTAAACCATCTCTCAGCATTCAGATGCCAAGTGAAATACTTGTTAGCTGCATCCTGGACCTTTGAAACAGTTTTGGTTCCAAGAATCTTTTCAGCAAGTTCTGTCATAGGATTTCTTCTAACCCTAGACTTCTTTGTTTCTTCTATGATGCCTGTACTAGCTTCATATGCATCCTGAGTCTTCTTGTTATTGATAAGCTTATTCTCATTACGAATCTGTGTAATAAGCTGATTTGTAATATCAAGAATAGTCTGAAGCTCATCATCTCTTAATTCTCTTACCATCTTTGGAGAATCTGAAAACTCTTCAAGCACTGCATTCTTTAATGTGGCAATCATTGATGCAGTATTAGCATCATAATCAAAGCCAGCATTATCTTTTAATGCATCATACTTCTCCTGAAGCTTTGCCATCTTGTCAGCAAATGTTCTGCTGCCATTGCCTTTGTTAAGATTGATAAGCTCTAATACATCAATAACAGCATTTACCATATTCTCAGTGCCTACACCAAATGGAATATGCTTTGTCTCTGTAGGATTAGCTACCATTGAAGACAATGTATTATAATTTCTTTCAACCTTCTTCTTCAGCTCAGAAGTTTTTCTGCGAGCACGATCATTTTCTTTTGTTCGTCTCTGCTTAGCCTTAATTCTTGCTATCTCATCATTCTTTTGCTTTCTAATTGCAGCAACCTTTTCACTATCAGTTCTGATAAGCTCTTCATATGCAAGTCTTGTAAGCTCATCCATACTAGATATAGCTTCACCCCTTTTAGCCTTAGCCTCTGCAATCTCAGCTTCAATATGCTTTACTCTAGCAAGTTTCTTGCCAAGTTCTTCCTGTGCTGCTTCTGCAACAGCTTTCTTAAACTCTCTTTCGCCTCTTGCCTTCTCTTTTCTTGCCAGTGCCTGCAAGTCATTATTCAGCTTGATATACTTGGTAGCTTCATCTGTTTCAAGCTTTTCGCCTGCAACATACTTGTAATAGTTACCAATAATATCCATAGCCACACCATATGCAGCTTCTTCTTTGGTAGCTCCTTCATATACAGGAGCATCTTTTGCACTACGCTCAAAGCTCTTAACAATTGTTCTATCTTCGATATCCTTCAGATAATCGAGAAGTGCAATTGGCTGATTAGCACTATTTTCTGCTTCAGATAATCTATTACCAGAAGCTTCTACAATCTCACCCCATACATCATCAAGTGATGTTCCCACATTCAGATTGAGTACAATACCGTACTTCTGCATGACCTTGCGATATTCATTGTATGAGTCAAAGTAATTAGCAACTTCAGCTTTCTGTGGAGCATCAAGCTTAATCTTCATTCCCTTAAAGAATTTCTTGAAGTTCTTGTACTCCTGCTCCATTGAATCATCAACAAATTTCAACTCACTAACAACTGGCATTGCAACTGCCTGCATGATAGAAGCAAAATCCCTTGGAGACAATGGATTTTCTTTTGCATAAGCAAACACTTTACGGATATTCTCTGCAAGCTCTTCCTGGTTAGCATTAGACTGATACTTGTCAATGATATCCGCAGCAACTCTCTTTGCATCCATCTTTGTAACTTTTACTGTGCCATCCTGAAGCAATCTGTTACCTTCTTCAATAATTGCAGAAGTCTTTGCCACATATTCAGAATCAGCCTGCTCCATAATATCCATCCAGATATCATCCTGATCCACAGATAATGAATATCTAATATCATCATTTTCTGTAGGATTCTCATTGTGAATTGACTTTACCTGATTAGAGTCGAATACAACAACAACCTGCGAAGGCTCCATTTCTAATCCCTGATTTCCATAATCAATCAGGTCATTAAAGATTACAGAATCATAACCATTTTCTTTTGCATACTCTGCATAATCTCTAGTCTTTCCATATTCAGAAGTTCTCTTGCCATCATCATCTAAGAAAATATCGTCTATATAAACATAATCATCCTCAAATAACTTAGTCTCTTCATCAATTGTGATTCCATAAGCATGATTAAATACATCAATATTATCATAATTGTTAGATGAGTCTGTCTTCTCTTCGCCATCTTCGTGATAAGTTATAAATGTACCATCCGCAGTTTCCTCAACTTCTACATCATATAAATGACGAGCATATGGTTTTAATGGTGGAAGCTGATTCCAATAACTACTATTAGCATCAACAACATAAGGATTAGTTGCATTCAGATATACATTATATATACCAGCTCTGTCAGAATCATTTCTATCATCTGTTAAGTATTCACTAATAAACCATTCTTGCGCATCTGCTACACTATCAAACTCTCTCTCAATACCATTCCAGTTAAAATCTTCAATAATAATCTTATCGCCTTCTTTATAAGCTTCAGATTTTAAAGAAAGCATAGAAACCATATCTTTCAATTCATCAAAATCCCATGCTTTATCTGGTAAATAATCTTTTGCTTTACCTGAATAAGATTCAGCAACTTTTCGATTATTAGTAAAAAAATGACTTCTCTTATCATCAGAAAAATTATTGTTAAATACAGTGAATCCTGCAAAATATGATCCATGATAATAAACTTTAAGATTTCCATCCTTATCTCTAGCCTGTGAATCCTTGAAGTAATCCTGCTGCCCTTGAGATAATTCATGGCCTTCTGAATCAACTGCGACAGAATATCGAATATCTTCATTGTTTTTATCAAATCTTTCTGTCAAAGGTATAACATTACCATTATCATCATATGTTATATCACTGCGCTTAATCTGAGATGAATTAAATAATACTACTTCATCGCCTTCCTTACTCTGATATATACTATCAAAGCCTTTAGCCTGAACAGCTTCAGAAAAATCATGTCCCATAATCAAATCTCTAGGTCTATCCATCTCAACATAATCAGAGATGCCTTTTCTAATATAATGTTCTACCTGTTCCAAACGATTATACGCATCAGACTTGTTGATTGTTTTATACTCAAAACCATAAACAGGATAATAGAAAGTTTTTCCGTCAACTTCATAACTCTTTTGTGTCTCATCAGATGTAACCCTATAGTATGTTCCATATGTATCGTCAGGAAATTCAGCGACTTTAAACTCTTGATTATTATATGTATCTTCAAATACTTCTACATAATCTGAAGCATTCCAATAATCATTTGTGCCACTGCCCCAATAAACTTTGATATCATCAGACAGTTCTGGAAACTCTTTTATAAAGTTATATAAAAATGTTTCATCATTTCCTCTAACACCATCTAAAGTATATAAATTTTCAATGATATAATATGGATTCTTTGTATCAAGATAAGCTGATATCACATTAGATCCATATGTTCTCGCCTCACCTTTTGTAAAAGCAAAATAAAAACCTTTACCCAAAAATCCTATATCATTAGCTGCACCAATCATGTCTTTATCAAACACATTAAATTCATCATTATATGTGCCATGATAAAACTCTTTTAGTGTGCCATCCTCATTTCTAGCCATTGAATCAGGGAAAGCTAATTCTGCTGCTGCACGAATATATTCTTTAGCTTCTTGTTCATTTCCATTTTCTACAGCTTCCATATAATCTTTATTTATATTTTCAACTGCAACAGAATAACTCTTTGGTGCATGCCATGGTGAATATGGATTCTCAGCAAAAACAACATTTCCCTTATAATCCATTTTGGGAACAGTATTTCTTCTCAATTCTTCTGGCATGTTTATTCTATCAGCAACTTCTCTTGCTTCAATTTCTCCAGCTGTTGCAAAATATGCTTCAGTAGGACTCATTTCTTTAAGTTCAGGTGAAAGAACATCTGCATTAAAATAAGCATCATCCAATTTACTAAAAAGTTCTTCATCTTCGTCTTTAAGAGCACTTTCTAATTCCATTGCTAAATCATATATTTTTTCATTCTTTTTTAGTCCTGCATACTTTGCTAAGAGATTTCTATACTTATGATATTTATCAATAAAATCATCTGGTGCATCTTTTTCTATTGAATCTAACTCATCAACTGCCTGAAGATATTTATTTCTCTCTTCTGTATCATAAAATGTTGGCACTCCTACTCTTTGCCAATATTCAGGACTTGCACCACTAGAAAAACCTTCCATGTATTGTATTGCGTGCTGTACTTCATGTAACAGTGTTCTTTTTAGTGAATTGCTATATTCTTTTAATCGTGAATTTAAAGTAATTATAAAGTCATCTGGATGCCATTCTCCACCTTTGCCTTCCTCTACGAAATCTTTAAACTCTACCCTGATTCTTTTAAGGAACGGATATGCTTTAAATAGTTCATCATGTTTTAAAACATCATCTAAGTGCAATACCTTTGGAGTAAGCTTTTCTAATCTCTTATTTACTTCTCCAAGCTTTTCAAACGAATCAGCCCATTTTGACATATCCGTATCATCTGTCATTGGAGCATTGATATCGTCTTTTAATCTTTGCGCCAAAGCATAATCATCTGTGTCAGCATATTTAGCCAATCCGTCTGCATAAACCTGCGCATCTTTATTACTGATTTCATATCTCCACAATCCATCAGTACCTTTATACCAATTTGTATGCTTAAAAATCTCATCCATAGATTTTCCATTTTTAAGCATATCTTCTGCTTTTGTAAGCATATCCATATCGGAATCACTTGATAAAATTCCACCAATAGAATATCTAATATCCTGATTATCTGTTGGATGTTCATTAGTAACAAGCTTTAATTGATTAGAATCAAATGCTAATACAACATTTATTTCTTCTCCGTCAGGCTTACCCCATCTTGTAATAATGCCATCAATTCCAATTGAGTCTGTAAGCAAATCATAAAACTCATATGCAGTTTCATAGTTGTTTACTCCTGTTACAAGCATCATCTCCTGGATAATATCTGCATCATTACTATTTTGTGAAAGAATCTGATCTGCCACTTCAGAATATGCTTCGTCCATTGTCTTATCATATGTAAACACATAATTACTTACAAATGTATCTTTCAAAGCCTCTTCAATTGAATCGTACTCTTCATCAGCTACAGCCTGTTTCGCTTCATCCATGCATAAATCTTTAATAAGTTTTACTAAAGTTTTTTTATTGATATTCTTTTCAAACCTTGAAGCTGGATTCTTTATGTTTGCATAAAGGACATGGCCTTTTTCTGCTCCATACATCTCCATTACTTCTTTTGAATCTGAAAGATATATACCATATCCTTCTGCCCTTTGGTTTTTCCCACCAAATTCTACAGGTTTAAATGTATAAAACTCCTGATCTGTACCATGATACATAACCTTCAATCTACCTTGCTCATCTCTAATTTTAGAATCCGCAAAATATGCCTGCTGGTCTTCTGTAAGTGTTCTGCCTTCTGAATCTACTGCAACAGAATACTTTGTTTCAGCCTTTTCACTTTTACTACTCTTCGATTCATTAACACCTGTATTCTTAAATGCAGCCATTGCCTTATTTACAATGTCTGCTGCTTCCTTCTCAGAAATATATCTGTGTACCCAAGAAGCCTGTCCTTTACTCTTCATAAGGCCTTTAATAGCCTTAATCATTTTGCTTGCAATGTCCTTTACATTTTCAAGCACTCCCTGCTTTCTAGGCGCACTTAATTCACTATCGTTAACCGTCTCATTAACAATAGCTTCAACACCCTGCTTTGTAGTGAACATCTGGCCAATAATATCATTAAATAACTCATTAGAAGCATCCTCTAATGACTTATTCCCTTCAACCTTCTGATAAGCCTTCTGATATGACTTGATATTTTCATTGAGAAGCTCCATACCCATATTAGATTGAAGAGTAGACATAACTTCTTTCTTTAAATCTCTATAGGCCTGTGGATTTGCAACCTCAAGATTCTCCATAGCCTCATGAAATGTAGTGACAACAATGTTGTTATTCTTCTTGTTTGCTAGGCTAATCTGTCCTTTTGAATGTGAACCAAGAATATTTTCATTAATGTGTTTAGCATTATCTCTCAGGAAATCTTCAACAGTAATGTCATTTTTTACAAGCTTTGCAACTGCACTAAAGAACTGTTCCTGTTCCTTAGAATACTTCTCAGAACTCTTATTCTTGAATTTTGCATTCTTCTTTAAGTTTGAAGTATCAGCCTTTGGAGTAGGCTTTAATTCTTCAGAAGCATTCTGCCCCTGCATATATACCTGCTTCAAAAATGCCTCTTCTGCTTCTCCTTTAAACAATGCTGTAAACTTTGCATTCTTAGGATTGTTCAATACATCCTCATATCCTAAATTCAGCTTACCTGCATCATAAAACTGCTTGCCTGCTTCTCTCATAGTCTCTACTGGTATTCCAGAAGCATATTCAAGCATTGAATTAGCAACATTAACATTTTCCATTGAAGATGCTACACTATACAGCTCCTGCATCTTTGGAGACTCAAACTCTACCTGATCAAGTGAAACTGTCTTGCCATTATTAAGCTTAACTCTAGGATTAGAACCTGTAGATGCTATGCTATTAATTCTTGCATCACTACCAGCTACCTTAACAGGCGCCTGCTTTGCATATTTCATAGCCATAGACTCTGCTGCATACTTCTCTGAATTTCTCAATTCAGAAGCCTGCTTCTTATACTCTTCAGCAGATAATGTATTGCCAACTTCTCTAATAGCAGTATTAACTACTAACTGCTTATCAAGTTTATGATCAGCAAAATCCTGAAGCACTTCACTAACAGCTTCTTTGTTTTCATTAGTAACATTTATGCTCTTATTATTGCCTTCTACAAAATCAGCAAGTTTAGATGCCACTTCTGAAGCATTGCCTTTTGATAAACCTTTACTCTCTAACTCAGAAGTAAATACTTCTCTTACTTCATTTCCTGCAACTTCCTGCATAGACTGAATAGCTCTACCCAAATCTGCATCAGATATATTTTCTACATCCTTATTTTCAAAGATTTGCTGAGCAGTAGTGCCATCCAAAGCCTTTGCGCCTTTTACAGCTTCTACAATCTTTGCAACCTGATTCTTATCCTGGTTAACCTTTTCACCGATTCCTGTATATGCCTTTCTAGTCATTACATGCGCACTACCTGCACCTAACCCACCAGAAATAGCTCCTGTAATAAAATCATCACGCATTTCAGTCAGCTTATCTTTTCTAGCTTGACTTTTAGCCTGTTCTTCATTCATTCCAGACTCTTTATATTCATAAATAGACTGATTGTAATCAGAAAAATCATTATTGATATAATTATCAGCCATTGTATTAAGAATATCTCCAAAGACTTCTTCTGAACCTTCAATTCCTGCCTGCTTTAATGCAGATTTAATCCCATCCACAAGTGCAGTTTTACCACCTCTTGCAAACATTCCTGCTAACATATCAAGAGATATAATCTCAGATACAGCTTCATTTAAGCCTTGAGCAATTGCATACTGATTCGCTTTCTTGCCACCAAGGCCTTCATCATTTGCCTGCTTCAATCCCTTTGCATATCCTGCTACAAAGAAATCAGCATCCACCAATCCTGCTGTTATATGCTGTGCAGCTTCAGCTCCAACTCCTAGATCTCCAAGTCCTGCTGAGATACCAGCTGTTAAAAGAGCAGAATCAGCCGCAGCCATACCACCCTGATATCCATACTTTAATACTGCATTCACTGCTTTATTACTTGTTGCATTTTCCAGCTCTTCAGCAGTAGTATTTCTGATTTCATCAGACATATTTTGTGGCTGATATAAGATTGAATTAGTATCTACAGGCGCATCTTTATCAGCATAGAACAAACTATTAATCTTTTCAGCACCAGCCATTACACCACCAATAGCATTTAATGGTATTGTTAAAGCATTGGCAGCAACAGAACTTCCTACAGAGTCTTTTGCCATTTTGCGTGAATCCGCAACATTTTTCGCATTTGCATTCTTATTTTCGACTTCACGCACATACTGAGCATTCTTTTCAAACTCATCAACGCTCCATCCTGTCTTTTTAAGGATTTCATCACGCTTCTGATATCTTTCGTGTAAAGCATTTGTCTGCGCTTGTGAAGGTGCCCCAGTAGTAAGTGATAAACTTGTACCAACCTGTTCTGCCTGATTGTATTCATTCAACTGCTTATAAGTATCAGCATCAATTTTAGATAAAGCAGCACTTCTCTTCTTGTAATACTTGTCTGTATCTGAATACTCTTTCAAAGTGCCATAATTTTCCATATAGTAATCTATATCAGAATCAGACATGCCTGTTTTACGCAATGCTGAATAAGTCTTATTTGACTTCTTCATATTCTCATCTACAGCCTTTGCGCTTTCAATATCTCCTACAGCATTATAAGCATTTTTCTGTAATTGCTTGCTAAATTCAGAATTGCCAATAGCATCAATAGCCTTCTCAAAGATATTTCTATTTTCATGCTTATCTAAAATAGCTTTCTGAGAATTCTTTAATCTATTATAATCGCTTAACGCTCTTTCCTGCTTAGATGGAATCTTGCTACCAAAATTATCCTGAACAGCCTGCGCATATTTGCTTGTATTATTTTGTACTACTGGCATACTTCTGCCAATTTCTTTTCTCTGACTAATAATACTATCCCAACTATTAGTTTCCACACCAACAGGTTGAGAGGTAGTAGCATTGCTACCACCTCTCTCTTCTAATAATTCATCCCAGCTTTTTGTTTCAACACCAATCTTCTTTTTTCTTGCCATTGTTATCTCCTATTTGCAACCTGTGAATCTTTAAATTTATATTTATCTTTTTTTGGCTTATTAGCATCTTGCTGCATATACCAATCTATAGCATTGAGCAACTGATTAACCTGCTCAGTAGTCATTTTTCCTGCATCATACTGAGCTTGTACCTGCGCATATATTGCATCCTTGCTTGCGCCCTTTCCACCTGCATTACTCTGTGCAGCTCCAACAAGAAAATTAACCTGATCCATGGAAAGCTTCTTACCATCATTAATGTAATTATTCTTACTTCCACCACTGGAACCACCACTAGAGCCACCAGAAGAACCGCCACCTCTTGAACTATAAGCTCTAGCAGCTGCATTGGCTGCATCCTGCTGTTTCTGATATTCAAAAGTTTCTCGCCACTGTGCATCTGCAATAGCATCTCTTTGTTGCTGATAATCAAAGTTTGCCTTCCACTGATCATTAGCAACAGAATTGTTGTATCTATCGTTGTAGTAATCTCTACTTCTCTGCCAATCTTCAACAGCATTTCTGTACTGATTGTAGTTAAATGTATTATTCCACTGGTCATTAGCCTGAGACCTAGCAAGCTGGTCTGCTGTATAACTTCTGTTAGCCTGGTAATCTGCAACAGTATCTCTATACTTGCCATAGTTTCTGTCTTCCTGTTGGCCATACATATTGAACTGATTATATAGATTCTCTGTCTCTTTATCGTATCTGTTCTGTGCAGCTTCCATAAGTTGAGGAATCACATTGTTAAGCTGTGTCAGATACTGCTGATTTGCCTGTGCTGCTGCTGTAACCGCATAACTATTAGCATATCCACCAGTCAAATTAGATGCATTTGTTGCAGCATTCATGCTTGCCTGTTTGCCAAGTGTTGTATATTGGTCTTTGTACTGCTGATACATTGGATCTGCATTGAAATCATAGCTAAATGGTTTTCTATTTGTAATTTGATTCATAAGGTTATCAATCACTGGCTGATATTGCGACTGATAAGCCTGTGGAGCATTAGCTTCAAGCTGATTTAAAGTATTTTGATAATTAGTTGTCGCTTGCGAAACGACATTTCCTGCATAATCAGCAGGTTTACTGTTTTCTATTACAGTAAGCTTATCTAACAATTCCTGTGTTGTTGGCATTTCACTTCTCCTTTACATTCTCTTCTAATCTTTCTATCCTTGACTCTAAATTGTTCAAAGCATAATTGAGCTGGTCTGCAAGTTCAGATAAATAAGCCTTTGTTGACTGCATATTTTCTTCATTGCTTCGCTTCTCAACATTAATATTGGGATAATCAAATGTCTGTGCCATTTACTCCACTTCCTTCCTCAATTGCCTTTGCAATTGAATACAATCTCATTTCTCCATTTCCGCTAAATCTCAATTGGAAATGATCACTTCTCTGCACTGGTATAGGAATCTCAATACTTTTCTTTCTAGTCGAGTAATATTCCCACACATCTTCCCAATCTTCTGAAGAGTCATACATAATCTGTATTTTTACCTTCGTCAGTGGTTCCAGCATCAGTCTAATATTAATTCTCTTGATATATGCATAATATGGAGTGATTGTTCCAAGGTCTCCTGTAGTAAAGCTCCACTCAATCTCATCTTCTAATTCTCCTGCAATAATATTTCCTGGATGAATATCATCACTAGGATATACAATATCCGCAGGAAATAGCTTCACATACATATCTTCATTGTTAACTACTATCAGACGATTGTTATAATCAATCATGTACATACCATTGTTTGTATATGCCATGTACTTACATTGCAAATCATCTTCTCTGATCCACAGGCCTTTTGACACATCATATACAAATAAATGCCACTGATAATCATTATCTCGCATTGATAAGTAATACTTATGTCTGTAGCAACCTGCCACAGCCTCATAGTATGGCTCCACACCTAAATTCTCAGAAATAATACTTAGGCTTCCATTGTAAACACATACTCCATCTCTTGCCTTGAAAATAAGCTGGTCATCAACTACGCAAATTGATTTGTCTGAACCAAACTGCACACCCCTTCCAGGCTTCCACTGCAATTCATAATTTGAAGGCTTATTGCCATATAGCTTGTGATATCCATCCTCTTTGAAGAAAAATACATATCCGCTATAGCTAACAATTCCTGTAAATATGTTTTGAGTACCAACTGTTGCAGCATATGAGTCCGAATCTAAACCGCCAAAGAAATTCCAATTCGTAGGATCCCCAGCTTTTGATGCATACACTTCATGGTTATTGCTTGAACATCCCCATAACCTGTTTCCGTTCTCACAAACAAAATCCATTTCAGGCATTTCTCTTTTTACAGTGATATTATTTACATTTGTATGATTTAGATTGATAAGGCCTACAACAATAAGTGCATTATCATCTTTGGCATACACAATATTTGTCTGATTGAAATCATAATCGTTATAAACCCAGCTTCCTGAATCAACACCGCTAAATCTTACTGCATCATATTCCTCAAAGCCTATGCCTATTCCCTGAGCCTCAAACTTTACATAAGTAGTGGCCACTGGCATCCAAGCCAAAGTAGATGAATTGAAGACTTTCATAACCACCTTATCCTGCGAAGTATCAAGCCAATACTTGCTATGGTCACTAGGTTCTGAGTTTGATACCACTGTGTTTGTTGAGTCATACACTGTGCCATCCAGCTTACACAAGCTAATTGTTACATTGCTTTTTGTAACTTCATTTTCTATGTGAGATATTTCTGTATTGTATGTGTTATAAATCAATCCATCTGGAAACACACATAAATATGCACCCATCATAACAAGCTGTCTTTCCACATCCGTCTCTTCCAAGTCGCATATATAATTCTCATCATAGTAAAGTTTATTATCATCTACATATGCCAAGAATCTTCCACCTAAAGCTCCCTGAGGCTTATCAAGTGTTTTAATGATTCCTCTTTTTCTTCTATTCGCCAAAACAGGATAATAATCATTAGTCATGTTTTTCATTTCAGCAAACTCATCATCACGCACATATAGATTCTTATTAATTCCTCTAAATGCATTTATTAAATTGATTTTATCTGGTCTTGCTTTAATCTCTGGTAACATTTAAAACACTCCTAATGGTTTTGATATTGGCATATGTGTTCTGTTGTACTCATCATAATAGCGCTGCTTTGCACCATTAAACATTATCGAGCTGTTCTGATATCTATCTGTTTCACCATTCATAAAATCAATCATAGCAAACAGATAATATGTATATATATCCTTATGAGCCTCAGGCGCTATAACCTCTGTACTCATATCATTTTCCGTATATCCATTAAATTCTTCTATTGCTGCATCTTCATGCGTTTTAATTAAAGTCTCAAAAATGTTGAAATCTAATTCTGAAATCCACATTATCTTGATTTCATCCGAATATTGATTAGGCTTTAACTCATCTACTAAAGCCAAGATATCTCCTATTGTCATGTTCACTCTCCTTAAATAGAAAAAAGGGAAGATAAAACTACATTTACCTTCCCTAAAAGAATGACAAAAACTACAAGTTTCCCTTTGCAAGTTCATTGCTGCGTGCAATGGCTAAGTTATCCATCTTCTGTGAATTAAGAAGCACTTCGTAAACAGCTCTGTTTACTTCCACTTCTACTCCACGCTGGAGCTGATAAGTCTTACCATTAATTCCAACAAACACATCATCCTGTAATTCCTTTGTCAAAGGTAACATAATCTTATATGTTTCTTCTTTTACCTCATCATTCTTTCTTTCTGCTACTTCTGTTTCTACAGCTTCTGCTGCTCTTTTTCCTGCCATCTCTAACCATCCTTTCTTTAAGCCTACAGCCTAGTGAATTTATCACTAGGCCTTTGGCTAAATGTCAATTGTGATTAGTTAGCGCTTACAGTATCTGAGTATGCAGATAATGACTCAACACGAACCATGTACTGCTCAACAAGTCTTTCAGCTGTCTTTGTAGCCTTCCAACCAACTGTTGCTCTCTGATTCAATGGATCATCACCAGCACCTAACTGCTTAACGATTGTTTCCAATCCACCGCCTGATACCTTTGTTGTAGCATAAGCATTTGCTCCAAGTACCAAAGTAGAGAATACTCCAAGTGCTTCTCCACCAACTACAGGACAATTGTCTGCTGCATCCTTCCAAACCTTTGCCTCAGTGTTTTCAACAAAACGAACATTTCCAAGCTTACCAATCTCGCCTTCAAAAATGTTTGAAGCATTGGCATCTGTGTACTTATGTACATCAATCCACTCTGAAGATGTTCTAAGGTCAAATGAAGCATAAGGATGAATAATAGCTACATAGCTACCATCAATTGTAGGAGCATTCATTGCACGAAGCTGTGCAGCTGCCTGCTCAAACAAGATAGGCTTCAATGTGTCTGCTGTTGTCAGCGCTGATCTAGAAGTCTTTCCACCTGCATAAATAACATTGGTTCCACCTGCTAATACATCTCTTGTGATAGAATCAAGTGTTCTACCTGCCTGTGAGCCGAGAAGCTTCAATGCTTCTACAACATTGTTATCAATGGCTGTCATCTTCAACATATCTGAGATTGTTACATAGCCACCATACTGCTCTACAGTAGATGTAATAACGCTCATGTTAAGCTTCTGGCCATTAGGTGTTACACCTTCAGTAAGTGGTGTCATAGCCTTTGGCAATGAGTCATACTTTCTAAACTCAATTGTCTTACCACCACCCTGAGGAATATCCTTCTTCTGTGCAAACTGATCATGAACCAATTCAGGCTCTGCTAAATCAATGAGATAATCACTGTAATAAGTCTTCATCTCATCTGTAAGACCAGTATCTGTAGTTACATTTGTGTTGAGTGCAAATAACTGTAAGTTATAAGCTAACTTTCTGTTCTTATTCATTTGTTTCTCCTTCTTTCTCTAGGAAGGAGCATCAATTAAAAACTAATATTTTCTCCTTCACTAGCTCTTCTTGCAATTTCTGCTCTATCAGCCTTTGTCAAAGCTGATACATCAGTCTTAAATATGCGACTAGATTGCGGAGTTACACCATTTTCAGAAGGTCTCGCATGTCGTTCTGCCAAACTCTGTGCCATCTTTTCTCTGACATTCTTAGCTGTTGCTGCCATAGCACCACCAACCATATCATCAAAGTGAATAGCCTTGTATGCAGACTCAACACTGATTCCTGATGCAAGTAAGTTTGTAAATTCTGGATTTAACACTTCATCTTCAAGATTGAAGTTGTCTATTCCATACTTTGCAACCAACTCTTCAGCCTGCTGTTGCCACTCAGCATAAATTCTTTCTGAATTAGCCTTGCGCTCAGCTTCCTCTTCTGCGTGTTTGAATGCTGCATTCTCACGCTCCAAGGATTTTAACTCTTTCAGCTGTTCAACAGATAAACCTCTTTCCATAGCTTCCTGCTCATAGAAAGTTTCATCTTCTTCAATAGCTTTCGTTAAAGCATCCA
>Ga0326512_10000722_pt1 | contig 27949 bp, 56 predicted proteins | sample 1_2617_0518_D_FD_203652 | JGI IMG/M metagenome (GOLD analysis project Ga0326512, IMG submission 203652) | Bovine rumen microbial communities from UC Davis, California, United States - 1_2617_0518 | ecosystem: Host-associated > Mammals > Digestive system > Stomach > Rumen | place: USA...
ATTTTCGTCCGAATTTTAGAGTTTCGGGAATTAGGGGGGTTAAAAATCTGTTGATTACTTACACTTGCTATGTAAGTATGATTTGCTTTGGGCGAATGATGGTAATGGTAGCATGTTGCGCTTGCATCGCATTTGTCGGCGTTCGATTCGCCGTTCGTCCACCAAAAATAAAATGACGCGCCTGAATAGAGTGTTGTATTTGTCGTGATGTTGTGTCCTTCTCTATTCGGGCGCGTGCTATGCATCAGGTCATGCATCATTAGATTTTGATTTGTCTTTCCCGTCTAGATAGGCAACTACTTTTTCATGTACGCTACGAAAATAATGCAATGATATAAAATTATTCTCACCGATTATGAATCGCAATATGCTTATCTCTTTGTCTAAGTCTGATGCAAGGGATGTAGATGGATAGTCTTTGAATTCATCTGCCATCCGTATTATCTTCTGCATTATCTGTTCTATTTCTTCTTTGTCCATGTTGTTGTTCCTTTATAGTCCAGTAGCATCCGCAAAATATCCCAATGAAATATGATGCGGCAATGAAAATTCCTGTCATACTCGTTTCTTCATCCCTTCTTTGAATCCTTCAGGGCATTCATAAGCCCTTACGTTTATTTCTCCGTTGTTGTAGAAGTGCATACCTTTGCATCTTCCTTTGCTCGCTTTAGACAATCGCTAAAACAGTTGTTCGTTGCTTTCCCTATTGGTCAGCTTGTCTTTGCTATGCTCGACGGTTATCTGCTTGTCACGTATCTGCTATGCAAGCTATGGTGAACATGCTTCAATTATGTCTGCAAACTCTAAAGTCAGCTGGCGTACCATGTTGACATGCTTGTAATGTTTTCCAAGCACGCCCCAGAATGCTTGCTCAACACAGCGTGTAAAGTAGGCGAAGCATTTGTCTGCGTACTGTGGCTTATAGTTCTTTATGTTCTTTATGCATTTCTCAAGTGCTGCGGATATCATGTCATCATGCATGTCTTTTGGATATCCTCTGTATCGTGAATCTCCAAGCAGATGCTATGCTATGAGCTTGAAGTATTTGCATACACATATAGTTGGCTATCCCAGCTTCTAACTTTCTTCAAGTGCTTCAGCTAGTTGTGCTGAAGTCACGTATGGTGTCTTCTTAGTTTTCATGCTTTCCTCACTTTGTCTTGATTAAGATGACATTCGCTGAATGAGTGACAAATACTTGGGTATCTGTCTCAATAGCAATCATATCACTGTTATCATAATCATGCCAGTTCTTGATTTTGACTTCTTGCCATTCATTGTCATTTACTTTTATACGTGCTTTATCAAATCTCCAATGCCAATCTATAATGTCCATGTTGCCACATCCTGAGATTATTGCCATAGATGCTATCAATGCTATTGTCATCAATTTCTTCATTTTCTTGCCTCTTTCCTTTAGTTGTTTATCTTATTTACTTTCTCTTTTGTCACAATGAAATGCCGTGAATGTGGCAATGATTCAAGTGTCGCTCTTGGCATAATGAGATTTACAGGTCTTTCGTCCATATGTGATGAGTACGTAAGCCAAAACTTCTTATGCTGATAACGTTTGCGATATTTACCGTCACGTGATTTGTTATATCCAAGGCAATCTGGCATTGAATCAAATGCACCACTTTCTGTTTTGTCACTCATTCTGCGCAATTCATCAACATCATTGCTAAGCTCATCCTTGCTGATGTATGAATATACATAGTCTTTCAAATCCTGCTTGTTGACCCAAAGTACATCAGCAGCTGATATCTAATTTACTGATGTCAACTGGTTGTCATTTGGAACTGATGCAGAGATTGCGATGAGTGTGTAGTAGTCTGTAGATAAGCTATCATTTAGAAACCAGCCTATATGTTCATCCCCAGCCTTATTGATTATAGTGCATTCATTGCAAGGGAAGTCCTGCACAAGGTTCAAGCAACCTTTTATCTTAAACTTCTCGTCAAAGTTAGTTTCGTTGATGCGTACATCAATGCCGCCAAACTGATGATATGTGTCTGAGTATCTTGTCACTTTAGCTTTGCCAAATATGTTTGAGCTGTAAAAGTGATTGTCTAAGAATTCAGCTGCCATGTGTTCAAGTGCTGTGTCTCGATTCCATTGTTGAGTGCGTGTCATGGTTAGTCCTCGTTGCGTTTCTGTTCAATGTCATATATAGCTTTCATCTTTGCTACGAGCTGAAGCATGTCCATCAATGTCTTTCCTGCTTCACCATGTGATATGATAAGGTTGAGTAGGTTGTCGTATGTCTTATTTTCTTTTGCTGTCATAGTTATGTCCTTTGTTTTATGTGATGCGCTTTATTGCACTCACATATCTTATTTATCTTCGTGTGATGCAAACTATGAGGAAAAAATGAAAAAAGTGCAAAAAAAATCTTAGACTTTCGATGTAGAGTTAACAAACTACGGTGACATCCGCTATGATTGGGGTGTGAGTTAAAATTAAAATAATAAAAAATTATTTATTTTAACTCTTCAACAAACAAATAAAGGTTAAATAAAATGAATAATAAAAATAATAAAAAAACTACAATCAAATTCTTGCTTGGATGTCTGCTTGATACTCAGTTTGAGTATGAGTTTGATTCAATGTTTCACGATGATAGAGTTATCAGCTTGTCTGATAAGATTAAGATTATTGATACACTTGATAAGCATTGTATGGTGTCTTATCATATGCATATGCTTTATATTGCATATAAGAATGGTGCTTATGAATTGAAGCGTTATGCTATGCGCAAAATTGCTTCTGCTAAAAAGTATATCAACGAATTAACAACAATCAAAGAAATCTTTGATGACTTAAATTACATCAAAGAAATCTTTGATGGCAAAAATTCCCTCAAAGAGTTTGACAAAGAGATTGAAGATTAAAAACTAACATCAAATAAATCAAATCACCTATCTTCGGATAGGTGATTTTTTTTTTCTTTACATGTCTTCAGCCAGTAAGTAATGATATGGACTTCTATGACAACGAACGAATTGAACGCTTTGATTTGGCGTTATCCCAAAGCAATCCAAAATTCATGAGAGACTTATGCGAACATGAAGATTGCTATGATGCGGATGAACTTGGTTCAAGATATTTTGAGCTGAAAAACATTGATGCTTATGCATGCAAATATTCAAACCCATTTGAAGATAAACATGTTGATGATGAATGGCAGCCAAATGAGAAAATCACATATCGAGACGTGATTGTGCCAAAAGAAGTTCATATATCAGTTGAAGTACCTGTCGAGAAAATTGTCGAAAAAGAAGTAATCAAAGAAGTACCAGTTGAAAAAATCATTGAAAAAGAAGTGATTAAAGAAGTGATTAAAGAAGTGCCGGTTGAAAAGATTGTCGAAAAGGAAGTAATCAAAGAAGTACCTGTCGAAAAAATCATTGAAAAAGAAGTGCCTGTTGAAGTCATTGTTGAAAAAGAAGTCAAAGTTATTGACCATATGGATGAACTGAAAATGGCTGCATTGAACAACATTCTATCAACAGTCGTAAACCTAAATAATAGGGTCAAAGTACCAATGCCTATTTACTATGCTTGAGGATGCATCTTGATGCATCCGAGCATGGGCAATAAAAATATATATCTGACAGATTCGGATGCACCAGAGTGCATCCTGAGTCATCTGATGATGGCTTTGTCAAGACTATATAGGTATCAAGTATAGGGTATTTCAAGAGTATTATTCAAAGGTATCATCAGGATGCATCAGGATGACTTCTGATGCATCCGAGCGAAACGAATATAAATATTTAGTTCAAGATGTCGAATGTCCCAAGGGACATTCTGGAGTACATAGAAGTCAAAGGAACGAATATATATATATATAGTATAGGTATTCAAATGACCATATTCATGTACACGCGCGTACACGCGCGTGTATTATAGATATTATTATTATTATTATTATTATTATTATTATTATTATTATTATTGCAAGGTTTACCTTGCAAGTATAAAATAAATCAAGAAAAATAATTATTAAATATATTATCCTCGCGTGTACGCGTACACGCGAGGATAATGGTTATTTTGATATCAAAGGATAAATGAAAATACAAGAGATTGTCAACTGGTACCTTTTGAATCATGTCTTTATGAAGTGATTATTGTCGCTGGCTTCGCCAGCGAGCCGGAGCTTCGCTCCGGCATGTAAAGGTATTTTAGAGTTTGATTTGATTGATTGTTTTTAAATGATTATTCATGGCTTGGCTACGCCAAGCCTGGCAGAGCTTCGCTCTGCCAAATAAGGTATTTTTGGTGTTGGTTTTTAGAGATTTAGAAGCGAAATGAAAGAGCTTGCTCTTGAATGGAGCTTCTATTATTATTACTACCCCCAGCTTTGATTTTAGTACCACATTTTTTTCAGAAAAATGCAAAAAAATTTTAGACTTTCACGTATGATATAAATGATGATTGATGAAAGGTAAATAAAGAATGTAAGTATATAAGATTATTGAGATTAAGCCACTCAATATGTGTCATATTCTTGGGGAAAAGCTCATCACTTAGTACCCCCTTCAAATCTTGGCTTGATTTGAGATAGAGAGTATGAATAGAACATAGTAAATAGGCTTAAATGAAGGATAAAAATGACACAATTAAGACTAACTGAAAATGACTGGTTGAAGTTACGTGACTTCAACAAGCAAATATCAAAGCGGATATAGATGAAGCTACCATCTGATTGGTATCTGACATTAGATGACATTGAAGGTGCTTGTTACGATAGCATAATAAAAATACTTGAATCATATGAAACTGGTGCACTGTCACCTACATCATATTGCTATTAGCATTTGGAGCATTATACATATCGTGATTTGATGCGTGAATATCGCAAGCTTAAACAGCAAGAGACATTAGATGCGTTATATGGTGAAGACAATGATGATGATGAACCATGCCGGCATATGTATGGTGAAGGTGATGTTAAATCATTGACGGTCGATGAACGTAAATCTCTTGATGATAAGCTTCAAGCAAATGAGACTTTGGATAAAATGCCAAAGCTTGATAAGATGATTGCATAGATGATTATGGAAGGCCATACATATGACGAGATTGCTGATAATCTTGGCATTGACCGAAAAACAGCTATGAGAAGAATGAAGAAATATGATAGGCAAAGTGCGCGATCGCGCACTTTGCCATGAGTTTTTCAAACGTGTAGAGTATATAACAATAAACGACAACGAAAGGTACATGAAAAATGAAAGAAGATACAACAGAAATACATGAAATGGTGATGACACCTGAAGCTATAGAAGGAATAATCAAAGCATATTGCGCTGCAAATGGTAAAACATGGGAACAGGCAATGATTGAAAATGACCTGATGTGTAATTGATAGCAATACGCCCGATCGGGCGTATTGCATTTGGTGAAGTATATTATAGGTAATAGATTATTCATGGCAGCTACTTGGTAGTAGCTGCCCTCTTTGTTTAAACGAGAATGCATCAGATGACTCAGGATGATTCTTAATCATGATTAGGTAAACATACATTAGACATATACGGATGCACCAGAATGCATCTATAATACATTTCCCTTTACACGGCAATATGCCCGGATCCGGGCATATTGCCTTTATATAGCATAATGGCTGCAACCTTCAAGTTGCAGCTTTTATTTTGCTTCGATTCATCCATAGATGCTTCAGGATGACTTCTGATGCATTTGAATGACTTAGACGTATGTTTATATGGCTATGATTCCAAGTGCTTAGAGGCCATTCTGAAGCATTTATTTTTTTTTAAAAAAAACTGTTTAAAGACCGATTTGATTTGCTATATTGATGATGATTTGAATTTATTAAAATAAAAATAAAAAATAAATTTGAATTATTGCTCTTTGACATTTTAATTTTATATAAAGATTTTTTTTTATAAAAATCTTTTAGGGATACCTATACCCATAATTGACCATTTAATCAATTTCTTTTATTCGGGCGAATAAAAGATTGTCCCTGACACGAGTGTGTTTAGGGATTTTATTAAAACAAATAAATAAGGAATGACTAATGAAAACGAAAAAAGAAAATCAGATAATAACAAAAACAATAATTGACATCAATGATGTGGATTTCAACCAAAACCATAAATTGTGGTGGATGATTGATAATGGAAAGGTCTTGGACTTTTTCAACTATACAGACTTCATTGAATATGTCAAAACTAAAATCAATAATAAATGGAATGATGAATATGCAACTGTGACTATTGAATCACAATTCTCAATTGAAATTATATTCATCAAGGGTAAATCAAAGGAGAACATTAAATTCTGGATGTGTGATTAAAACAAATAAATAAGGAATGACTAATGAAAAAGATAACGAAAAAAGAAATAATCAAGAATATGCTGGTGACCGAATTGCGGTCACCAGCCCAAATTGAGAGAGTGCAAAATGATAGAGAACATGGTGCTGAATATGCAATCCAATGGGATTTACATTCAGGAACAGATGATGAACTTATTGACTATGTAGACCAATTGAGGAAAAAAATCAAGAAAGATAGTAATGAACTAATGGCGTTATATGGAAGGCGACATAAGATGTCATCCTTTAATAGTGTAAGCAATGGACATATAGCGCGTCATATATTGACACCTAAAGCATATCTGTTGCTCATGGCATATAAAGGTTCATATTGTGTATTGAGAAAATATTTTGACCATCACAAAAAAGCATACTCAGAAGCATTATATGATGCAGCACAACGTAGTGCTTGGCGATTGGAATATATGGATATATGCAACCAATTACGCTCTGATATAATTAACAAGTGTTATAAAGAATAAATGAAAAAGCCGCTGGTAATCCAGCGGCTTTTTTTTTGTCTAATTGACTATATGCGAACTCATTTCTTCTTGTTCTTCGATTTCTTCGTGCTCTTCTTATTCAACTTAGATGGAGAAATAAAAGCTTCTCTATATATTTCATAGGTTTCATCTGGACGTTTCTTGTCTTTACCTGCTTCTGTGAGCATTAGAGCATTTTCGATTTGACCGTCCAACCTTTCCAACTTTTTTTTGATTTCTAATTATATTTCATCAAGAAGTTTCTTTGCTTCCTTGAGTTCAAAATATGCATCATGAGCCATGTCTCTGGCGAAACTTTTCTTCCAATTTTTTCTCGTAATCATTTTGATGTCCTTTGATTTGAATGAATAAAAACACCGTCTACTTTTGAGTAGACGGTGTGTATTGTCCCACATCGAAGTGTGAGTGTCAAGTCAATCAAGCACCATTGTGAAGTGCCTTAGTTCATCACCTTTGAAGTGGTTGCATCCGTAAGTGTTAGCTTCTTCCCAAAGCTTGTCAAACAGAGTGCTGTACTCTTCAATACCATGTTCGTGCCAGAACCAAAGCTGATGGTTCAAAGCACCTGCGAGTTCGGTGAACATCTTAGCATTACTCTTCCATCCGTTGAATGCTCTGTTGTATGTGTCTTGTATCGCTTTCTCGCCATACACACATGCAACACAGAAGTCAGAGAAGAAAGTTGAATTAGGACGTTCGCTTTCAAACTCTGGATAGGCGCATTGGAATTTATCTTTGTCTGTTGTGCCATACATCCGCATTGCTCTTCCAAGCGGCATTATCGAACGTACTTTGTTCAAGTCAACCATTGTCATTCTCCTTTCTTTGAGAGTTCAATACGAGCAGCAATTACCTTAGCATTGCATTCATCGCAGCAACGATATCCTTCAGCTTTGACTATCGGATGTGGATTGTGACCATATCCTTTAATCATCTTGCCGCAGATGCAGCACCAATTAGGGTCAGGTATTGTCATCTTCAACCTCCTTTCGTTCACATGCTTTGTTCATAGCAAACTGGTTTGCGAAGAACAACTCATCAGCAATCCGCTTCATCTGCTTTGCAATCTCAGGTAGATTTCGGCAGATAGTTTCCATTGTTCGCATTTCAATCACAGACATTGTCGTTCTCCTTCATAAAGTGGCTGGTGGCCTTTCGACCACCAGCCTTTGTTTGTTTAAGCGACCTTAGCAACAATGTCGATGCTTTCGGCAAGTTTGATGCTAAGGAAGAACTCACGGGCAAACAATGCTGCTGACCGAGAGGTGTAAGTGATGATGTGGCCAGTCGTGAAATTCGGCATAGCACCACCTTCATTGTCGATGCGAATCAACCCCTGTCCTTCAACGTACAGGAGGAACTTACGTTCCCGGCGAATGCGCTTTGGCTTTTCAACCACATCTGCCTTTTCCACTTCGTTCTTCTTTTCGTTGTTCTGTTTGGTCTGCGTCTTCATTTGTTTTTCTCCTTTGTTTGTTTTGTTTCTTTGTTAGCCTATTCTAACAAAGTTTGTTATGGCTAATATAATATCACAAGCCAAGATGTTTGTACATAGTTTTTTTTGAGATTTTTCAGGCAGCTTTTTGTTTACGAAAAACCAATATGGTTTATAATAATCCTATGAAAAACAATAAAGGAAATAATATGAATCACAAAAACTATTATATTGTAAAAGCTTCAATCCACAAGTTTGAAGAATCTATTCCTGAAACTTCAACGAAACTTCGATATTATGATGATGAGCTGAAGGAAAGCAGATTTTTCAACGGCAGCAACTTTGAAGATGTCATCTATATGAAACTTGCCTATGATGCTGATTACAGCAACTACACAATTGACTACATCATGCACGTCTCAATTTAAGAAACAAAAAAGCCGCCTCACCCGAGGCGGCTTTCAGACCAAACATTATATCTGCTTGGCTGTGTATTATAGCATAATCTATTTTTCAGGAATCAGCTTATCAATAAGTTCATCAAGCTCAATGGCTGATTTAGTCTTCATATGTGAAATAGACAATGTAGCATTTCCTTTGAGCAATGACATGATGAAATCGTCAAGCTCCATGATGCCTTTAGCTTTGTTCAATGCAGCTACAGTGGTCTTCTTCAATGTTATCTGCTCATTCTCTCCATCATAGTCTGGCAACCTTAAATCTGCGTCAGATGTATGTGTGTACGCCAAAGACATGTCAGCTGATGAATGAGCAACCATCTGCTGAACAACACTTATCGGTATGCCGTTCTTAACACAGTTTGATATGAAGTAATGCCTGAACGCATGAAACCCAGTCAATATATGGCTCTTTCCATCATTGTCTTTTTCACATATCACAACATTAGCTTTTTTGAAGACTTTTCTGATGCACTTTATCAATGCTGACCTTGATTTCTTTGCTATGTTAGGCATAACGAAACCAGACTCATCATGCTTCAACGACTTAAACTTTTCTTCAAGCTTAGGATGTATTGGTACTCTCGCTTCTTTGCCGGTCTTTGAAGTCTTGATTGGAAGTACGACTATAAGCTTTCGCTTCATGTCAATGCTTGACCACTTCAATGCTTTGCAATCAGATTTCCTTAAACCAGTGTATATCGCAATCTCAAACATCAAACCAAGCTCAGCATTGATTTCATATGCTGCATCTATGAGTTTCTTCACTTCTTCATCAGTCAATTCTCTACGTCTTCTGCTTTTGTCTTCTTTAAGCTTTGAAAAACCATCCCATGGATTTGAACGTATCCTGAAGTCACTTTTCTTCGCAAGCTCAAACATCCTGTGCATTGTGCTTATGCAATAGTTGTATCTTCCTACGCCAACTTTGTTTTTCAGATGCTGCAAGAACTTAGCTACATCATCTTTAGTGACTTCATAGACAAACTCTCTTTTCGTGAATTTGAAGAACTGTGTCACAATAGCTTCATAGTTCTCTTCAGTCCCAGCCCTTATGCGGCCTGTGCTTAAATCATTCTTGAAGTTGTCAATCAGGAATATCGTCTTAAGTGGTGGTGCTTTTTCATTCTTAGCGTCTTTGACATCCTTATCAATCACACGAACTTTAGCCGCAAGATTTTCTATCACTTCAATATCAGTGTTTTCACGAAAAGGTTTAGTGAACTCTTCAAGCTTTTTCTTAGCATCTCGTTCATTAGTGCATTTGGTTGAACGTGTATAGACTTTACCTTTGACCATCCATTTTGCCATGTAGAACTTGCCTCGCTTGATGAGTGTTCCTGTTCCATGTGCGCGTGCCATATCGTTTCTCCTTTTGGTTTTTGATATGGCATGGATTATATCTATTTGCCCCGTTAAAGTACATAGTAAACTGTATATAAAATGTTACCAAAACATGCATTGATGTCATGGTTTTGGATATCAATATATGGTATCAAAAATAGCCATCATATCCACATATAGTATATATAAAAGTCTAAAATCAGATATATTTTCTTCAATTATGATTAGACGCTTAAAGGTATGCCAGATGCAACAAAAATAATTATCAGCAGATTATTTAAAGTTCATCTGGTATATATCTGGTGCATTTTGTGTATAAACTGTTACCAAATCATGCTCAATAAGACACTGTATCCAAAATATTGGTGGGTATTACTGTTATCTTGTTCTTTCGATATTCATGCGTGTGGATGACACCGAAATAAGAGTTGGTTGACCAGCATTCATATTCATGCTCAATCTTAGCTGGTTCTTTCACTGTAGTCCTTGAACCACCTAAATATGACAAAGCATTTATCTGGATATACTGCTCATCAGGTAATGATATACCCAATATGGTGGATGTACCGTCTGTTTCTTTATAAAACTATGCACAGCCACATAGCAAGAGTGCTAACAATATTGCTATAAGCTTCTTCATATCACCACTCTGCTATCACTTGCTCTACTTCAGCTACTGTCTGGTCAATCTCTTCACTGTCGATTTTGTTGTCTTCAAGCTTTTCAAGCAATGACCTGAACGCAAACAAGATTTTGTCTAAACGAGCAATCCAGGCTTTCAATGTCTCTCTCACTTTTGAGACATCATCTTTATATTGGTCGAGAAGGCCATTGATTTTCACGACAATCACTTTCTACACTATCCATTTCCACATTAGTTTACTCTCTTTCTTTTACTCCAATAACGTTTACATGCTTCAGACAATTTTTGTCTATGTTCATCCGAAAATGTTCTACCTCTGCATGCTTCATGTTTTTTACCTCTACATGCTTTTGATATATTGTGTTTCGCTTCAGCAGAACGATGTTTACCTTTACATGACTCTGATATCTTTTGATTATGTTCCTTTGAATGAGGTTTACCTTTGCATGCTTCAGATATTTTCTTTCTTGTTTGCTCTGAAATATGTTGTTGGTTTCCACCCAGATTCAAGTTGTATGTGTCAGACCTATCAATCCAAGTCTAATCAACATATACACGTTCCATGTAGTTCAACTCTTCTTCATCTTCGCAGAACATCAACCATTCCTTGCGGAAGTTTTCTACACCATATTTCTTCAATGCGCGTAGAATGATTTTCCCAGACCCCATATAACCATCATCAATATTCGTGGTTGTATGTTGTCCAATGTACATCTTACCATTGAGCAAGTTCGTTATCTTGTATATGCCGTAGTACGTCATATTATTATTGTACATTCTTTCTTTTTACTTTGTTTACAATCGTCTCTATTTCGTCAAGTCTATGCAACATTGCATCTTGCTGTTCTTTATTGAATTCATATACATCGAAATTTATCGAAAATCTCAAGTTCTGAATGTTGTTCTATATACACTTAATCATGTCACTCATACTTTATTCCTATTCTGCCAAAAATCAAGTTCATGATGGTCAGCCGGAATTGCATACGACATAGCATCAGGAATAAACTATCTGACAGAGTGCATTCCTTCTTTTCCAATAGCACCAAATATCACTGCTCCTACAGCAACTATCGCAATGAAACTTATGACGTATAATGCTCTTGTGAAAAGCTTTATCAGCTTCTCGTTTGAGTCTACTACGCCTTTAAGGTAGCCACACATCGAATCTACCTTTTGCTCAATCGACTAAAAGCGTTGTTCAATCTTCTCGTCGCGCTTAGCGAACATGTCTATTATGTTGCCGTCAGTCATTTTTATCAAATCTCCTTGCTAACAGCGAAATGTCCGCTTGTGTATTCAATGATGTGGTATATGTTCGTACCAACTACAGGCGCAACCGCTTCAGCACTTCCACCTTGAAACACATCAACCGTAGTTGCCCATGTGACTGGTTGCGCTTCCGATATGGTCAAGACATAGTACATTTCACGCATGACCGTACCTGTTGTGCCTTGTGGCGTTATGGCAAAAGATGTGGTTGCCCCTGCAAGTGTTGTGATATTGACCATGTAAGGAGTGAGTTTTGCTTTACGGCCATCACGAGCAGAAATAACTGTGTTCACGAATCCAAAACGTGAAGAATAGTTCTGATTTGCCACCCATTCTTTTGTGGCATTGTTTTCAACAGAAATAATAGACGTGTCCGAAATACCCCATGGATAGTTTGCCATCGCACCAACCATGCCAATGGTCTTGTCATTGAAGACAACGCTTTGCAAGCTGCTACAATCCTGAAACGCATAAGCATCTATGCTTGTTATGCCTGTGCCAATCCTAACCTTCACCATGCTTATGCAATTTGAGAATGCACTATACCCTATGCTCGTTACATTATCTGGAATTGTTAAGTTCGTCAAGCTGCTTTCAGAAAACGCATACCGCCCGATGCTTGTCACACCATTACCAATTGTCACACTCGTAAGAGCATTGCAACCATTGAACGCCTAATTTCCGATGCTTTCGACACTATCTGGAATTGTCACACTCGTAAGAGATTCACACCAAGCGAACACTTTATCACCTATGCTTGTTATTGCAGTACCTATCTTGGCGCGTATTAGTCTTGCCGTCCAGATTTGTTCTTCTGGGTCATATAATCCAGCCTCTGCAATCTTGGCAAGCGTAAGTTCTCCAGACCAATCAAAACTCCTTTCATCTTCACCTTCAAGCACTAATACTGTAGCACGTTCATCAACAACAGAATCTATGGTAGATATCTATGCGTCTGAAAGTCTCATCTGAAAAGAGCATGGCAACCAATTAGGATTATATTTTGGTTCGTCACCATCGTATTGCGTACCATCATAGATGTATTTGTAGTATACACCTTCATTTATGCAATAGTCGCCTTTGCTGAAATCTCCAGGCTCCCAAGGTGGAACATCTGAAATGTCAAAATCAAGTTTGCTATCCAAATCTGTAGAACCACCACCTATTGCCCACGCTTGATTATTTTGCCAAACATACCATGCGCCATCTTCCTACCACATATCGCCGTCGTTTGGTGATGTTGGGTGTGCTGAAAGAATTTGTACAAATGTGGTGTTCTGGAGTGGTTGCGTTATTCCGCTGGCGTCAAGAATCTGTATATCACCTTTGCCCAAGCAATAGCCCGTGACGGCGTTTCCGTTTTCGTCTTTTCCATCAGCGAAGATTGAATAGCCATTCTTCACGTCGCCTATTGTGGCACATCCTTCAATCGTTCCGACATAAACACCACCAACAAGCTTGCATTCAATTGTCTGAGTTGTGTTGTCAGGATATGTCACAGCAAAATATACTTTGTCTATGACCCAATCACCTATACGCTTTGGAACGTTTCTGACACGGATGCTTGATGGACTTCCTTCAAAAGCGCGCATTGGAAAAAGTGGCATTGAAGGATTTGCCGCTTGAACGCTTATATCAACAGTTGCTATCATTTCGTTTCTCCATTTCAGCTTGCATTAGCAAGCATAGGTTCTTACAAGATATACTTACATCATGTATATGTTGGCTGCCAGTTCCAGTTGACTCCGTTCAGTCTTGCTGGAAACTCAAAGTCGATAACAACATCTACAGGACCAGCAGCAGCATAATAGATTGTTGACAATGTTTTTCCAAGCTATGCACATGTTAAGCGTGTTGCATTTTCAAACAACTACTATGGCACCTATATTTCACCGTTTGATATAGTCATCTATATAGGGATGCAATAATATTGTCTATTTCCAGCTGATGATTCCTAAGCACTACACCAGACTAAAGCTAGTGCAGATTTAGCGTATGGGAATGTTCCAAAATTGCTTTTGTATGTTGGTATTACATCGCCTGATTTTCTGCCATTGTTTCCAGCGATGATTTGATATCCATTAACCCTATCATTTACGTTGTAGTCATATTCAGCTATTACACTTCCATCATAATTGTATGTATACGATTTAGCAGAAGACACAAAACAACTTGTAGCAGGCGTAATCCAAAGTTTACTGCAATTGTTCATTTGGTAATAGCTAGCCCGTATGTATTCACTCCACATTACATAAGAACCACGCCAAGGGCGTTTTGGCGAATAAGCTGTTGTGTTGGTGACTTTTACATTAGTGAAGTTTGTGAATACACCATTAATAGTTGGATTGGTAGTTGGGTTTGTACCTATATAATATGGCTATGATATGATTGATGTATTAGGGCTTATATATAATGGATAATTCATTGTCTATTCAATGTATGGTATTCGCATTCCTTCATATTGTGAACCGGGGCCACTTACCTAAAGTTCTGTAGCAATGATGTTTGCCGCATATATAGTTGGTGGTGGTGGTGTGGTTATGTTATTGTCACCAGCTAAATTTGGATTTGAACGTTCATAAAATCCTTCAAGCAAAAATAGATAGTCTTCAAAATAGATTGGAGCTGTTGTATTTGCATTAGGACTTACAATAGGCATAATGTTGCCATGAATCATGCTTGCAATGTTGCTTGTGTTTACAAACTTGTAGTCAGATGCATTGTTTAACATATCACACCTTCATCAATCATAAGCTGGAACAACAAATGCACCTCTGTAGTCTGTTGTTATCTTCCCTTGTGAAATCTGATAAATAGGAATCCAGCATTTCGTTGTTGTAGGAGCTTGGCCTAAGCCTACATTAGTCACAACAGCACAACTTTTAGAGCCGCTTGTTGTTATGGTCACTTCAAGTGAATAGAATGCATCTTGTTTGTTAGAGCCAGTACCAGAAGCTGTCACCCATTGTCTTCCAATCATCGCTCCACCAGGCCCAATAGTCCTTGTCGATTCAGTCCAAGCGAACATGCCAGGTGATGGAATCACCGAAAGCTAGTCCGGTGATATTTGGCCACCAGAACCACCGCCACCACCGCCACCACCGCTGCTTAGATTGTCAACCAAATCCTGCAAGCAGAAATAGAACAATTCATTTTTATATGTATTTGGTTCAGGCCCTTGTTGGCCTCTATGCCTAAGAAGAAGGTCGTAGTCTCTTACATTCCATGTAGGAGGACTATCTCCTGAAATGATTGCTCCAACAGACAAATCATTCTCTCTATCATGAAAATGATGCAAATGATATTCGGTGCTTAGTGATGACAAGTTGTTAGACAGCACATCACCAGTCAATGCAACAGATTTTTCATCTGCCGCATCTATGCCTTGTATGTTGTACCAAGCATCTCTCAAATCAAAGATTATGCCACCAGCCGTACCTTGAATATACAATGGATATGTTGCAACTACTTCATTGCTAGAAACTGGCTATGATAATTGTTCGCCAATTGAAAGTGCATTCAATGCTGCAAAATCGCTTATGCTCTACATTTCAACTCTGTCAACAAGCCACTCACTATTGTCAACTTCTACTAATCTTAGACCATAGTATATTGATGATGTCTCTGGAGTAACAGATGGTGCAGGCACAATAAGTCCATCTGTAAGCGCAATAGTTGTTCCTCTATCTTCAAACATACAATAACGCATAATCCATTGATGTGCATGACCTTTATAATGTGCATCTGCAACCAAATCAAAAGGACGATTCCGTGTGTTGTCTAATATCAAGTTTGACTTTACATTTGGTTTGCTTCTGTAGTTGTCTATTTCAGCAATATGGACGAATCCATTGCTGCCATACCATACATCATCAGCTGATAAAGTCAATACAACTTCATCCATTGAAGAATTCAGATAAAGGTCGAATGATGACAGTTCATCAACATTGACAGGAGTGCCAACACTGGTGATTTTGTCTTTAAGCCTATACCACCAATTGTCTTGTGAACTTGCATCTATCTTTCCACTCAATGGCAACCACTAATCAGGATTGATGTTTGTTCCATCTACTTGCAAGCATTTTGGTGGAAGCCAAATCTCGTATCCACCTCCAGAAATCTAGCTTTCAGTCCATCTTACTTCGTATGGGTGTGGATATAGATTGTCAATGACATGTGCTGGAGAAAGATTTATCCTGTTCTTTATGCCAGTGACTTGTTTAGTCAACTGCTTGAACTTCCTAGCTCCTTCTTCACCTAAAACATATTTTGCCATATAGTGTTTTCCTCTTACGACTATTATAGTGGTTCCGAATAAAAATCTGATGGGAATGTTTCAGATTCATATGCTTGTACACGTATCACATAAGGCTTTGCTCTGTTCGTTTCTACATCACGTTCTGCTTTTTTTCCAGAACCATCAAGCAGTTCAGGTGAAGTGACAGCACATGGTAGTTTGCTTTCCTAGTCAATTGACATGATTACTTGAAGCTTTCCATCTTTCAACTCTCTCATGCCAGCATCTACAACAGGAATGTCCCAACCAAATTCAATTGGAGTTGTTCCAGCTCCATACATGCTCATGTTGGATTTATATCTCAATTGGATTGTGTATCTATACTTCCACACTGGGTCATCAAACAACCTCTATACAGCCACATTTGCAATCAAAGTCTTAGGTGCGCATGACATTCCTGCTGCTACAATAGTATTTTTATTTATCTTGCAGTTGAAATCCATCCAATTTGATTTCAACTATTTAGTCTTAACTACTTTAGTGAAGACTGGTGCAGGGAAATCACATTGCGGAACTGTGTCGAATGGGTCACCAGCTGAGTTCAATAATGCACCATCTTTGTTCTGTCCATCAAATATATTTATTGTGACATCTTTTTGGTTTACTCCTGATTCCCAACCATACTGCTCTACTGCATATGCGCTCAGACCTTCTCCTTCTTCTGGTTCATTTGAAGTGTTTGAATAGTTCACATCAATCTTAAGCAGTTTCTTCTCTGAACCTTCACCTTCTTCAACATCATAAGACCTTACAACAAGATATTCATATGATGGATGGTGTGAACCAATCGCCGGGATTCCATACGCTGACATGTTTGCAATCTCGCCATTTGCGCTTAAGTTGTTGCTATCAAGCACAATGGTGTATCTACGCTTAAGTGAGTTTATTCCATCACCATTGACCGACCATGTTCTTCCATCTCTCTGTATTGTTGTCACCATGTCAATTCACCTCTCTTAAATTTGTCGCAACAGACATTTCACTAGTTGTCTTTGTGTTTTTAGCAGTCTACTCAACAGCTCTATTTATCTTTTCTAATGTTGAATTCGCTTTCTTAAGTTCGGATGTCTATGGGCCAAGTATGGACAATTTGGTTGCTTCATTTGTACCGCCAAGTATTAAGCTATTCTTGATTTTATTTCTTATTGAAGAATTGTCAATTGATTCATTTCCTAACAAACCTGCCAAATCTCTTTTTGTTCTATTGCGCGATGTCTCTGTGGCTTTGCCATATTGTTTATTAAGTCTCTTTATCTTCTCTTGTGTATTTTTATAGTTCTCAGTCCATTTTTCAAGACGTTTCTAATCTTCAGCATCTTGGTTTTTAAGCAATGCTTCTTGACCAATTGTTGTAGACTTCCAATCATCTTTAGTCATCTTCCACGCTTCTTTTACGCTAGCTCCATTAGCTAATGAACCAAAGAATGTCCCGATAGCTCCGCCAATTTTTTCAGAGAAATTTGTTATTTGAGTCCATGTTCTGCGAACAGCAAGAAAAGCAACTTTAGCATAGTAAATCAATGAATTAGACGCTGTTGCCGCAGCTTCACGTATCCCACCAGTGAATTTGCCGTTGAACCAACTAACTATTTCGCCAATAGCTGAATACCATAAGCTTTTAACTCCATTGCCAACTATCTCCATCGCATCAGCTGTTTCATCTCCAGCATCAGCAGCAGCTTGTGAAATTCCCGGCATTACGTCTATAACGTCTTGCAATGCCTATGTACCTTCATCAGCAGCATTTATCAATGGTATGAAATTCATACCAGCTCTGCCGAAAACTTCCATTGACAATGCAGCGCGCTAAGAAGCATCATTGATTTTGCCAAGCTCTTCGATAGTCTGATAAAAACCGCTCATTCCAGTTCTACCAGTGCTTTTCTCCATTTTAGCAAAAGCATCAGCCATCTGTTCTACACCCATTCCTTTGATGCCAAGGATGCTCATTGCTGTTGATGCTTTGGTAAGCTCATCTACACTAACAGATGCTTTCTAAGCAGTATCAGATAATGCACCTAAATCTTTTATTCCACTAATAAATGTTGATGCACCAAGATAAGCACCCGCTGCGGCTAATGCACCGCCTAACATATTCTTTATTCCAGCACCAGCAGCAGCGGCTCTTTTCTGTATAGATGCAAATGCACCGGCGGTCTAATCTGTTGCCTTTACTTTAATCTGATGTGTTGAACTGCTCATTTGTTTCCCTGACTATACTTACTTTTTAGCTTCTATACGCTATTGAACAACTCCATTGCTTTGCGCTCTTCTTCATCAGCTTTCAATGATTTTGACAACATCGGCAAACACCATGCTGCTAAGACTTCAGAACGTTCAGGGACTTTGATTTCTTCAGGATGTGCTACCTGAATCCTCAACAACAAAAGCAGCAATGTATATAAATCGGACAACGCTAATGGAAGCCAGACACCTTGTGTAGCTTTACCTTCATTCAAGAAGGTGCTTGCTGCTGTAGCATTTTGCCCTGCATCTTTCAGCAGAGCAAACCGATAAAATCCGAGATACCGCTTCCTTCTGGTATGCCAACTAGCTCTGAGACTAGTTTCTGTGTCTATGGCAATGACAATTCAGATGGGTCAAATGCAGACCCATCTTCAAGTGTCACATGTTCACGTAGAAGCTTGTCATATGATTCATCTATTGCTTCTTTGCCGGTTTGGAATGACACTCTAGCTGATTTTATCTCAGCAACAGTCAAGCGACGGACGTTCAAAGTCACGTCGCCTAACTTAACTTTGACGGAATCACAAAACATATCATTATTCTGCGGTTGTTCCGTCTGGTCTGAATGTCACATCATAAGTGCCTTTACGGTCACCAGATGCATCCTACTCAGGATATGCTACTTTTGTGACAATCAAGTTGTTGAATGTAGCACTGATTGATGTGTCTGCATCAACACCATTTTCAAGCACAACAGAAAGCATTGCACTTGCTGGAGTTGTATCAACAGTTATGTCACTTGTGCCTTGGAAAAGTGTTATTGTGAATTCATCGACTTCTTTCAATGCTCCAGTGATGAAGTGCTTTGTGTTCTCGCTTAATGCTGTAACATCAATAGCGTCTTTAGTCTCAGACTTTCCAGCTGGACCTGATGCCATGTCATATGATGTTCCGCCGTATTCTAATATTGCGCTTTTAACGCCCCATCTATTCATTTATTTTACCTCATTAGTTTAATGTATTGCTTAATGATTCCTCTTCAAAGTAATCCACATAGAATGTAGACCATTCTAAAGGAAAGTGACTTATGTCATTTTCGTCTTTACGCATTGCAACAACTCTTGCGCCAGCTTTTGCATTGCGTACAACTTCCATTATGATGTCTCTCAATCTTTCTACAATTTCATTTCCACCATTCAAAGTCAAGCCATTCTGTGTAGATGTGCGCTCTCTAATTCTATTCATTATCACTTTTTCGCCACCTTCACCTTTGACACATCCGCCAACAATCATCCTCAATGTGAATGTTGTATCTTGATTTACAGCTTCATTCTCTTCTTTTGGTTGAATCCAAAGAAATGGTGAATCTTCTGCCGATGGAATTCCCTAAGCGTATGCACCAACATTGATGTCTATTCCTCTTCCAAAATTCTATTGGCAATAAGATAGGACATCAGCAGAATCAGCTACAGCTGTTGCGGCATTGTTCATTATCTGTCTATGAAATGTCATTGCAATTATACTTACTTAATTTCATTTAGCATTCTTCTGCATCATCTTTGCAAGTGACTTGTAGAATGAGCCTTTAGCCCACTCTTCAAGATGCTCTTTTACATATTCACCGAATGGCTCTGGAATGATTTGACGCTGGTTCTATGTGTATGTTCTTGGAATCTCTTTGATTCCTTTGATGTGTAAATAACGCCGCCATTGATTGTCATTCAGTCTTTCATCCGCACCATTAGGAATAGCGTCTTGAAAATACACAGCGTAGATATCAAGAAAATCTTTCCATCCAATTATCTACCAGCCGTTTCTCTTCCAAGCACCAATAGAAGACTTTTCCGCTAACTTTCCACCCATGCGTTTGTTTGATGGTCCATCTATCATCCTAAGCTGTTGAGTAAAATCATCAAAGTCTTTAAACTTTGGAACACCACATACACCACCAGCATTCTATACAACTTGAACAAATTTCTTCTTCAGGCCTGAACAAGCATTTGCAAATGACTGTTGCATGAGTTTGTCAGTGTCAATTTTCATCTTCTTAGCCCACTCATCAAGTGTAGAAAAATCAACAGTCAATGTGACTTTAGCTTTTCCACGTCCTGAAGTAATGTTAACTCCAGATGTACCTATAGAGAACTTAGCCAAGTGGTGCCCTTTCTTCTGCTGTACAAAGAATCCAGTAACCAGTCTCATCTTTGAATACTCGCTGCACATTCAAAACAGTTGTATTCCAGCAACCTCTTGAAATTGTGTCACCTACTTCAAATTTGTCTACTATAAGTTGTGATAATGCTACGTGTACTGTATATACATCAGCAAGCAAATAGCCGGCCTAAATTCCAGCTGTCTATGTTTCTGCCGCACCTTGCAAAACAACACCATCAAAAGTTCCAGTCATATGTGGCTATTTATCTTGCGCCCATACTAAAGATTCTTTAAATGGTTCAGTTGCTTTAGAATAGAAATCTGCAAATGGATGTTTCATCATATATACTTACACTACCAAACAACAATAAAAGAAAAGCCGCCTCAATTGAGGCGGCAATGTCTGCTTCTAGCAGTCGTTCAAGATTAGACCAAGCGGACAATCTTGTTTGGCTGGAGAAGTTTTGCGCCGAAGAGTACATCACCAGCGAACTTATTAGAACCTGTTGCCAAGTCCATGAATCTGCGATAACCAATTGTGAATCCAGACTCATCTGTAGCAGACCAGGCCTGTGGATATGCGCCCTCTGTGCCGGGGAACAGATAACGTGAAGCAATACCAACTGCTGAATCGCAGATTATTGCGCCGTTAGTTCCATCTGGGAGGTTTGGAGCGCAAACGAATCCTTTGAATCCATATAGGCCATCAACAACACCGAGACGGATTGCTTCAGAACCACCATAGATGTTGGAATCGAGCTAGCCGAGAACAGTTGCGAACTGTGTTGGTTTAAGAGCAACAATGCAACGGTCAACAGGGATGTCATTATCCTCTGCAATAGCGTAGAGTCCAGCAACCTATGCCTTTGTTGCAGGAGTGTCAGCGGAGAGTGTCACATTAGTTGCGTTGATAAGACCAAACACATAGTCGTTAACTCCACGGGTAAGCATATCTGCTATTGCGTAAGCAGAATCAGCTGCCCAACGAATGCCTGTCTCTGCCTCTTCAACATCTGTGATTGCAATAGACTTAACGAGGTGCTGGTCGAGAGTGATTAGCTCACCACCAATTTCGTTAGCACCAGTTGCATAGTTGTTGTTTGCTGCGTCAAATGCAGCTGCGGCTGAAAGGTTGTACACTGGGACAGCGATGCTCTTTCCGGGAACACCCTGTAGTTCGCTGAAGTTCTTAGCAAACAGGCTAAGTTTAGCGAGGTTCTTGTGAGCTGCCATTACTGCGGACTCACTTGCGGCCTTTAGAGCCAAATCTGAGAATGCCATTTTGATTCTTCTTTCTGTTTAAGTTTGTTTATGATTAATGCGTCTTTTTATACCAGTCAAAAAACGCCTGCCCTTTTAGAGACTTCCAATCAGTTGTCTCTTTAGGTGTGTTTACACTAGCGTTCAGAGCATCAAGTGCGTCTGCTTTTTCTTTGAATGCTGATGTCATTTCTGCCAATTCATTCTTAGATTTTTCAAGGCTATCGGTAAGGCTGGTGACTTCTGCTTTCGCTTTATTCAGTTCCTCATCTTTCACCTTCATCTGAACTTTAAAATCTGCTATCTATGCTTCGTAGTCTTTCTTCAATGCATCCATCTGCTTTGCCATTGCGGACTACATGCCAGATACACGTTTATCACACTCGGCCTTAGACACAACCTCAAGCGAACACTTTTCCACAACCTTCTCTACTTCGTCTGCTGTTGGATTGACAAGTGTTATGGTGTGCGCAAAACAAGCTTCTGCCTGAGCATCCTTTGGTTCTTCAGCTTTAGTCTCTTCAACTACTTCTGCTTTTGGCTCTTCAACAACAGGCTCTTCTACCTTTGTCTCTTCAGCCTTATTTTCGACAGGTGTTTCAACAACCTCATCAGCTTTCTTCATCTCTTCTTCTTTTTCCATGATTATCTCTTTCAACATTTTTGGTGTGTTCATGAACTTAGGCATCTTCTTTGCAAATGCTGCTGCCCTAAGTGGTTCTTGTGTCGGGATGACTTCAGCTTTGAGCATGAACATCTGAGCTTGATTTCCGATTATCCATGTCTCATCGTCGAGCATCTTCTTTATGACTTCATCTGAAGCATCAAACTTTGTTCTATAGATTGCAAGCAATGCATCACGGTATTTGTCGAGTACATCAGCTTCATAACGAATCTAATCTGCATTTCCTAACACAACTGTCCACGGATTATGCACCATAATTAGGGCGTTAGCATCAATCTTAAGTTCGTCACAAGCACATGCGATAGCTGACGCCATTGAAGCAGCAATACCAATCACATGTGCTGTTGTCTTATGACCATTTGCGGATGCTTGCTTCAGAAGGTTGCAGATAGCAAGTCCAGCTGTCACACTTCCGCCGTAGGAAGTGATTTCAAGTTCAAACTCTTCATTTGGTTCAAGTTTGTTCAATGCAGCGTTAATCTATGTTGGTGTGACATCCTCGAATGTCTCACGCTCTGCATCTGTATCAACAATTGAACCTGCTATCAGAAAGCTCTTCATATATACATCCTTTACTTACATTATTCTTCAGTTGTTTGTGCTGGTGCAGCAAGCACTGTGTACGCTACACCATCAACTGACAAAGTTGTTGGGACAAACTTCACACCGTCAACTTCAACCTCTTTAAGTGGCTCTACATAGTTGCCGTCATAAGGAGCATTGTCAGAAGGTTTTACAAGCGTGTCCATCTGATAGTCGGTATAATAGCCGATTGCTGGGTAGGTGTAAGAAGAAAGTGTGACATTAGTACCCATAACCTACTTCATATTAAAAATATCAGTATAGTCTGAAACTACTATTGGTTCGTCAGCATTAAACCATACATACTTATTGTTAATGATTTTCCCAAACCAAACAGGCTGCACCGTATTATTCGGTGCAAACCAGACAGTATGAAAATTCACGTTTGATAATTGTGAAGCGTAAGGCTTCGCATAGCCATTTCCAAATCTCTTCGCAATTCCATAAAACTCACTTTGATTGTATACACCAGCCTCAAGCTGGAGGATATTCAAAGCTACCGATTTGGTGCGGTGAGCACCAGACACACTTACTATGTATTGCGCGCTGCATTCTACAGGCGTTGATTTCGCTTCAATCTTCACATGCTTAGGTTCTGCCCCAACATCAACTTTGAATCCACCATCTGTAGCAGAAATCTCGTTAGCTCCATCATACATCGTGCAAGACAGGTTGCGGATATACTTGCCGTCATTCGTTATGTTTGCACTAAGCAAACCTGTTGCGTTTTGCTGCATCTGCACAACTTGATTGGTTGGCTTGCTCGTGTCAATGTTTAAGTTATAGACTTTCATTCTTGTTTTCCTTGTTAAGATTTTCAATTCACTAATTCTGCTCCACTGCGCTCTCCACCACTCTTCATTTCAAATGATGGGTGCGCTAAACCATTTTGCTTGAACCAATCAATTTCCTCTTTGATTGTCATAAGCTTTTCTTTCCAGTCAGGGCCAAGTTCCTCTTTGTAGCTTCCGACCATGTTCTTGATTTTCTTCTCTACAGCGTTCTGATGCTGAAGTTCATCAAGTTCATCCATCTTTGGCCATGACCAAGCAACGTCAGCAATGAACGTGTCTGGCTGTCTGCTTATAAGACCTTTCTTGTTAGCCCATAATGACCAACGGTAAAGAGTCCAGTCACAAATCTGCTCTAAGAACTTCTATGCTTCTTCAAACGTTCTTTCTGAGAAAAGTTGGTTTGCTCTGAAGTCTGCACCTTTAGGCATGAATGTTGCAAACTGTTCTGACAAACCAAATGGAGCAGCAGATTTAGTTGCCAACCAATTGATGAAAGATGGCATGTTCTGATTTGGATGTTTGGTGTCAAGCAATTCCATCTTATAGTTTTCAGGCATTACTTGATAGATGCATCCAGCAGCATTCACTCTTTCCAACGACATCGTTTTGACTTGCTCATTAGCTTCTTCTTTAGATGCAGCTTCAATCTCTTCATCAGTCATGTTAGCAAAATCAGTATCAGCATCAAAAGCTGATGGCAATGCAACATCTTCATTTGAAACACTATTTGATTGAAGAACCTAAGCTAAAGTCTGTGCATTCTTCTTTGCAGCTGCAAGCTCATATCCACACAAATCTTCAAGGTCAAGAATAGTTGCCAATGAAGCAGCAAGTGGAGTTACACCTCTTCCTTGCGCTACACGGAATACGTTTCTTGGCATCATCCAGAATGAATCAAACATTGATGAATCCGGGTCACGTTTCAAGAAGTATGATTGTTTAGGGTCAAATATCGTTTCACCTCTTTGGCTACGGCTTACGATAGCCCCAATGAAACGACCATTGCCATTGTAGACGCGTCCAAGTGACTAGCGAGCATACTTTCCATAACGATTTTCCAAAGCTTCAGGTGTAGTGTTTCCAATTTCATCAGGTTCATATACAACCAACTTTCCAGAATCTTCTATAAGTCCATCATCGAACATGAGAACCATGTCACCACCAAGGATGTAGGTCTTCAAGATGAGTTTCAAGAGTGTGTTGAATGAGAGTCCATCAAAGAAGTCTGCATCTCTTGTCCATTGTGAGAACTGCTCTTTGATTGCTTCTGCATTTTCAAAATCGAATATTGCTTTTCCGCCTTTAGTACCAACAGCATTCAAGTCAAATTGCTTCAGGATGCCATTGAATGTAGATGAGTTTCTTGATGCGTTTCTTGCTAAGTCAAGCATCTATCCACGACCATAAGCATTCAAGATTTCGTCTTCATCACGAAACTCTACCATGCCACGTTCACGTTGCAAGATGTCTGTGCCTGAAACTAATTTGTACCGTGGTCCAAACCACTATGCTTTTATGCCTTTAGCAATCTTATGTGTCACAAGCTGTTTTTGCTTGTTGCTTAAATCATTCCATTCAGGAGCTTTCTTTTTGCCAAACCACAACATGTTAAACCTCATAAATCATATACGATTAAGACATTCGTCCAGATGGATTGCTCACCAAAATTATGCTTCAGCATTGCTCTTAATTTCTTCAGTTCGCTAGTCAATGATGAAATAGCTTCGGTAATTTTCGACAAATCAAGATGTGTATAGCTTTTGCTGCCACCGCCTGAACTCATCGTAGCTGAAGCATATCCATTTTTAGCAATCTCTACACGACATCTTTTAAGTTCTTCAATGTCAGATTCAATCTCTGAAATACGTGTTAGGATTTTTCTTTTCTGTACAGTTGTCATAATTTTTAAATATACTTACATCAAACTTTAGACAATCTTAATCCGTAGTTTTCTATGGAGTCTCTATTTTTGCTATTCAAGTTGCGGAGTTGCACCAAGCTGACCTGATACACCTTGACTTGCTGCTACAGCATAGCACATGCTCATGCAGTCAAGATAGTCATGTGGTTCCTTCGACAACCAATTATATATGTCCCTTCCAGCTTTATGCTAAACAAACCTTAACTTCTCGTTACATACTTGAATAGCAAAATCTTTATGCTCTTCTACATCGCCAAAGTAAAGTGTGCATGAACCTACAGCACCAACAGGGCAAAGCAATGCTTTCTAAGCAGCTTCCTTGTAGAAATCAGCGTCAAAGAACACATACTTTTTGCCAGCACCACTTTTAACATGTTCCTATGCATCACCGCAAAGAACTGTTCTGCCAATAGCATCACGTAGTCTTGAACGGACAAATGGATTGAACATGTTTGCCGAACGACCAGCAAAAGCACATGTAGGAATGCCAACCAACTTCATTGCAACTTTGGCAAATCCACATACAGCATCAAAATTTCGTCCGCCAGCATCTATAGCAAGTCCATCTATCTTTATGTTCAGACCTTTCATTGATGAGCATACCTGAGTCAACATTTCATGCACTGCTGCATTGTATGCTGCATCAGGCAGCTTCTAGTCAATGTTCATAGGGAATATCTCATGCCAGATGACAGCGGCAGTAGTGTCTGGCTTGAATGCAACCAAAGCAGCAGTAGCTGCATAGCTTGTGTTCAAGTCGATTGCGCCAGCGACAAACAGATAGCCGTCTGGAACTTCGCATTCTCGATGCTCTGATATCTTAGTCAAGACTTTGTTAGGTGAAATGTCAATGCTGTATGTGTTTTTCACAGGTGACATCTGATATTCTGACTAAAACGCTGCATTGCCAATGACATGTTGGATTTCAAGCATCTTTTGAATTGCTGATATGTGGCCATCCTTTGCAGAGAATCTATATGGGTTGAACACTTCACATCCGTCTTCCATTTGCGCTTGATGTTGTCTGTAGAAGTCCAGACTTTCATGATGGTCAGAGCCTGTTATTGATTCTGCGTCAAAAAGCTTGAAGTATTGTGACCATAGACCATCTTTCTTCTTGTATTCTTTAGGGAACTTCTCAACCGCCTTGAAGATTGTTGTCTTCCAGTTTATGTCATTCTTGAACTTCTCTACCAAATCTTCAGGACAGATTGGTGTAGCAGTCTGAAGAATAGATAGACGCTCCTTGCCACCTAAGTTCATCACATCCTTGCGTATCAAAGACATAAGCTTTTCAACTTGCTCTGGACTTTCTGCAATCTCTGTAGTCTGCAAGTCATCAAGCAGAATGCATGTTGGTCGCAATGTTCCATGCTTCATTCCTCTAAGTCCACCTGAAATGCCCCTTACCATGACTGTTGAAGCTGAAGTAGGTAGCTCATTCCCTTCAGCATCTTGCAACCTAGCAAATGTGATGTTGTTTGCCGTCTTCTAGATTTCGGTCGATTGTCCTTTGTAGAGTTGTCTACGTCTGTATGAACCTTTGCAGACTTGGAATGGAAAGCACAAGCTAGGATAGTCCTAAGCAAATGGAGTGTCAGGCTCTACAACCACGCGCCAAATGTCCTAAAGCAGACCTGAAGCGGCTCTAGCGTTGTTTGAGATTATGACAACATATTTCTGCAAGCCTGTAGCAAGCGCGTGTAGAGTCACACACTCACAGTATGAGGACTTGCCATGACCACGCGGCATACATATCAGGTAGTTTGTGTGGGCGGTCATAGCTTTTGACATTTGCTTCAAGACTTCGACTCCTTTAGGTGGTGGTGCATCATCCAAAAGCAAGCCAAGACAATATGTATTCACCCACTTCTCAATTGACTTCTCTGCTTCATTACGCCGATTCCAGTCAATATTCTAAAATGCATCATCTAACTATGCATCTATTGATGCTGCCCTGTCATCGAACCGTTGCTTGCGTTCGGCAGTGGTTAAAATTCTATCATTAAATATACGATTTTTAGACATGTCTAAAATTTAAAGTTTCCAGATTTCTAAGTGTCAC
>Ga0326512_10000723_pt1 | contig 27944 bp, 30 predicted proteins | sample 1_2617_0518_D_FD_203652 | JGI IMG/M metagenome (GOLD analysis project Ga0326512, IMG submission 203652) | Bovine rumen microbial communities from UC Davis, California, United States - 1_2617_0518 | ecosystem: Host-associated > Mammals > Digestive system > Stomach > Rumen | place: USA...
CAGCCTGTCCTTTGTTCTTGCAGCTGATCATTGCGACAGCCACGCAAAAAGCTAATAATACAATTTTTCTCATAATCTATAGGCTTTCTGTTCCTAATTGCGGGGATTGCTCCCACAACTCCTCAGATATCTTATCTTGCCATCTCACGTATTCTTCTGTCAATCTCCTGGGCCAGTGCTCGATTGGAATCTGACAGTCCCTTAATTGATAGTATGTCTCCCTTGATATAGGCAAGCTGATGTGGTGTAAGGTCTCCTTTGTCAATTTCATCACGAAGTACATTGAAAAGATAAGTGATGTCGTCCTGGCTGACGTGGAAGTTCCACTTGCATGCCTCGTCGATGGTGACGGGTTTGGCATGTACGTTGTCGCTCTTGTCGAAGCAGAAATACTCTACCTCGGGGAAGTTCTGCTTCATCAGCTCCATCTTATGGATATTGTTGCCAAACGACTCTATCATATAGGGGATATGAATGAAACGTCCGTTCTTCTTACCCCTTTCCACAGAGTTCTTGAAACAGTTGCGGATGGTGTTGTAGACGGCAATAAGCCGTATCTCTTTCATCCCGTAACGCTCTGCCTTCTTGATGGCGCCAGCCAGTTTCTTGTAAGAGTTGAAGGCAGCGTCATATACCAGTCCTGTCTCAGAGAAGTCCATCTCTTTGGCAGCAGTACTCTTGCCACTTGCCGAAGGACCTGTGAAGATGACAAACTGTGTCTTGCCGGCATCTACGGCACGCTGGAGCATCACACTATAGAGTGAGTCCACCAGGTATCTCTCCGCATCGCGGTAATAGACGGTGTTGGAACCACCGTCATAACCGATGGGCTTGAACAACAGACGCATCTCGTCAGGGTCAATCTTGTTACCTGCCGTCACGAGGTACTTGTCGATGAGCTCCGTGGTGTGAGCCATTGCCCAGGCTTTCGCCTCCTCATTGATGAGCATGGGCTGTGACGCCTCTGTTGATGACGTTGCTTTCTGCTGGGTCTTACATCCTGTAAAAACCGTAAAAGTGGTTGCCATCATGACGATGGCAGCCACTTTTGTTATCTGAAACTTGATGTTCATCTTTAATTTCTGTAATTGTGGAGTAATTCCTCTACACGCTTATTGATTTCCTCTGCCAGCTTCTTGTTTCTAGAGCTCAGGTTGGGAATAGAAGAGAGGTCGCCGACGAGAGAGGGAAGCTGCTGCTCCCAGAGCTCTCCGCTGTTGACAACATCAAGCAGGACAGACAGCATCTGGTTGACTTCCTCTTCCGATACGTCATAGTCCCATTTCTTGGCATCCTCAACACTCACCTTCACAGGACCGTTGTTGCCCTCGCATGTAACAGGGATAATGGTAATCTCAGGATGCTGTTTCTGCAACCACTCAATCTTACCCTTGTTATCCTCGAAAGACTGGTACATATAGTCGATGGTGCAGAAACGGTTGGTGTTCTGACCACGGTTGATGGAGTTCTTGAAACATGTCAGGATGTCGTTATAGACCAGCATGACGGTGATCTTGTCAAGACCTTTCGCCTTGGCACGCTGGATGACATTCTCCAGACGCTGGGTACCGCCAGAGAGTGCGGCGTCATAAACCAATCCCTCGTTCTTGAGGTTCAGTTTACGGGCAGCAGTACTCTTGCCGCTGGCTGGAGCACCGGTGATGATGGTCATGGTGTTCTTGCCGGCACGTGCTGCTCTGTCGAGCATGACGGTATATAACTCGTCAACCACCATTTTCTCTGCGTCACGATAGGCTGTGACATTACCACCATAGTAACCGATAGGCTGGAATACCTGACGGAACTCATCGGGATCAAGCTTGTTACCAGCGGTGGCAAGATACTTGTCGATAAGCAACTGTGTACGGGGCTTTGCCCATGCGGTGGCATCTGCGTTCAGCAGGGTAGGCTGGGGAGCCTCGATGGTATAACGGGAAGGATACTTGTTGATGCGGTTGTGACGACGGATGTCCATCAGCTTATCCATGAAGAAATAGCTGTCGCCAGGCATCTGATAGCGGGCATTACCGTTAGGATCCGGCTTGAAGAGCATCTCCGACATCTCCCCCTTGTCGATGAAGGTCACCCATCCACGGGGAGAGAGGTGATAGGCGTTATCGCCGAGGACAGCCTGTACGAGACAGTTGGTGTCCCACATACGCTGACCAGTGTCACAGGTGTAGTTGGTGTACACTGCCTTGATGGGGTTCCAGTCTGTATAGGAGAGGTCTGCTACCACGTCCTGTGGCAGATAGTTCATCTTGTCACCGATGTTACTGGGTGACATGATAAGGTCAACCTTCTCAGGGAGCTTGCTGTAGAAAACAGCCGACTGCTTGGAGGCGGCACGCATGTTGTAACCGCTGAGGCTGTCACCAGCCTCGAAACGTCCTGACTGGATGTACACTGCCTTCACCTTCTGCTTGAAGAGCTCCAGGCCACTGAGGTTGGAATACTCGTCACCGCCAGACTCAAAGAGCTGGGAGAGGGTCGTGGCGAAGCCGATGGCGACAATCACGATGGAGTTGTCCTCAGCCTTGCTGAGCAGTCTACGATAGAGCTTATAGCCGTCAGGCAGTTTCTTGGTGTCAAGGGTACGCTTGAAGAGGGGGTTGCCCTGTGCGTCCTTGAGGTCGCAGATACCATTATAAGGGATAAAGCAACGAGGGTTCTTCACACCATTGCGCTCCAGTCCTACAGGGATGTCAGGGTGTCCGTAGTAGTTGTTGAAGATATCCACGATACCTGCGTTCTTCTCACCCTCACGGTCGACGATGATACCCTTCAGGTCTACCAGTCCGTCGTCGATATAATGATGCAGCATCATCAGTGCGAAGAGGTCGTCGGTAGAACTGCCGAAGTCAGAGTCCAGAATCATCTGGATAGGCTGTGCCTTCTTCTGTTGCTGGCAGTCAGCAGACTGAGCCTGTATGCCCACGAAGGCACACAGACTCAGAATGATGGATAATGTGATTTTTCTCATTATGCCTCAGTATTATTAGTTGTAGTAGGTGCGGCAGGCTCTGCGGGAGCTACAGGAGCAGCTTGCGGAGCTGTCTTGTTACCAGCCTTGGCAGCCAGTTCCTTCAGTTTATCCTTACCCTTGAAGGCGAATACCCATACGAGGAAGGCACCGATAGCCAACAGGCAGATAGAGAGGAGAGGTCTGTAGAACAGCCATGCAAGGGCAATGATGATGAGTGAGTAGAAGATACCCAGGATGGTGCATACGATATTGACACCGAAGCCGATGATGTTGGCAATGAAGGGAACGACCTTCAGGATCATGGTCAGGAAACCGAAGATAGACTTGAAGGCGGAGATGACCAGCAGGATACCTACGATACGCAGGATCCAGGTCCATGTGGAGTTGGCGTCCTGGGCATCCTCGATGATCTCATCACCTGTCTTCTTACCCATCACGAGGGTCTCGAAACGCTTACCGTTCTTAGCCTTGAAGGGCTTGAAGGTGTCACCGTCAACAACAGCCATCACTGTCACTTTGGCGGGAACGACTTTCTCGAATGTCACACGGACATCACCAACCTCAGGAGAGCCGGGAACACGTCCGAAATAGAGGACGTTACCAGCCTGGTGGATATACTCCAGGTCTTTCTTGTTCTCAGCATTAGCCATAGCCTTGTTGATGGAGTCATTGACAGCCTGCAGAGAGTCTGCGACAGCCTTGGCGGAATCAGAGAGCACCACTGTCTGTGCGGGTTGTGCGGGCTGTGCGGGCTGGGTAGGCTGCTTCACACCATAGAAACGCTCGTAAGCGGTCTTGGCAGCCTTGTCGAACTGTGTCAGCAGGTCCTCGCTGATGGCGAGATCCATTGCCTCCTTGGAGGAGATGCCGTGGATGAGGCTCTCGCTGAGCTTATAAGCTCCCCAGCTAACGTTCTCTGCCCATTGCTCCTGGTCCTCATAAGTCGTCAGGACGGTGTTCAGCTTCTGATAAGCAGGATCCTTGAACTGTGCGGACTCTACTGGTCTGCTCACCCATTCCTTACTATAGGTGTAGGTCGTGGTGGTCACTTCCTTACCACCCAGTTTGTCCTCTTTTTCCTCAGAAGCGTGCTCTATCCACTGGTAATATTCTACTTTACGCTTCAAAGAGATAGCCTTGGCACCAATGCCGAACTGGTTGTCTGACAGTGAGTCTTCTGTGGTTGCCATAGCGGTACCGCAGATCAGTTCACCGTCCAGTGAGGCGTCTTTCTTGTCTGGGTTAGGCATCTCTACATAGGCACTTCCTGCCTCCTCGAGCATCTTAGCCGTTTTCACTGCACGTCCCTCATTCCACCACAGCAATACTGTAGCGGCAATCAGCAAGACGAAGCCTGTACCAATACTCTTGAACGAGTTACCCACACGGGTTCCATACCCTGTGGTTGTCACTTCTTGATAAGCCATAATACTTTCTCTTTTTTAATGAATTAATGATTTAGATATAATATTTAATGTTTAAAGTTTCGTCTATCTGACTGCAAAAGTAATAAATTTTTCTTAACGATGGTGTATTTTTCAACTAAAATGTTGTTTGGGTGTTAATTTTTTTGTGCAGTGTACCCTTCCTGACAGCGTTTCGTGTAGAAATCACGGAAGTCCGTCCATTTATAATAAGGTGCTTGGGTGGTGGGTACGGGCAGCTTCGCCTCCTCTCCGTTGAGCAGGCATTTCACGAGAATGTCGTTACGTCCTTGTTTGCCACGATAGAACACCAGTTGGATGTTACATGCCTTACAGGTCTCCCAGTTCTGATAGCAGTTCTTGACCTCATAGGGATCCTCTGGGTCGAGGTCGGCGCCATTGATACCCATCAGGACAGTGAGCGGTCCGATGAAGGAGTCGTGTCCGAAGCGTAGGTCTGCGAGATGGTCGCTGCTGCCGGCAAATACGGCATCGGCTTTCTCGAGGATGTCCTGCAGGATGGGGATGACCACATACTTATCTGAGAACACCCAGGAATAGGAGCCGAGGTTGGATGCCTCCCACTGTTCGGCAATCTCCTCGTCAGTGACCAGGTTGCCCATCATCCCTTCGTAGTTGATGCTGGGCAGTGTCTTATAGAAGTCGATGAGGACATAGGCGTTCTTGTGATTGTCGCCGGGCAGTCCCTCCGTACTGGTGAATGTCCTTGCCAGCACCTTGTCCACCAACGTGTTCTCGCTCTTGAACTGGCTCCGGTTCTTCTCATAACGGGGCTTCGCCTTGGGGAAGTCACGCTTGTGGGGATTCTGACGGTCGTTAGGGACAACGGCGTCAAGGGTGAAACGGGAGGACTGCTCGCGGATCTCTATCTTGGGGTTACACTGCACCAGCTCTTGGCAGAATGCCGCCATGCTCAGCACACAACGTCCGGAGAGGGAGGAGACGGCAAGGACGTTACCTCCTTTCTTGAAGACATCGGTAAATTGGTTGTACATCCTACGGGCGATGCCCTGGTGCTGCTCCCATCCTAACTGGGTCAGTTCTCCGACACCTGTCATCAACTCGTCCTTGACAGCCTCGAACTTCTGGTAGAAGGTCTCTGCCTCTGGGGTCAGCAACTGCTTCTCGTGGGCAGTCGTCAACAGGGTGTCCAGGTCTTTGTATAGTTTGGAACTCCAGTTGTAACGTGACCCATGACGACCGTAATGGCTGATGTAAAAAGGTTTGTAGCCACTTGGCGCCTTGGTGTCTACGGCGTTGGTGAACAGATAGGGGAGGTCGTTGCCGTAGGCTTTCCTCGGATTCGCCTTCAACTGACTCATCACGTCAGCACCTTGTGCCCATGTCGTCAGGACCATCAGTCCCAAGAGTAATAGCATATTTAGTCTTTTCATATCTTTTTGACGGTTTGATTGATCTGGTGCAAAATTACACATTTTTCTTTTCATATCCGCAAAAATTTGGTTTTTTCTATAAGATGATGTATCTTTGCATCTTGATATGAGACGGATATTATTTTGCGAGTTATGCCCTTTCACCTACCGCTTGTCGATGGAGAAAGAGATTATGAAGCGTCATCTGAGGGACTTCCTCGGAAAGACGTGTTTTGCTAAAGTGCGTACGGAGGAGTCTTTACCGGTTCTTGTCTATAGCCATAAATCCCTGATACGCAGACGCTTGGGGAATGTCAATATGCAACTGCAGGAAAACAAAGCGGTGAACCTTGCTTTGGCGGTGAAGCAGATCGACGGTCTGCTGGTGCGTCCGGGGGAGACTTTCTCTGTCTGGAGACAGGTCGGACGTACCACGAAACGGAAGGGGTATAAGGAGGGACTGACTATTGCCAAGGGACAACCGTCACAGGGTATCGGGGGTGGTCTGTGCCAGCTGTCTAACCTCATCCATTGGATGGTGCTGCATAGTGATCTGACAATCACGGAGCATCATCATCATGACGGCTTGGACCTCTTCCCTGACTTTGGCAGACAGATTCCCTTCGGCACAGGAACCAGTATCTCGTATAACTATATCGACTATCGGGTGAAGAACGAGACAGACAACACGTACCAGCTCCATCTATGGGTGGACGGGGAGTATCTCTGTGGGGAACTACGTGCCTCTGTGGCTCTGCAGCATACGTTCCATATCCATGTGGAGAACGAGAGCTTCGATAGGGAAGGGGATGTCGTCTACCGTAACGGACAGGTCTATAGGGATGTCTTCGACCGGGTCACTGGCAACTGCATCGAGAAACAACTCATCCGCACGAATCATGCTAAGGTGATGTACGACTATCCTCCTACAAAATAGTCTCCATTCCCGTTTTCTGTACTTTCATCCCCATACTCTTGTAAAAACTGTATGCGGGGTCATTACCCTCCCAGACGTTGAGGGTGATGTTATAGCAGCCGATAGACTTGGCGTAGTCCCGGACATACTCGTATAATGCTTGTCCGATGTGCTTGCCCCGTACGACCTCATCAACACAGATGTCATCAATATACAGGGTCTTTATGTCTTGCAACAGTCTGTGGTTCCTGACCTCGGTAATCTGACAGAAGGCGTGTCCTAACACCTCCCCGTCGTCATAGACGAAGATGGGCTTGTCGTCGTCTTCAAGGATGTGCTCCAGTGCTTGCTCGTCATACTTTGGGGTGTTCGACTTAAACAGGTCGGGTCGTATACCGCTATGGACGGCATCGACTTGATAGAGTAGCTTGAGCAGTCCCTTGATGTCTCTATTCTCTGCTTTCCTTATCATCGTTCTAGTTTTTATTGTTGTTCCAGGCTGCAAAATTACGAAAATTTCGCATAAGTGAAGACAAAGGATTTAATTTTCTTTTGGAGAACGCAAGAAATACAGCCTCTTTTCCTACCGATTAAAGCCTCTTTTCTTACCGATTAAAGCCTCTTTTCCTACCGAGAAACTACCTTGAAATATGAAGGCGGCACCTCCTGCCTGCGAAGGTGCCGCCTTCGACCCTTGAAGGTGCCGCCTTCGACCCGAGGAAGCGGCACCTTCGTAGGCAGAAAGTGCCGCCTTCGTAAAGCCCCCTCTTAGTTGCTTTTTATTCCGATATCTCCTATCTCAGTAAATTCACTGAATTTGGTGAGTAAATTCACTGAATTTACTGAGTAAACACACTGAATTTACTTTCATAGGAGATACTTCTTTATATTCGTTGTCACCGTTGCCGCTTCGTTGTTACCCGCAACCATCTGATTACCAAATAGTTTTGCAAGGCGGCAACGGTGACAAGGGTTTTAAAAATTATATGGGGGAGAAAACCAGTGATTTTCGATAATACCCCTAACCTCCCACTAAATATGCCGCAAACCTCGATAAATAAAGGGCGCAAGACCAGTGGGAGGTTGTCTGAACCTCCCCCTAACCTCCAACTGCCCGCAAACACCCTGTACATCGGCGTTTCAGAAGAAAACAGTTGGAGGTTAGAGGTTTTTATAAAAAAGATTTCTATTCAAATTTAAGTTTTGGTAATGCGTTTACGATATCTACTGTCTGCACAGAAACGTTAATCACAGAGAGCAGAAGGTCAAGAATATAGCGAGGCGATAGCCGATTTGCCATTCACAATGTATTTAAATGACAGGTACCAGTCCCTTGCTAAACATACACGCCATTATGAGAATGAGATGCCATTTGAGGTGCCGGAAGCTGCGACACAATCTGCTCATGTGGAAACAATGATGCAATTGCATCATCCTTCTTATGTTTCTTGTCTCAAGAGCCCTCTCTCGCATGCCTCGCTGATTAAGGCGTACATCGAAGGAAACTACCCAGAGAAATCCTCTGGTTTTCTCTTCTACTCACAAGGGAATCCCCCCTTGTGAGGGATATCCCTTTACCTCTCTAGCTCTTTAATCGGATTGATGTAAAATAGAATTTGTTGAGGCTCCCAACGCCAGTCACCCTCACTGATAATGGAAAAGTCAATATCTTTTACGTCCTGTTATTCTATCTACCATTTCATCTACTCCAACAATGCCACCCATTAAATTATTCAGGGTAAACTATTTTTTTCATTTCGTCATCAAACCGGAAAAACTTCTCTTCAAGTACAAGAGCACCAAGTTCATTCTTTGCACGATATTTGACTGTTGTGATTTTTCCCATACTATATGGCTTAAATCTTTCCTTTATCTGTTCCAAATCTTTCTCATAGGCTTTCACTTCGTTACCATATTTTTTTGCAAGTTCTGAGAAGCCCTCATCATATGATATTGTAGCATAATGAATAGCACTGACTATATCTCTTTCTTTCATCTTGTAGTTTATATCATCCCTGTAGTTTAAAACAGAATCTGTTTTTATGGGTTCTATACTAATTATTTCAAGACTTGATGGGTCGTTTATGTTATTCATTAACCATTCTTTTACAAGTTGTTCTGCCTTTTCGTCATCCGACTTAACACATCCTACTAATAACAGTAGTGAAACAAATAAAAATAAATACTTTTTCATCATAATAACTACTATTGGTACAAAAGACTTAGTCTGGAAATGTCACATTCATTCCTCGTTACTTAGTGAATCACTGACAGAACGGATATTATCTTCTGTGATTCTTATGGTGTCATTCGTTTCCTCGTCTAATAAGAGTACTGGAGGCATACCATGAGTAATCATCCACTCCACAATATCATGGAATACAACACCAGCCATACCGCCACCACTGGCAGGTAGACCCAGTTTGTTCATACTGACAATTATGCTGTATTGGGGGGCATCAGCAGGGAAGTAGCCACAGAAAGCAACCTGATATTCATCAATGTAGGTGTCATCACCAAACTCATATTCGCCAACTTGCGATGTTCCTGTTTTTCCAGCAACTCTAAGAATCGGAGTGCCTGAAAGTCTTCCCAATCCTTGGCTCACAACATGATCCAATACTACCTGTATCTTGGCTATATTCTCTTTGCTGGCTATCTGTGGATTAATTATGCTAACCTCACCAGTTGTAAGTGTAGGTTTCACCATCTTACCATTGTTGGCGATAGCATTATAGAAAGTTAGCATTTGAATAGGAGCAATCTTTTGATTGAAACCAATAGAACTCCAAAGCATCTCCTTATCTACCCAGTCAGGAATTTTGGGTGATTTAAAGAATGCAGAACGTAGTCCATCTATCCCATCAATCATATCAGGTCTTCCAAAACTCATAGAATCCAGCATATTGAAGAAATCCTGTTCATGACCTTTGAAAATGCTCCATATTGTCTTGCTGATTCCAATATTAGAACTAATTTCTAAAGTTCTGTCTAGAGTTATTTCCCCATAACCACCCCTACGCCAGTTGTGGTCTTTCATAATCCATCCGTTATCGATTTCCCATATTCCGTTACCGACATTCACCACATTATTCAGTTGCACCTTTCCCGTTTCCAGTGCGACAAGTAATGATGCTGTCTTTGTTAGGGAACCCGGTTCCTGCTGATAGGCAAAGTTCTTACAGGATTGGAACTTGCCTTCAAAATTGCGTTCCAAGCCTACCATAGCCAGTATCTCACCCGTCTGCACCTCCATCACGATGACCTGTCCATGCAAGGCCTTAATTTTTTCCAGTTCTGCACGCAAAATAGAGTCTGTTGCTGCTTGCAGTCCTGGTAAGATAGTTGGATCGCCAATCTTCTTTCCTGTTTGTATTATTTCACGCTGCTCTGAAGCCACGACACTATGAATCCACATGCCTAACGCCACAACTAAAGATAACAAAACTACTGCTATTATCGCAATTTTCCATTTCTCTTGTTTGTTTAGTTTGCGTGGTTTCCCCAGTACCTGTAACTCGTCATCTATCATAGTTTAGCCTCCTTTCCCACTTTTGATTCCATATATGTCTTCAGTTGCTTCAACGCCTCCTTCGATGCCTGAAGTGTGAAAGCATGATTCAGTGCCATATCAGACATGATCAGTTGTTGCTTCGTTGGATTAATTTTAAAGATGTAGTCTCGGTTGATAATCAACTGCTTGCCAATACGGATGAATGTCTCGGCATCCTTGCCCAGTTGTTTCTCTATCAGTTCCTGACAGTGAGCTAAATTCATGGTAAACACATGCTCCGTCTTATCATGAAGCACCATAGTAGAGTAGTTTCCGTCTGACTCCACATAGACCACTCGCTCAGGCTTCACCCTGACGAGTTCATTTGAGTTTGATATGATTAGTACCTTGTTGCCCACAGATTCGTTTATGCCATAGCCGCTTTAAGTAAAAAACCTCCAACTACACCAACAACAGCATAGACCCATGCCTTTTTATTAAACTCTTCAAGGTCAAGCATTTTGCAGATTCCTTCGCAAATGACAATGTAAATGATACAACTAATAATAAATCCCATAATCTTAATGTTTTAATATTTATTACTCTCTTAACCTTAATTTCAATATGTGGTCAGAAATATATCGTTCCATAAATGGTGGTATATACTTTGTAGTTGAAGTTGTCTCGTATCACCTCAGGATCAAATGCTCCGACTTCACTGGCTTTATTGCCACAGTTGCTCCAACCATGTTGAGTTTTGATGCTCAACAGTCTTACCTCTTCACCAATAACCCCAACCCTGATAGGCATATGGTACCAGTCACTACCTTTCTTATAGTAGCCTTTCAGCGTTACCTCCTGCATTCTTGGTCTTGCCTGCTGTTGTTGCTGATAAGGATCACTATATGCAGGTTCATAGATTGTGAATGGTGTACCATAGCCGGGACTTGGAGTATATGAAGTACGTGGTACTTCTACTGGTTGATACACGGTGAATTGAGCGTTGGCACTCATCGTACCAAACAACAGCATGCTTGCAAATAGAATCTTTTTCATAACTCATTTTTTTTGTTAGTATTACCTTGACGAATGCAAAGATACGAAAGATATTGGCATCATCGACAACAATCCCGCCATCTTGTATGAAATGGCGGGATTGATGTACGAAATATGTTCAAGTCCTATTTTCGTAAACAAGTTTTACTACTCTACACCAAATACATTGTTACAATGTTTACATTGTCATTTAACCTTTCAGCATTATAATAAAGAAATCACTTTTTACTTCTTATCCATAACTGGTCGTATTAAACAAAGTGTTTTAAGATGATTCCAACTTGAACGATCGTAAAATGTATAAAAGTTTTTGCTTTTCTTAGTTTCACCATGCAATTCAAAAGCTTTCATCTTTTCTCCTGTCCAATATGGTCCTTTATGAAAAACGATGGATTTACCATTGGGACCGACAACTTTCATGTGATAATTATCTATTTCATACCATTTGCATTTAGTGACAAGTTCTTCATATTCCGATAATGTTGGCATTCTCCAACTATGTCCCCACATTCTTGTTGCTGTATCATACATTTGATTACCACAGATTACATCTATTTGTGGCTTGTAATTATTTAGGAATCGATTTAAAACGGATTTTTTTACTTCTTCTTGAATCCATCCATTAGAATCTCCCCATATATATCCCAAACCAACTTCATCTTCTGATGACGCACCAATGTTCTGTGCAGACCAATAAACATTAAGCCCTATATCTACTATTTCATGACCATTAACTCTCTTACTATCCTTCCCATGCTCCTTACCATAATCCGCGGTTCCCTTAATCGAATTCTTAGATGGTGCAATTATAGTCTCCTCGTTTTCATTCTCTATAATGGGATTTGTTTTCTTGTCAATCTGCTTATAATCTAAACGATTTAACAATTCTTGCGCATTCTGTGGCCTATCCTTCCTCTTGGGCTGCATCATCCACACGACCAACTTGCGCATCTCTTCAGAAATGCTGTTTGAAAAATCAAAAGCATCTTCCTCGTCCTCCTCTATGTCTATTGCCATTGGTGGCTTTTTGTTTGTAAGGAGATTGTAGATAGTTGCGCCAAGAGCGTAGATATCTGTCCAAGGGCCAAAGCGATCATACATCTGGCCTATCTGTTCATTGGGAGCATAACCAGGTGTATAGCAGAGGGCTGTAGATGTCGTCATGCTGCCATTGGCACGAATCTGCTTACTGGCACCGAAGTCTATCAGATAAGCATTACCTTGCTTATCCACCATAATATTACCAGGTTTCAAGTCAAGGTGCCATATTTCGTTCTGATGCACTTCTTTCAGTGCTTCGAGAATCTGCGAAAGAATGCCCCTGACTTCTGCCTCAGTAAATGGCAGGCCTGTCTTTTTCATCTTCTCTGCCAGAGATTCGCCATCTATGTAATCCATCACATAGTAGGCAGTTCCATTCTCTTCAAACAGAATCATGAACCTTCACGATATGCTCATTCTTCAGTTTGCGCAAGCGTCGAGCCTCCTTTTTGAATTTCTCTCTTTGCTCTTCAAACTGTTGAACATTATCTGCATTACTCACGCTAACGACAGAGGTTGTTTCATCCCGTTCCGTCACGCCTTTCATGAAGAACTCTTTGATGGCTACGGTTTCTTCAAACTCTGTATTATAGCCAACATACGTATTGCCAAAGCCTCCTTGCCCCAGCACTCGCTCTATTCTGTATTTCCCACCTTGCAAGGTAGTATTAGGTTGTAGGTGTTGCATGACATTCAAATAATAGGTTTTTAACTAATCTTTTAGACAGCCAATTGGCACGACCATCACACCATCTTTTCGCATATACGCATATTGTCCGACAGCTGTTAATACCATCTTAAAAGATGGATTCTTCATCTTTGTGGTATCTATTTTCTTTTCCAATGCATTAAGACTTGCTGCACCTTCTTCAATACGTGTATCACCACCGAGTTTTATCTCTATCAAGCCATAATTACCATTTCTCAAATGAACGACAGCATCACATTCCAGTCCGTTCTTATCTCTATAATGGAACACTTCACCGTCATTAGCCTCGGCATATACACGCAAGTCACGTACACAGAGTGCCTCGAAGAACAGCCCCATCGTCTCCAAATCATTAAGCAGATCATTGGGCCCGAGCCCCAGCGCAGCTATAGCCAAGGATGGATCTACGAAGTACCTTGTATCACTCGTCCTAATAGCTGTCTTCGAACGCAAATTCGGATTCCATGCTTTCATGTCCTCAATAACAAAGATCTTTTTTAAGGCTTTTATATAGGATATTACCGTTTCGTCACTCATGCTTTCAGGCTCATTCGTCTTCATATCCTCAACTATGGTTGGGATACCAGCCATAGCCCCTTGCAACCTTGCATAGGAACGTAAAATCCTTTTAGTCCTATATTCATCTCTCTCCACGCCGTCAACCCTCGAAATATCAGAACGTGTTATGGCTTCAAAATACTCCGTCACTTGCCTCAATGCAGCCTTTTTAGTTTTTTTGTTCAATGACTTGGGCCATCCCCCACGACAGATTGCGAAAGCGATGTCCTCCATCATCAGTGAACTTTCTCCATCAATCTTGTCTGGATGAGAAAAAAGTTCACCAAGACTAACATCTCCAGAAGATTCCTCAGATTCCCAAAGGGTCATTGGGCGCATTGTGAGAAATGCAAATCGACCAGCACCGCTATGATTTATCTTAGAATCATCAGCAGGTACCGCAGAACCTGTCAACATAAATAGTCCGTCATCCTTCCTATGGTCTGTCTCAAAGCGGACAGCATCCCAAATTTGAGGGGCAATCTGCCATTCGTCAATAAGACGAGGATTATCACCTTGCAACAAGCGTTTAATATTTGTTTCTGCCAATTGCAAGTTCTGCCGCATGTTGTCCGGATCATCCATATAGAGGATGCTATTAGCTTGTTGCTCTGCTGTAGTGGTCTTACCACAAGCTTTCGGTCCCTCAATCAAGACGGCTCCCATAGCATCCAGCTTATCTGCCAATTGGGCATCCGCTATTCTTTTCTTATATCCTGTATTGTCTGGCATATAAACGATTCTATAATTATTGCTGCAAAGATATGAAAAACCCTTTGAAAAACAAAATATTTTTCAGTCGAATTTGGTTATTTGGCTATTTTTCGTTTGGTTATTTGGCTAAATTCCGTTTGGTTATTTGGCCGTCGACACTAGCCTCCCTGTCCCAGCACTCGCTCTATTTTAAATTTTCCACCTTGCAAGGTGGTGTTAGGTTGTAGATGTTGCATCGTTATTAATAATAATCATTAACAATAACAGAATCAACACCTTCTACATATGTTGAATCGCCACCATAGGCATTTGCAAATTCTTCCAGTGCATTGCCAAGATTCTCCCAATCTTTGGCGGACAGCTGATTATTCCACTTGCCATTTAAAACTTCCTTGATTTCATCAGTTGATATGCGAAATGTTGCCCTTTTGGCTGTTTGTAATTCGTGATATTCACATTCTATACCTTGGCTACAATCTATAAGAGCCTGATAGAACTGCTTGTTCCTTTCCCCCAGCATTCCGTTTTTTATAGTTTGCGCCATCTGGGATAATGTTATGTTTTTCATAAAGCTCATGGCAGAATCCAAATTCTGTCCTGTTTCACCATCATTTATCTCATATTTATAAACAAGAGCATCTGGTGTTAATGAAAGTCCAACAAGTTTAGTGATGTCATCAATCATAAGAGGTAACTTAATTTTCATACCTAAAACGTTGCTTGCTACCAGTTTCTGACCTTCTGTCATATTTGAGAATTTCTCTCTTGCTCTCTGAAGATCATTTGCAGTTAGTTCAAATTCTGCCCTCATATTAGATTGACCTCCAACAATTATTATTCTCAAATTTGCATCTGCATTAATAATCTTATCAACTAGGACATTACTTGTTTCCTTACTTAAGCTCATTGTCAAAATCTCTTTTGCCTCTTTTTGGTGATTATTCAATGCGGAAATTGATGCAACAGTCTCGTTTGCTGTGAGCTTCATTTCTACAACGTCATTATCAAGCATAGTGCTGTTTAATGTCATAATATCACCAAATGACATAGGACATGCCTTGTTGAATTTGTCCACTTGTTCTTTTAACTCTTTCATCTTCTGGTCACATGAAGAGAACAATGCAGGTGCCATAATCATGAGCATCAGAAATGTTAGTTTTTCTTTCATAATTCTATCTTTTGTTGGTTTTTACTACTTATCAAAATAATCTTGGTAACTTGCTTTTTCAACTTGTGGCTTATTGTTTGACATACTACCATTATAATAAATGTATCCAGCTACCATTGCCCCAACCAATAAAGCCACTATAACATACTTCCATAATGAAGAATCATCATTTTGATCCAACACATTAGCGTTGAACTTTTTATCCCTATTGCTATCTTTTGGCGATTGATTAGTAGAACCAAAATTTGCTCCCTTGATTGGATTCTCAACAAGGGTTTCTTCGGTAGAACTCAATTTTACCAACAAACCGCGAATTGATTGGGGTCTATCTTCTCTATCAGGCTTCATCATCCAGACAATTAAGTCTCTTGTTGATGATGACACGTTGCTTGGGAACGAAAATGCCCTGCGACCTTCTTTATCGAGTCTGCGCTTTGATGGGGGAATGCTATCTGTTAGCAGGTTGTATATTGTAGCGCCTAATGCATAGATGTCTGTCCATGGGCCAATGTCCTTAATGGCCTGTAAATAGTATTCAGGAGTCTCGTTAGATAAATCCAACAGTTCTGGTGGGCAATATCCTGGAGTATAGGCTAAAGCCAATGAAGTCGTAAGGGTGCTATTGGGTTCCACATGCTTACTCGCACCAAAGTCGATAAGATAAACATGACCATATTTATCAACCATGATATTCTCTGGCTTGATATCCAAATGCCAGATGCTTTGCTTATGAGCTGTTTCAAGAGCAGGAAGGAGTTGTTGTAGATATTTTAAGACAAGGCTTTCTGATAATACCCCCTCTCTGTTCAACTTCGTACGTAATGACTCACCTTCAATATAGTCCATCACATAGTAGGCAGTTCCGTTTTCTTCAAAGAACTCATGAACCTTTACCAGATTGGGATGGTTGAGGTTTGCAAGGCGTAAGGCTTCTTTCTTGAACTTTTCCTTTTGCTGATTGAAACTTTGCTGGTTAGCAGAGTTGGTTACAACCACCAGATTACCCCTACGATCATTGATAGCCTGCCCACTGCCACCAATGAACAATTCTTTTATGGCAACTTGGCGAATAGATGAAACCTGAGTAGCCAAATATGTGATACCGAAGCCTCCTTGCCCCAGCACTCGCTCTATTCTGTACTTCCCACCCTGCAAGGTGGTGTTAGGTTGTAGGTGTTGCATAAACTATTCGTTTTCATATTTACTACGTTTCTCTTCAACTATTCTATATTCGGACTTCTTCCACTTTTCAGCCAAAGAGAACAATTTAGGTCTCACGTCTTCACACTTCTCTAATTCCTTCCATGCCTCACGTATTATAGACCTATATAATTCATCAGGTATATGATCTGCTTGCCTTTCATTTACTGCTTCTTGGATAATAGATATTTGCTTACTTATTAAATTGGAATAATTTGCATAAGCATTGATAAGAGTTTCGCCTTCTTTTCCCCTCCAATGAGCATATTTTAGACAAAAACCATTATACTCACATATTATAGATTGGTTAAGTTCGCTTAAATTCAAGAATAAATTATTAACTTTATCCACATTTATCATACCATTCAGATAGAAACACAATAGATTTATATCAATAGCAGAACAAAGTTTTCCCATATCGCCACATAGGGAGTTAAAATATTCTTTTTGAATTTCATACTCTTTGCGATTATACTCCATTTCATGATTTCTGTAAAGAACATAAACGGTGGATAATACAGCAATAATGCCACCAAGATACGAGCCCCAGAATCCCAACCATAGTTTCCCATCACCAACAAGTGGTGCAGGAAATACTATAAGACACAAATAGTTTATTGCTACAGGAACAAATATCACAGCAAAGACAGTTGCCACAATAATTGTTTTAAGCCATCTTGTTTTCATAATGAATATTTACAATTCTGTTAATTCCACAATCTTATTTTTCTTATCCAGGCTATTGACCTCAAACCTCGTATTTCTCTCAAAATTCACTTGAAACTCGTTGTTTACATTATTGACCACAAAAACATCATGTGCCTTCGTTTTGCCAATTAACCTTCTGTGAATGACGAACTTGACTCCATATTGATAGTTCTCAAGAACAGAGCTATTAGTAGAAACTGTAAGATAGTGATTACAATCATATATGCTCGTATTAATAAAGTTCTCAATTCTCTGATATTGGTCAACTCGATAAAACATGTCGCTTTTAGACCTCGGTACTTTACTGAGGAAAGAATCAAATTGACGAACACATTCTTTGGCGAACTGAGAACCTTTGCCCGATGAAGCGCATTGTTGAATCTCATCGTAATTCTTCGTGAGCATCATAAACATTACGAACAATTCAGACTCTGTTAGTTCATTTTGATCAATTATATCAGGATGTTCGGTTTTGAACGTTTCAACATTCTCTCGATATGTTTCAAGAGAGCCTTCTCCTACATATATACGCTCTTGTATAGAGCTCTTTGCCAGTTTTAGAAAATCATTATATACCATGTCTTAATGTTATTTGACTGTAAATGCTGTAGTTACAATACTTTTTCAACTCTTAGCTTTGCTCATTATAAAAAGAATTATAGCCGAAACAACAAAAAAAGCACCTCCCCAAAATGTGGGCCATGCAGCCTCTCCTCTAAGATCTCCTTCCTGAAACAACATTATGAGGAGTATTACAAATGGGATTCCCAAAAGTACTGCTCCAAGATAAATTATGACAGAAAGAATAATGAGAAAGGAATTCCCCTCATGTTTTGAAATCTGTGAGACATTAGGTTGATTAATATTAACCTTTATAGTTTTGTCCCCCTTTCTATAGGAAGTATTGACATTTCCAGTTTTCTGGTTCCCCTCTAAAATAGTGCTTTCATTATTTCTTTTTGATCGACTTGATAATCTTTGTATTTCCTTAATCATCTGTGGTCTATCTTCCTTATCAGGCTTCATCATCCAGACAATCAAATCTTGTGTGGATGAAGAAATATTGCTTGGGAATGAGAACGCATTGCGCCCCACCTTATATAGTCTGTTAGATGATGGCGGAATACTATCTGTTAACAGATTATACATAGTAGCCCCCAAAGCATAGATGTCTGTCCATGGGCCAATCTCCTTTAATGCCTGCACTAAATCACTCTCATAAGTTAGGTCTGCTAATTCAGGTGGGCAATACCCCTTTGTATAAGCTAAAGCCAAAGAGGTGGTTAGAGTACTATTTTGCTCTATGTGCTTACTTGCTCCAAAGTCGATAAGATAAACATGACCATATTTATCAACCATGATATTCTCTGGCTTGATATCCAAATGCCAGATGCTTTGCTTATGAGCAGTGTCAAGAGCAGGAAGAATCTGATTAATGTATTTCAAAACAAGGCTTTCTGATAATGCTCCCTCTCTGTTCAACTTCGTACGTAATGACTCACCTTCAATATAGTCCATCACATAGTAGGCAGTTCCGTTTTCTTCAAAGAACTCATGAACCTTCACCAGATTAGGATGATTGAGGTTGGCAAGACGCAGCGCCTCTTTCTTGAACTTTGCCTTTTGTTGATTGAAACTTTGCTGGTTAGCAGAGTTGGTTACAACCACCTGATTACCTCTACGATCATTGATAGCCTGACCACTGCCACCGATGAACAACTCTTTAATAGCAACGTAACGATTCAATGAGGTTTGCACAGCCAAGTATGTGATGCCGAAGCCTCCTTGCCCTAGAACTCGCTCTATTCTGTATTTTCCACCCTGCAAGGTGGTGTTAGGTTGTAGGTGCTGCATATTATTCATTTCTTAGAGTTCATAATATAATCAACAATTTCCTTCATTTTCTGTAGAAGTGTTTTGGTTTTCTTTACTTCCTGAACAATGACAACATCATCTTCGTTAGCTTCGATGACTTTAGGGATGATATTGATGGCATTGCAGCGCGAAGTGGACTCTTCGTTTTCTAGAGCTTCGTCTCCTTCCTCCTTAACCACATTCTCAATATGGATTAACCAAGCAGAATGGTTATCTTGGTTGTTAACAGTTGACTCTATCAGCTTTTTTTTCTTCTCTTCGTCTGTCGTATCAGAAATAAGCACGGATATGAGCTCATCATTGCTCATCTGCTCCAACATGCCGTCAGAACAAAGATAGAAATAGTCGCCAGGCTGGACATCTGTAATATGGATAATGTCTGGACGCATACGATTATCCTCACCTGGGGTCATGGCACGTGTCACGATGTTTTTCTGTGAGAAGGTTGCCATCTCGTCGTAGGAGATTTCCCCTGCCTGAAAAAGATCAAAGACGAGAGAATGATCACGGGATTGATACAATATACCCTCGTCATGTTTACTGGGGCGTATATGGTATATACGACTATCACCCATATGGGCAGCTGTGATGCTCTTATTATAAATATATAATAAGGTAAGGGTAGTGCCCATTTTTCGAGGATTGCCATCGTCAAACCTGTCTAACTCGGCGTAGGCATATTCGAGGGCTTCACGCAGTTTGTCGTCGGAGAATGAGTTATCTTTGACATGCTCTTCAAACCACTTGACTAACGATTGGCAGACGGTCTGACTGGCAACTTCGCCTTTTTCATGGCCTCCCATGCCATCACAAAGCACAAAGAGACGATTATTCCACTGAATAATGGAGTCTTCCTGATTTGAGCGCTGGCCTATCTCGTTAATGGATAGAGGAGGATATAAACTGATTCTCATAAGGTTCTAAAGTTTAAATACAACAGTGGTATGTCCCATGGTGACTCTGTCGCCATTGGTTAGACGGATTTCATCACCTGTTTCAATCTCCTGCCCATCAACGGTAGTGAGATTCTTATTCTGGTAGTTGCTCAGCACTGCTTTTTTGGTGCCGTCAGGCAATGTCGTCACAGTGATGCTGCAATGCTGTCGACTCATATAGCGATCTTCTGTGGCAATCTGGACGGTAGCCTTTGAGGTGGTGCCTTTACGACCAATAATATTCTGGCCTTCTTCTAAGAAATAGGGTTTGTCATCGAATACTAAGCGGGCATTGCTGTTCTCTTTGGCAGGCTTTGCCTTGGGAGTCGCAAGAACAGTGGCTCCATAAGCATTGCCTGCTAATTGGGTAGCGCCATTGTCAATCGTTGGTTGTTTAGGTGGCGCTATATAAGTTTCTGCCTCTAAAGGAGCCTGCTGAGGTGGAAACTTAACTTTAAGAACTGCCTTGCATTTAGGACAAGCGATCTGCTTGACTGATTCATTCTTGGAGTTCGTTACATCAAGCACAACGCCACATGATGGGCATTTGATTCTTTTTACCTGCATATCATCTACCAATTAATAACTGTCATATTGTTGTCGAACTTACCCCACATAACTGGGTGTTGTTTGTTGCCGGAAGCTTCTATTACACCTTTATGTACAAAGTCATAAAGCTCTCGAGCTGTAATATATCGATCTCTATTCGTATCTGCGCCCCCTCGTAATCCTCGTTCCAAGAAGATGGTGAAAAGACTGTTCTTATATCTCGACTCTCGAGAAACTTCATTGGTGCGAGAGGAGAGGAACAGCATCACATTCTGGCTATTGTAGCTGGAGGTCTGCTGATTGTTAGTTCGCATCTTGCCTGCATAACAGGCATCAGCAATGATCACTTTACGACTGGCTTTGCATCCTTTCAGCATCTTGAAGATGTGCTGGTAAGTGAGCAAGCCATCATAGCAAACTAATGCACCAGGGGTTCCATGTCCACTGAAATAGAGTGTCACGATATCTTCGCTATTGGCATTCATAAAGGAAGTGTGCATGATGCTTAACAAGGCAGACTGAGTGGCTTGTTCATTTAATAGGATGCTTACCGTAGCTTGCTTCGCCACAGAGAACACCTTAGCTATGGTCTTTGCATCGTTATCACTGATACGGAGATCGTGCTCCGTACCAGGATAATCCGCAATGCCTACACTAACAAGGTATGTTTTAGCCTGCAATGTGATAGCACATAGCATCATCCATGCCAACAACAGATGCTTTTTCATATTAAGCATCGATCATCGCATCATTCATATAGTCGGGCATGTCGGGAGCCACATCAGGATTCTCCATTGATGCTGTAAGGTTTGGATCTTGGTCATTAGCGATTTGACCATAAGTTGCCATATTTCCATTGTTGTCAACAATAACGTCGGGATCGCTTAAATTGCCAGAATCGTCAACATCGATGATGGCGACATCAGCCTGTCCGTCGTTATTGGTATCCAAACCCACAGCCACATGGCCTTCTACTTCACCATAGCCTACGATATGAACATCTGCATCCTGATCGCTGCTTTGTGCAGTCTGCTGATCAACTACTTGAACATCAGCAGAAGTGTCTGCTGCCTGGTGAACCTCTGGGGCTGGAGCATGCTCATAGACATGATGGACGACAACCACATGAGTATCAGCATCTGTAGGAGTAGAGAGTTCGTCAGGACGTACCTCGGGTTGCACCTGCTCTGCAAAATCATGTTTCTGATCTACTGACATCGCATTCCACTCGTCTGCAGAATAAGTGTTGTAGATGCCTCCATGCCAGTGGAACACACCACCAGGACCAACTTCTGCACGTGCCTGCTGGAATGCTTCTCCAAATGACAGATCATCACTTACAGATGCGACCTTCAAACCATTCTCCAAAGTATGACTCGTTTCGCCTTGCTCAGGAGCCACAACGTCTTCTGGTTTCTCTTCAGGATTTCCTTCAAGCTTTTCTTCGCTGTTCACATTTTGAGCTACAGCCTGACCAGCATACAGAAGTCCAGCTCCCATCAGGATACCAGATACACCACCTAAGGTTACATGCTTCCAAGCACTACCTTCTTTCTTTGTCTCCTGTTGTCCATTAGCAGTTGGACGCTTCTCGATAATAGTCTCTTCGTTCATATTAATCTTGTTTTAAGTTTTATGCTGCAAAAGTAGGATTTATTTTATTAAGTTCAAAGTTTTAGATATGTTTCTGTAGGAAATACCCGTTTAACTGTACAAAATTACTTTTTGTACTTCGTCTTGCAGTAAGGACAGGCATCATTTTGTGAGAGAATTATATAACTCCTGAAACATGTAAGTGGATGCTTGCACTTGGGGCAAACCCATTTCATTTCAAACTCATCTTGGTTAGCTTTCAGTTCAACGGTACTATTGTCTTGTGAACGCCTATAAAGTCCATATAAAAATATAAGAAAAGCAAGACCAGTGAATATTAAAGCAATTTCACGGATTTCAGGAGCAACACCTGCAATTAGACCTCCTAACATAGAAAAGCCTAATGGAACACTCGCCCAAAGTCCATTATTCTTTTGGCGATTTCTAATTTCTATCTCGTTTTGCTGATAATTGTCCCATACGACTTTCAGTGGCCGAATATCTATAGTTTCTTCTTTGGGCTCTTGCAGAGCTGCCCACGAAAACAGATAATGAGAGTTGCCCAATTCCACCTTGTCACTTTCTGAGATTGTTTTACTTTCAACAGCAATACCATTAACGAAAGTAACGTTTCGATCGTTGAGGTTCTTTATCTTCCACTTGCCACTTCCTGCAGGCACTAAGGATATATGATGGCGACTCACATCCATTGGTACGCTATTAGCCTGACCATACAGTCTTGAATTGCCATCTTTTATAATGCAGAGTTGACGAGTCTGCTGATCTCTACCTATTATAATCTCCATATTGCTTAGATTTTAGCTTTAATTACAAGTTCTTTCACTGCCTTAAGTGCTTCTTTCGAAACTGGCAACTGGAATAAGAAACGCTCGCAATCAGACAGCATTAACACCTGCTTTTGAATATCTACCTGAAAGATATAGTTCATGTTTACGATGAATCGCTTTCCTATACGCATAAACTGTTTGGCGTTGTCTCCCAGTTGAGATGCTAGAGCATCTTCTGTATGGGACAGATTCATTGTAACACATACTTTCTGCTTATTAGCAGTGACTATATAAGTGTAGTTGCCATCACCCTCGAAATAGACAATCTTCTGAATGTCTAAGCGAATGAGTTTGTCACGTGAGTTAAAATATACTCTTTGTTGTGTCATTGGTAATTATGATTATAGTTTCGAAACAAAGGCAAAGGTACAAATAATTTGTAAAGCGACAAAGAATATGGAGGGAAATTGGCTGTAATTCTTTGTGAATCTTTTGTTATACTGGATAATATTACTATCTTTGCATCATAAATAAATATAAACAAGATGGATAATCTGGAAGAGATATTCCCAATCGTTGACGAGGATGGGAACGTGATAGGATCGGCGACTCGTGGTGAGTGCCATAGCGGCTCAATGCTGCTTCACCCTGTTGTGCATCTGCATGTGTTCAACTCAAAGGGTGACATCTACCTGCAGAAAAGACCTGAGTGGAAGGACATACAGCCGGGGAAGTGGGACACTGCCGTGGGTGGTCATGTGGACTATGGCGAGACTCCAGAGGAGGCTCTGTGCCGTGAGGTGCGTGAGGAATTGGGTATCACGGATTTCCATTCTGAGTTTGTTGACAAATATGTTTTTCAAAGCAAACGTGAGCGTGAGTTGGTGTATGTGAATCGTACCACTTACGACGGAGAGATCCGTCCGTCAACAGAGGAACTGGATGGTGGTCGTTTCTGGACGATGCAGGAGATTCGTGAGGCAATGGAGAAGACGGGTGTCCTAACTCCTAACTTCGAGAGTGAGTTCAAGAGATGCTTCGGGGATTATCTCTTATGATATGAACCGTTTTTGCAAGTGTTACCTTGCAAAAACGGTGTTATCATGCATCAGTTCTCCTCGAAGAATGAGCCTACAGGCATAGCGGCATCCTCGGCGACACAACAGTTGTAGCGTTCACGGCTACGGCGCTCTCGGGCAAACATAGCCTTGGTTCCCGCCATGTCTTGATGGAACTCCAGATGCTCTTCAATGGCAAAGGAATGAGCCATCGCCTCTACATCGAGGTTGTCGGTGCCGATGAGCGTGAATGTCCAGTGCTGTTTCTTCAATTTCTCAATCATCGTGCGGATCATCTTCAGGGTCCATTCCTGACTACTGTTCTCCTCACCGTCGGTGATGATGGTCACCAGTACGTGGTCACCGTCCTCAACCTGTGCGTTGACCTTCGAGATACCTTTACCGATGGCATCATAGAGTGGGGTGCCGCCACCAGGATTGTAGGCTTTCCAACTGAGGTCTTTGGTCTTTAGTGCAGAAGCGTTGTCGTAATGCCAGGTGGTGTGACAACTGTCGAAGGTAAGCAGGGTGACGAACTGTACCTGGTCCGGGAATTTCTTCTGCATCTGTCGCACGGTCTGCAGTGTCTCGTTCATACCCGTAAAAGCCTGTTTGCGGATGATGGACATAGAACCGCTCTCGTCAACGATAATCAGGTTGTGTACTCGCTTGGTTGGAATAGGATCTTGCATTTTGCCTTCTGGGCGAAAATTCTCACGCTCGGAAGAATGAGTAAACTCATTTTTCTCTCTCTTAATCGAATCTTTCATAATTGTAATGTTTTAAATGGTGAATACTTTTTTTATTTCGACATGTCTTTATCTCTTTAAAGATATTTTTCGGAAATAATTAAGTTGATATGAGATTTTTTTGTTCTCCCTTTGTCGTGGGTCTGCCAAGCAGTCTCCTGCCATTAAGGTCATACCATGTCTCGTTATGTTGAATATTGAACATGGAAATTGGAGATTTTTCCATTCCCGTTGTATGATTGAATAATGAAGATGATAGACCCTATGTCCCGGTTGTGACCGGCAGGGATGAAGTTAACCATTATACCTACTTTTGATTAATAATCTTGTAGAAGTTTTCAGGTGTGCAATACTTAAAACACTGCTTTTTAGGTATTGCGCACCTTATTAATTTGCCCTACCTTTGCACCATGAAAACAAGAATGACGATTTCCACAGAGATGAAAGTACTGATGAACCACATCTACGAACTGCATAAAGGGGTGCGGCAGATGGTATTGTTTACGTGCAACAAAAAACATGGTGAGCAAGTTGTGGCGCGATTGGAAAGCCAAGGTATCCCATATATACTACAGCCTGCTGGTCAGCAGAACCTGAATGTCTATTTCGGACGGCGTGAGTGTCTGGAGGCAATACGCCTTATCGTCACCCGTCCCCTGAACCAGCTTACGCCAGAAGAGGACTTTATCCTCGGTGCCATGCTCGGCTATGACATCTGCGCACAGTGTGAGCGGTATTGTAAACGCAAGGGGAAATGTGAGGGTATATGCATTAACAAGAATTAAATCAATAGAATACTTTAATCATGAACACAACAATTGTAATCTATGGTTCCTCGACGGGAACCTGCGAGGCTATCGCAGAGAAGATCGCCTCAAAACTGGGCTGCGAGGCACTGAATGTACAGGACTTGACAGCAGATATCGTGGACGCTAACCAGAATCTGATTCTCGGCACCTCGACTTGGGGCGCAGGCGAATTGCAGGATGACTGGTACGACGGACTGAAAACTCTCCAGAATGCCAACCTGAGTGGCAAGACCATCGCCATTTTCGGCTGTGGTGACTGTTCTTCGTACAGCGACACCTTCGTAGGTGGCATGGGAGAACTCTACAACGGTATTAAAGACAGCGGAGCTCGTTTCATTGGTGCTGTTGAGACTGGCGGCTATACCTTCGATGACTCAGAGGCTGTGATTGACGGCAAGTTTATCGGTCTGCCTCTTGATGACATCAACGAGGACGACAAGACGGACGCCCGCATCGAGGCTTGGATAGCCACCATCTCTCCCGAATTGTAATCACAGGTGTTAAATTCATAAAGAGTATTTGTTTAATTTTATAGAGGTGGTTGGTCGGTGACGATCAACCACCTTTATCTTAAAAAGATTAGGATTATGGGACTATAGTACCAGACATGCAAGTTGCCATTGTAGTGGATCACAATTACAGCGAGTAACTCATTAAATCCATGTCAGTTTTCTCCAAAGACCTTCTAACGGTCCGCGAGGATGACTGGCGAACCAATATCGGGCAAAGAGATACTGGCAGACGACCATTCCGCATCCAACTATGACGGCATAGGTAACACCTAAATGGTGATAACAGGCAAGCCCATAGCCACAGAAGATGGCGCAGCCGATGATGGACTGGAGCAGATAGTTGGTAAGACTCATGCGACCAAAAATGCAGAGGTGATGCAGCACTCGGCGAACGCCCTCGAAAGCGTACCAGGCAGAAACGATTGCCGAGACGATCATCAGCAGTATAATGAGATTGTTGATGGGTTTCAGCCATGAGTCAAGTTCACCGAAATCCACGAAGCTCAACACTAGGACTAGGATTACTGAGCAAATGAGGATGTTATGCCATATCTTCAGGTGGTGCCCCTCGTTATAGAAAAGTCTCTGTCGCCCTAACTGCATACCGAGGATGAAGAGGCAGAGTAACTGTGTCAGTCGTCCACTGAAGACATTGAAGCGCAGATTCAGCTCAAATCCATATCGCAGGTTGGTGAGGGTGTTCTCCCAGAATGTACCATGCTCATGTGTACTGATGATCTTGCCATACATTTCAAACAAGGAACTATGGTCGATTGTGGTGCCAGTCAGCAGACAAAAAAGCTCTACGGGCTGGATGGCTAATAAGGCGATGATGCACCACACCCACTTCGAAGGCAGATAACTGATCGGGATGAGCAGCAAGCCATAACAGGCATAGAGCATCAGGATGTCGCCATCATAGAACGCCACGTTGACAATACCAAAGCCGAATAACAGACACATGCGCCATGCAAAGCGTAAGGAGAAATTCTTTCCTTTCTGCTGCTGGTTGTCGTTCATGATGAAGAAACTCAAGCCGAAGAGCATGGCGAAGATGCCGTACATTTTGCCTGATAGCAGCCACGCAAGAACATCCGACACCATCTGGTCGCAAGGTAGCGTATGGGCTATCGGTTCTTGGGTAAAGATGTCAAAGTGCTCAACGGAATGATATAGGATAATGCCTGTCACAGCGATGCCTCTCAGGGCATCGGCTACATCGATTCGGGTGTTGGGGAGATTGCGGGATTTATACATTGGAATCCTTCTGTTTAATGTTTTGACGCAGCGAAGATACTCATAATTGCCGAGACAACCAAACATTTATCTCTTTGAAGATGATTTTCGTAAAAAACTAAGAAAGAATGAGATTTTTTTTTGTATCTTCGCCCCAAATATCATTTTTATGTATCATCGTCAGTTGTCAGAACAGGCTATCATCAGTGGATTCCGTAAAGGGGATGCCGATATTATCCGAGAATATTTCTATGGATATTGTCAGGTCGGCTATTATATCTTTGACCAGCGTTATCAGTTGAGTGAGAAGGAAAATCTGGATTTTATGTCGCTCGCTCATCAATATGCTATCTATTTGATGGAGCATGACTGGAAGCCTTTGGAGGATCACTCTCCGAATGTAAGCCTGAAGACATGGTTCATCAATGGGTTCCGTTATGTGGTACTTGATGCGTTGAAATGGTACAAGAAAG
>Ga0326512_10000725_pt1 | contig 27897 bp, 31 predicted proteins | sample 1_2617_0518_D_FD_203652 | JGI IMG/M metagenome (GOLD analysis project Ga0326512, IMG submission 203652) | Bovine rumen microbial communities from UC Davis, California, United States - 1_2617_0518 | ecosystem: Host-associated > Mammals > Digestive system > Stomach > Rumen | place: USA...
TTGCGCAGCGTGGTGCCTTGAAACCTGCAGTGGGTCAGTCGTTCCGTGATAAAATCATCAGTCGTGGTAACACCCGTGACCTGATGCAGATGTTTACCGATTTCACAGGTCTTCAGGCTCCTGATGCCTCAGGACTTCTAAAAGCGCGTGGACTTTAAATAATATACTAAAATATCATGGCAACAGTAGACGATAAGAAAGTGATATTCTCGATGGTCGGGGTGAGCAAGACCATCCAGCAGAATCAGAAACAAGTGCTCAAGAACATCTATCTTAGTTTCTTCTATGGTGCGAAGATAGGTATCATTGGTTTGAATGGTGCGGGTAAGTCTACCCTGATGAAGATTATCGCTGGTCTCGACCAGCAGTATCAGGGGAATGTGGTGTGGAGTCCCGGCTATAGTGTGGGTTATCTGCCACAGGACCCTCCTTTGGACGAGACCAAGACTGTCAAGGAGAATGTGATGGAGGGTGTACAACACGTATATGACGCACTTGCAGAGTATGATGATATCAATGTGAAGTTTGGACTCCCAGAGTACTATGAGGATGCTGATAAGATGGAGAAACTGATGACCCGTCAAGCTGAGTTACAGGATATCATCGATGCAACGGATGCCTGGAACATGGACTCTAAGCTCGATCGTGCGATGGCGGCATTGAACTGCCCTCCAGGTGACAGGAGCGTAGAGAATCTCTCAGGTGGTGAGCGTCGTCGTGTGGCTCTTTGTCGTTTGCTGTTGCAAAAACCTGATGTGCTGTTGCTTGATGAGCCAACCAACCATCTTGACGCGGAGTCGATTGATTGGTTGGAACAGCATCTGCAACAATACGAGGGTACGGTGATTGCTGTTACCCACGACCGTTATTTCTTGGATGATGTGGCTGAGTGGATTCTTGAACTTGACCGTGGAGAGGGAATACCTTGGAAGGGAAACTACTCATCATGGCTGGAACAGAAGAGTCAGCGACTGGCTCTTGAGGAGAAGACCGCCTCGAAGCGTCGCAAGACGTTAGAGCGTGAATTGGAGTGGGTGCGTATGGCTCCTAAAGCACGTCATGCTAAAGGTAAGGCTCGTCTGAACTCTTATGACAAGATGCTCAACGAGGAACAGAAACAGAAAGAGGAGAAATTGGAAATCTTCATTCCTAATGGACCTCGTCTGGGTAATAAGGTGATAGAAGCAGAACATGTGGCTAAGGCTTATGGTGAGAAAGTCCTCTTCAGCGACCTTAACTTCATGCTTCCCCCGAATGGAATTGTGGGTGTGATAGGTCCTAATGGCGCAGGTAAGACGACTTTGTTCCGACTGATTATGGGGTTGGAACAGGCTGACGCTGGCTCATTTAATGTGGGTGAGACAGTCAAACTCAGCTATGTCGACCAGCAACACAAGGATATTGATCCCAATAAGTCTGTATATGAAGTAGTGAGTGGCGGGAATGAGACCATCCGTATGGGTGGGAAAGACGTCAATGTGCGTGCCTATCTGTCACATTTTAACTTCAGTGGTGCCGATCAGGAGAAAAAATGTGGGGTGCTTTCTGGTGGCGAGCGTAACCGCCTGCACCTCGCTATTGCCCTGAAACAAGAGGGGAATGTCCTCTTACTCGATGAGCCTACCAACGATATCGATGTCAACACCCTTCGTGCCTTAGAGGAAGGCTTGGAGGCTTTTGCCGGCTGTGCCGTAATCATCAGTCACGACCGTTGGTTCCTTGATCGCATCTGCACCCATATCCTTGCTTATGAGGGTGACGGGAATGTCTTCTATTTTGAGGGCAACTATTCAGAGTATGAGTCGAATAAGGCTCAGCGCTTAGGATTGGATGAGCCTAAGCGTGCCCGCTATCGTAAGCTGATGGAAGAATAGGTTACTTAATGAGGAAATGTCCTATATGGTGAGAGTCGCCTTTGTCGTTGAGGGTTCGTAACTCATAGACTCCCTTGGGAATACCAGCAATCGAAACTACAGGACCAAAGGGTTTGGTGGCAATGATATTACCTATCATCGTATAGATGGCAAGATAATTGGTCTGTGGGAGCTCATTGAAATTGGGCACTTGCAGGCTGTAGCCGTCATTGGGAATTAATGTCGTGTTATTTGCCGTACTGGTCGTGTTGAGCATTGACTGTTGGACACTCATGGGTTTGCTCTCAATACCATAGCGGTTTACGGCTGTGACAACATAATAGAGTGGGGCGTCCTCCGCGGATCGACGTATGGAAAGATGCTGTTGCATCTGACGAACAGCAATGAGGTTGCGTGCATCGTTTATATCCACAGGGAAATTGGTTGATGCATAGACATTATAGGTGAGGTAGTCTCCATTGCTGGTATCGGTGGCACCATTCCAACGCAGGTTGTCACCATTTGTGGTACGCTCTATCTGCAAAGAAGAAGGAGCCAGAGGAGCCGGTTGGCGAACCTGCATAGGAGGAACAATAGCAGGATATGCGTCGAAATCACATACGAAATCATAAAGCCCCTTGGTGTTATCCGTGAGGAAACGGCTGCGGAAATAGCAATGCCCGAGTCCGAGGTCACGAGCCACATGCATCTGTCGTTTGATAGCGTCTAGCGACCAGTTGCCCTCACTGCGTATCAGTCGGTAGATACCCAGACCTGCGGCGACCTCACGTCCATAGCGGTGCTCACTCCAGTCAGCGGCAAAGGGATAATAATGTTTGCCGTCATAATACATCATAGGGAAGAGCTGGTCCATCAATCCGTCTCGTAGCCAACCCTGTGCGTCCTGACATACCTTATTATAAGCGTTCCAACCGCCACTCGGATAACGAGTGAGGTCATCGAACTTACCCAGAGGGGAACAACTTAGTTTAACCCATGGTTTTAACCCTTTGACTTTCTGATGGATAGCGCGGACAATACGGGTGATATTCTCTCGTGCCTGTTGGCGGGAGATACGTAAAGGATAAGTCTCTGGATAGCGAATGTAGTCGAGGTGAATGCCGTCAACATCATATCGCTTGGTAATCTCCTCGCAGATAGAGGAGATATAGTCAGCTGTCCGTGAGTCCTCTGGGATCATGCAGGCATCTTCTCCTATATGACGCATCAGCTCAGGATGTGTCCGTCGCAGGTTCTTTGCCCCATAGCTGTTCCATTTGCCGGTAGGTACCGTGACAACCCAGGCATGTAGCTCCATACCACGTTTATGTGTCTCCTCGATGGCAAACTGCAACGGGTCATAGTTTGGCGCAGTACCAAACCGTCCACTGATACAGCCATCCCATGGCTCGATACGGGAAGGGTAGGTGACCGTTCCACGAATACGTGCCTGATAAAGAACGGTGTTGACATTCGCATGCTTCAACTGGTCAAGAATACGGCATAGCTCCTGCTTCTGCTTCTGCTCTACGGCAACTGACGTCCCTTTGGTGCTGGGCCAGTCAAGTCCTTCTAATGTGGTAAGCCATACGGCGCGCAACTCTTGTTTGGGCTGTGCATTCAAGGAAAGAACAGCCCAGAGCAACAATATAATAAAAGGATATCGTTTCATATATACTATCAATTTTGGATGCAAAGGTACGAAATAATTCATAATTCATAGTTCATAATTCATAATTTATTCTTACCTTTGCAGCAAAGATTATAAATTATAACATAAAAAATGATTTCATTTACATTGAGCCTTGTGGCTCTTTTGCTTGGCTATCTGTTATATGGCCGTTTGGTGGAACGTATATTCCGTCCGGATAATCGTGTGACACCAGCAATCTCCAAGGCAGACGGCCTGGACTACATTGTGCTTCCCGGTTGGAAGATTTTTATGATTCAGTTTCTGAATATAGCAGGGACAGGTCCTATCTTCGGTGCTATTATGGGAGCTAAGTTCGGACCAGTAGCTTATCTGTGGATTGTTCTCGGTTGTATCTTCGCTGGTGCCACCCACGACTATTTGTCGGGGATGTTGTCGATGCGTAATGAGGGCGCTGGACTTCCTGAGCTGATAGGTAAATATTTAGGAAAGACCACCAAGAGTCTGATGCTGGTGTTTACGGTGTTGCTGCTGGTCATGGTGGGTACTGTTTTTGTATACAGCCCGGCAGAGATATTACATTCCATAGGTGGTGACACGATGATGTGGGTAAGTATTATCTTCGCATATTATATCATTGCCACGATGTTGCCTATTGACAAGATTATTGGTAAGGTCTATCCTTTGTTCGCCTTCTCCCTGTTGTTTATGGCATGTGCTCTGATGGTGGTGCTCTATGTGAAATGGCCACAATTACCCGAGTTGTGGAGTCACCTGTATAATATGGGTGCGGAAGCACAGCCGGAGAAATGGACGGATGCTATCTTCCCGGCATTGTTTATTACCATTGCCTGTGGTGCTATCAGCGGCTTCCATGCCACTCAGAGTCCGTTGATGGCTCGTTGTGTGAAGTCCGAGCGTATGGGTCGTCCCATTTTCTATGGTGCGATGATCACAGAGGGTGTAGTGGCTTTGATATGGGCAACAGTAGCCTCTTGGTTCTTTTATGGCGATCCGACACCAGGTTATGAGCTGATAGCCGGTGCGCATAAGGGTTTTTACACTTCGGCTCCTGCCGTTGTGAATTTGGTTTGTAACGACTGGCTGGGAATGGTTGGTGCTATCCTTGCCATGTTAGGTGTGGTGGCAGCTCCAATTACCAGTGGTGACACGGCGTTCCGTTCCGGTCGACTGATTGTCGCGGAGTGGTTGAAGCTCAACCAGCGTCCTGTCATGAACCGTTTCTATATCTGTATACCGATGTTTGGAACCTCAGTCGCTATGCTTATATGGCAGATAGAGAACCCTGATGGTTTCAATACCATCTGGCAGTATTTCGGTTTCTCCAACCAGGCACTCTCTGTGTTTACGTTATGGACACTGACCGTTTATCTGGTACAAGAGAAGAAACCATTTATCATCACCCTCATCCCTGCGCTCTTTATGACGACGGTATGTTCTACCTTCCTGTTTATCTCCAAACAAGCATTCCACCTGCCGGCATCTGTCAGTTATCCCATGGGTGGCGTCTGTTTCGTAGTGGCATTGGTGTGGTTCTGCCTGTGGTATCGTAAATATCAGAATAATCATCAATAAATCAATATACGTTTAAGTAATAATTTATGTTAAGTGTAGAAGAGTTAGTAGACCGTCTGATAGACCTCTCGTTCGCGGAGGATATCGGAGATGGTGATCATACCACTTTATGCTGTATCCCGGAGGATGCGATGGGTAAGTCTCATCTGCTCATCAAAGAAGACGGCATATTGGCGGGTGTGGAGATCGCCAAGGAGGTGTTCCGTCGTTTCGACCCGGAGATGAAGGTGGAAGTATTGATGCAGGATGGTGCGAAAGTCAAGAAAGGCGACATTGCCATGATTGTGACAGGTCGTGTTCGTTCTTTGTTGCAGACGGAGCGTCTGATGCTGAACATCATGCAGCGCATGAGTGGTATTGCCACCATGACCAATCGTTATGTGGAGCGTCTGAAAGGCACTCATACCCGTGTGCTGGACACTCGTAAGACCACACCAGGTATGCGTATGTTGGAAAAGCAGGCAGTGAAGATCGGTGGCGGTGTGAACCATCGTATCGGCTTGTTTGATATGATCCTGCTGAAAGACAATCATGTGGATTTCGCTGGAGGTATCGTCAATGCCATCGACCGTTGTCATCAATATCTCAAAGAGAAAGGACTTGACCTGAAGATAGAGATAGAGGTACGTTCCTTTGAGGAACTGCAACAGGTATTGGATCATGGTGGTGTCGACCGTATCATGCTCGACAATTTTTCCGTGCCCGATACGAAGAAGGCTGTCGACCTGATAGCCGGACGTTATGAGACAGAGTCAAGTGGCGGCATCACCTTTGATACGATTCGTGACTATGCAGAGCAGGGTGTCGACTTCATATCCGTAGGAGCACTGACACACTCTGTCAAAGGACTCGATATGAGTTTCAAGGCATGCTGATACGGAACCTGTTAGTTGTCAGTTGTTGGCTGTTGGCTGTAGGATCGCAGGCAGCAGACCGTGTACAATATCATCCGCCAGTGGATTACAAAATCACACTGGCGGGTAATTTTGGTGAGCCTCGTCCAAACCATTTCCATGGTGGGTTGGATGTGAAGACAGATAATGTGGAGGGCAAACATATCTATTCCATCGGTGACGGCTATGTGAGTCGTCTCACCGTGGGAATCAGCGGCTTCGGTAATGCTGTCTATGTCACCCATCCCGAAGGCTATACCAGTATTTACTGTCACCTGAAGAAGTTCTCCCCGAGATTGGAGCGTATGGTTCATCGTACAGGAAAAGGGGATGAGCAGATAGACTTGCGATTCACACCACTTGACTTCCCTGTCTCGCAGGGACAGCTCATTGCTTTGAGTGGAAATACGGGTCACAGTACGGGACCTCATCTGCATTTGGAGATCCATGACACCAGGACATGGGACATGATGGACCCATTGGAATTCCTCTCTCCTTATGTCAATGACTCGGTAGCTCCCCAGGCACATAGTGTCATGGCGTGTCCGCAGGCAGGAGAAGGGGTGTTTAACGGGTCTGACAACAAACAGACTTTCGCCTTCTCCTCCCAGCGTATAGAGAAGGAGCTGACAGCCTGGGGAAAGGTAGGCTTTGCCCTGTGGGCTGATGACTATATGCAGGGGGTGTATAACCATTATGGTATTCGTGAGACGATATTGCAGGTGGATGGAAAAGAGGTGTTCCGCTCGAATGTCCATCGTATCCCTGTCTATAGTAACCGTCAGGTCAACTCATGGGGTGACTATCAGCACTGGCTGCATCACAAGACCTGGTATATGCGGTCGTATATCCCCAAGGGTGTCACACTGCCTATCCTCCAGGCTGACGAGAACGATGGCTATGTGTTGTTTAACGAAGAGCGTCCGTATCGTGTGACGTATATCCTTCGTGACTTCATGGGTAACGAGTCACAGTATGAGTTTACGGTTTTAGGGAAGAAAAGCGAGATTTCTCCCTCGAAGAGAACATCTTATAATGTGAGATACGACAGGTTATCTATGATCTCCCTTCCGGGTATGCAACTGGTCATCCCGGCAGGTATGGTGGAGGAGGGACTGATGGTGGTTCCCAAAGTAGGTCAGGGCAGTGTCTCCAGTCGTTATACGTTTGCCCAGCAGGCATGTCCGTTATTCGGCTGGGCGGAACTGAGTCTTGCGATACCCGAGGGTGTGGACTCGTCCCTTCTCTATATTGACAGTGGCGGGCATGATATGGGTGGCGTTTGTCAGGACGGATGGATAACCACCCGTATCCGTGAGTTGGGAGCCACTTATGAACTGAAACTAAAAAACAACAAAGAATAATCATGAGGAGATTTCTTCTAATGGCGGTTGTCATGATGACGGTGGCATCTGCCAATGCGTGTACGAATTTGATTGTCGGGAAGAAAGCAAGTACCGACGGCTCTGTCATCTGCAGCTATAACGCAGACTCCTATGGCGCCTATATGCCCCTCTACCATTATCCTGCCGCCAGGCATCAGAAAGGTGATAAGCGGAAAGTGTATGAGTGGGACACCAATAAATACTTAGGAGAGATTGACGAGGCACTGGAGACCTATAATGTGGTGGGAAACATCAATGAGTGGCAGGTGACTATCGGTGAGACGACCTATGGCGGTCGTGAGGAGATGGTGGACTCCACGGGTGTCATTGACTATGGCTCTCTGATCTATATCACCCTGCAACGTGCCAAGTCGGCACGTGAGGCTATTCAGACGATGACGACCCTGGTGGAGCAGTATGGCTATTGTTCCGAGGGAGAGACATTTACGATCTGTGACCCTGATGAGGCCTGGATATTAGAGATGCAGGGATGCGGTCCTGACCATGCTGTCTCTAAAGAGCGTACCGTATGGGTCGCTGTCCGTATTCCTGACGATGCCATCTGTGCCCATGCCAACCAGAGCCGTATCGGGAAGTTTGATATGAAAGACAAGCAGAACGTGCTTTATTCCAAGAATGTCATCAAGTATGCCCGTAAGAAAGGATGGTATACCGGTAAGGACGAGGATTTCTCCTGGAAGATGGTGTATGCCGCTCCCGACTTCTCCGGACGCCGTATCTGTGATGCCCGTGCCTGGAGCTTCTTCAATCATCACAAGAAGGGTATGGAGCGTTATCTGCCCTGGGCTATGGGTCTTGACAAAGAAGCTGAGGATATGCCGCTATGGGTGGTGCCCGACCAGAAAGTGAGTGTGGAGGATGTCATGAATGACATGCGTGACCACTTTGAGGGGACTCCCTTGGAGATAGATTCTACCGATGTGGGGGGTGGTATCTGGCACATGCCATACCGTCCTACACCTTTATATTATAAGGTGGACGGGAAAAAATATTTCAACGAGCGTCCGATCTCTACCCAGCAGACGGCTTTCTCTTTCGTCTCGCAGATGCGCTCCTGGCTGCCCCGTGAGGTGGGAGGCTGTTTCTGGTTTGGTAATGATGATGGCAATATGATTGCCTATGTCCCTGTCTATTGCTCGATGACCCGTCTTCCTGAATGCTTCAATGCTCCGGGAGCCAATGATATCACCTTCTCTGACAAGAGTGCCTATTGGGTATGTAACTGGGTCAGCAACATGGTCTATCCCCGTTATTCCGCATTGTTCCCTGACCTGAAACAAGTGCGTGACTCCTTGCAGCATGCTTATCTCATGCAACAACCTGCCGTCGAGGAGAAAGCACTGACGATGTCTGCACCGGCGATGCGGGAGTATCTGAACGACTATTCTGTTGAACAGGCGCAGGGGATGCTGGCACGATGGAAACAGCTTGCCGTCTTCCTCATTGTCCGTCATAATGATATGGCACGAAAACCCGTTGACAGCCAGGGACGGTTTAAGCAAAGCAAATATGGACTGGGGGCAACGGTGGAGCGACCGGGTTATCCGAAACCTTTCGCGCGTCGTATCGTGAAGGAGACCGGTGAGCGTTACACCTCACCAGAATAAAAGAAAAGTGGAACTCAGACGAGTTCCACTTTATTGATGTCCTGTTCCATCTCACAATAGTGACAGGTCAGTATTCCGTCTGTCACATGGAAAAGGGTCTGCATAGGCTCGTTGTTGGTGATACACTTGGGGTTGTTGCATTTCACAATACCGCGGATCTCATCTGGGGTGCGGACGGTTTTCTTCTCCACCACCTCAAAATCGTGGATGATATTCAGTACGACATTGGGAGCAACAACGGAGAGACGGGAGATCTCCTCATCCGTGAACCATTTGTTCTCTACTTTGATAAACCCTTTCTTTCCCACTTTCTTGGAGGGGAAGTTATAGCCGATGGTGACAGGTGTGCCCAGTTCGTCGAGCTTCAGCAACTGTGCCACCTGATAGGTCTTCTCGGAAGGTATGTGGTCTATTACGGTGCCGTTCTCAATAGCGGCAACGAGCATCTGGTTCTTGTTCATGATATAATCGTTTTATCGTTCTTTACTTCTTCTAAACTGATACCGAGCACATCACAGAAGATCGCCTCACGGGCAAAGAGTCCGTTGCCTGCCTGCTGGATATAGTAGGCATGCGGGTTCTCATCCACATCATACGCGATCTCATTGACACGGGGCAGTGGGTGCAAAATCTTCATGTTCGGCTTGGCAAGACGCAGCATGTCGTTATTCAGGATATACACGTTCTTGACACGCTCGTATTCCATCAGGTCGGAGAAACGCTCCTTCTGGACTCTCGTCATATACAGGATATCCGCGTCGGCAATCACCTTCTCGTTGAAGGCGGTATGCTCCTGGAACTTGATACCGTGCTCCTTGCAGTATAGCTTGTACTCATTCGGCATGGCGAGCTCTTTAGGTGCCACGAAATGGAAGGTGGGGTTGAAATGACGCATCGCCATGAGCAGGGAGTGGACGGTACGACCGTATTTCAAGTCACCGACCAGATAGATGTTCAGGTTGTCGAGGGTCCCTTGTGTCTTGTAGATACTATAGAGGTCGAGCATACATTGTGAGGGATGCTGGTGCGCACCGTCACCGGCGTTGACGATAGGTACCTCAGTGACCTCAGAGGCATACTGCGCGGCACCTTCTATGAAATGACGCATCACGATGACGTCTGCGTAGTTCGCCACCATCGAGATGGTGTCTTTCAGCGTCTCTCCCTTCGTACCGCTGGTAATCTTCGGGTCAGCGAAACCGATGACACGGGCACCCAGTCTGTTGGCGGCAGTCTCGAAACTCAGACGGGTACGGGTGGAGGGCTCGAAGAAGAGGGTAGCGACCACTTTTCCTTTCAATATCTCTCGGTTAGGATGCTTCTCAAACTCCTGAGCCATCTCTATCATATAGAGAATCTTCTCACGGGTGAGGTCAGCAATGGTTACAAAATCATGCTTTTCCATATATTGTGCTCCTTTAGGTTTTGATTTATCCGTACAAAGGTACGGTATTTTTTCCATATCTGTGCACATTGCAGGAAATTTATTTTGTATTCCGACTAATTTAGACAGTCTAACCCTCCATCTATGAAGGCGGCACCTTCGACCCACGAAGGCGGCACCTTCGACCCGAGGAAGCGGCACCTTCGCAGGCAGGAGGTGCCGCCTTCGTAAAACTCCCCTGTTAGTTGCTTTTTATTCCGATGCCTCCTATCTCAGTAAATTCACTGAATTTGGTGAGTAAATTCACTGAATTTACAGAGTAAACACACTGAATTTACTTTCATAGGAAATACCTCTTTATATTCGTTGTCACCGTTGCCGCTACGTTGTTACCCACAACCATCTGACAGTCAAATAGTTTTGCAAGGCGGCAACGGTGGCAAGGGTTTTAAAAATTACGTGTAGGGAAATAGTGGTACCCAAAAGTCCCACTTTCCTGCGCAATCATTTTATAGAAGGAGATAAAAAATTGGTCATGGTTCTAGTAATCATTTTTAGTAATTAATTTGGTTGTATCAGAAAATGTTAGTATTTTTGCATTCGTTAGGCGATATTCAGGAAAGAATATGGCGTGACAGATATGGAAGAAAAGTGGGACAGGTATCTACCATGTAATTCTCGCATCAATCGTCAGGACATCTTTGAGGATGACGAAGACTACAAGTAAATGATCACTAGAACTGACCCCATGATTTTCCTGAACTAAGAAATATTCGCAAATATAGCATAAAATGGAAGAGACAGTCAATTTTTATTCTAAAAAGGGAAAGATTTTTAAAGGACTATTTATATTGCTTCTTACAGCAATCATATACTTAGGGGGCTATATTTATATGTTTCCTTCTTTCTGTGCAGAGACAGCTTCAATAAAACAAAAAATATGTTTATATGCAAGCCCTTTCCTGTTCATTTTAATCATGTTCGGACTCTATCCTGCTTTTCGTACCTATTTTTTTGTTTCAAAAGGACTGCCAGTATTGATTTTTACCCCCAAAGAAATGCGACAATATAATGCATGGATTAATGACTATATTTGTATACCATGGGATGAAATAACAGGTATTTATAGGATAAAGAATACGAGAAACAACATTGTCGAATATCGCATTGAAGTAAAAGACAGAGATAATCTCATCGCATACCAAGGAATCAGGAAACATAACTTTTTCTTAAGAATGGTCTATATGACAAATAGCTGTGCACTGACAAGTATTGTTATTCATTCCTTGGATACAGATGAACAAACATTTATTGATGCCTTAAAGCAAAAGAACAAATACTACCTTCGCAACATTTGATAGATTAAATAATTTAATCATGGCGACATTTAACATGATGATAATATAGAAGGAGATAAAAGTTGTACCTTTAACTGCGTTTAAGGTACTCCCGTTCGAAAGAAAAAATAAATGAATTAATTTTGTTCTTTGCTCACTTAATCGTACCTTTGCAAGCAAAACGTAGAGCGATGGATATAAAAACTGCTGAATTTTCGCTGAGTGCCCCGATGGTAAGTATGTGTCCCAAAGACACAAAACCGGAGTATGCCTTTATCGGACGCTCTAATGTGGGTAAGTCGAGTTTGATTAACATGCTGACCAACAATAAGAAACTCGCCAAGACTTCCTCGACACCTGGCAAGACGTTGCTTATCAACCATTTTATTATTAATAAGGAATGGTACTTGGTCGACCTGCCCGGATATGGTTATGCCAAGCGTTCGAAGAAGGAGGTAGACAAGTTGGATCAGATGATCCGCGGCTATATCCTGCAGCGTGAGCAACTGGTGAATGTCTTCGTGCTGGTGGATATCCGACTGGAGCCCCAGAAGATAGACTTAGAGTTCATCGAGTGGCTAGGGCTCTCCAGTATCCCCTTCGCCATCGTCTTCACCAAAGCGGATAAGTTGACGACAAACAAGGCAAACCAGAGTGTGGAGGCATATAAGAACAAGTTGCTGGAGACCTGGGAGGAGCTGCCTCCTATGTTCCTGACATCTGCCGAGAAGAAACAGGGCAGGGACGAGGTGCTGGACTATATCGACAGGATTAATAGAGAACTGAAGGGTAATGGCTAAGGATACTCCATACGTTGACGTACAGAACCTCTCGAAATCGTTCGGGGCACTGAACCTGTTCAGTAACATCAGTTTCAGTATTGCCGAAGGACAGAAGGTGGGACTGATCGCCAAGAACGGAATGGGAAAATCCACGTTACTCTCTGTACTCGCTGGTAAGGAAGGACACGATACGGGGGATATCATCTTCCGTCGTGACCTGACGATCGGTTTCTTGGAGCAGTCTCCTCAGTTTGACCCTCAGGAGAGTGTCCTTGACGCCTGTTTTAACCATCATGGGGAAGAGGAGAAGGTGCTGAAGGCTAAACAGGTGCTGACACAGTTGAAGATACGCGATCTCAACCAGCCTATGGGACAACTGAGCGGTGGTCAGCAGAAACGGGTGGCTCTTGCTAACGTGTTGCTGATGGAGCCTGACCTGCTGATTCTTGACGAGCCTACCAACCACCTTGACTTGGAGATGATAGAATGGCTCGAAGGTTATCTGGGAAGAGGTAACAAGACCTTGCTGATGGTGACGCATGACCGTTTCTTCCTCGATCGTGTCTGCTCCGTCATCTTAGAACTGGACGACCATACCATCTATACTTATCGTGGCAACTACTCCTATTATCTGGAGAAACGACAGGAACGGGTGGATGCCAGACGGGCGGAGATCGCACGTGCCAACAATCTCTATCGTACGGAGCTGGAGTGGATGCGTCGGATGCCACAGGCTCGTGGTCATAAGGCTCGTTATCGTGAGGAGGCTTTCTATGAGTTGGAGAAGGTGGCAAAACAACGGATGGAGGAACGCCAGTTACGTCTGAAGGCAAGTAACGTGTACATCGGCTCTAAGATTTTTGAATGCCAGTATATCTCGAAGCGTTTCGATGATATCGTCATCCTCAAGGACTTCTATTATAACTTCTCGCGTTTCGAGAAGATGGGTATCGTGGGGAATAATGGTACGGGAAAGTCTACCTTCCTCAAGATGCTGTTGTCGCAAATCCAACCGGATGAGGGACGTATCGTCATTGGCGATACCGTCCGTTTCGGTTATTTCTCACAAGAGGGCTTGCAGTTTGACGAGAACCAGAAGGTCATCGATGTCATCACCGCTATCGCGGACTATGTCGAGTTAGGAGGTGGTAAGAAGCTCTCCGCCTCCCAGTTGTTGCAGTATTTCCTCTTCACCCCCGAGCAACAGTATAATTATGTGTACAAGCTCAGTGGGGGAGAGCGTCGCAAACTCTATCTCTGTACGGTGCTGATGAGGAACCCTAACTTCCTCGTACTCGACGAGCCGACAAACGACCTTGATATCGTGACCTTGCAGATCCTTGAGGAATACCTGCAGGATTTCCCCGGCTGTGTGATCGTGGTGAGTCACGACCGCTATTTCATGGATAAGGTCGTCGACCACCTGTTGGTGTTCAAGGGCAATGGTGAGGTCAAGGATTTCCCAGGGAATTATACGCAGTATCGGGAGTGGCAGGGGCTGCAGGACCAGAGTTCTCAGAGTTCTCAGAGTCCTCAGAGCTCTCAGACAAAGTCGAGCTATCGCCACGACGATCGTCGCCGTCTATCCTATAAGGAGAAACGGGAGCTGGAACAGTTGGAGCGTGAGATTGCCGCCTTGGAGGAGGAGCAGCGTATGCTGGAGGAACAACTGTGCAGTGGTACGCTGAGCGTGGAAGAGTTGACGGAGAAGAGCAAGCGTCTCCCGCTGTTGAAAGACGAGTTAGATGAGAAATCCATGCGCTGGCTGGAGTTGTCGGAGATTGAAGATTGAAACTATGGTACAAAAATATCCATCACAATTACTGGAGAAAGCCGTTCAGGAGTTTTCAAAACTACCAGGTATCGGCAGACGGACAGCATTACGACTGGTGCTCTATCAGTTGCGACAGGATGCGGAGGACGTACAGTCTTTCGTAGAGGCTATCGCGAGGATGAGACAGGAGGTACACTATTGCCAGCGTTGCCATAACATCAGTGACGCGGATATCTGTCCGATATGTGCGGACAGTCGTCGTGACACCTCTATCATCTGTGTGGTGGAGAACATACAGGATGTGATGGCTGTGGAGAACACCCAGCAGTATACGGGACTCTATCACGTGCTGGGTGGTGTCATCTCTCCGATGGACGGGATAGGTCCTGCGGACTTGGAGATCGACTCTCTGGTGAAGAGGGTGGAGGAGGATGACATACGGGAGGTGATCCTGGCTCTCAGCTCGACGATGGAGGGTGACACCACCAATTTCTATATCTCCCGTAAACTGGCTCCATACGATGTGAAGTTGAGTGTCATCGCTCGGGGCATCCCTGTCGGTGATGAGTTGGAATATGCTGACGAGGTGACACTCGGTCGGTCGATTATAAACAGAACTCCCTTTGAGGGAAAATAATGATATCAGAATATGAAAGAGACTCGTAATTTCCTAATGACGGTATTCATCGGCGCACTGGTGCTGACAGGTCTGATCGTCCTCGTTTATGAGACAGGTGTCCTGGAGTCTGGTGCTATGGCAGAGAAAAAAGAAATAGAGTTTATCACGTTGACAATGATGGAGATCATGACGCTTGCTGCCATATACCTTGCCCTGCGCTTTTTTAAGATGGAGAAGATCCGTCAGGACCTGGTCGCTCGCAAAGAGGTCGCCCTGAGGAAATGGGGGCTCCTCCGGATGGAACTGCTGGATGTCCCCCTGATAGCCAATACCCTTTTCTATGAGTGGTATCTGAATACGACATTCGGTTATATGGCGATCATCCTGCTGATCTGCCAGCCCTTCATCTACCCGTCGATGGCTCGTTGCCTGGCAGAGACGGAGTCTTAAACAAATAGTGTGGTATGAGAAAGATCAGTGTCGTCATCGTCAGCTATAATGTCCGCGAGATCCTGGTGGAGTGTATCGACAGTGTCCGTAAGGCTCTGGAGGGTATTGACGGGGAGATCATCGTCGTTGACAACTGCTCGAGGGATGACACCGTCAGCTACCTGCGGGACCATTGTCCGGATGTCCAACTGATAGCCAATCTGGAGAATGTCGGTTTTGCTCGTGCCAACAATCAGGCGATTCGCCAGTCGGAGTCAGAATATGTGTTATTGCTGAATCCGGACACGGTCGTCTATGAGAATACCATCCGCGGGTGTCTCACCTTCATGGATGCTCATCCAGAGGCGGGTGGAGCAGGAGTGCGTATGTTGACACGTGAGGGGAAACCGGCGCCAGAGTCACGCCGCGCAATCCCGACACCCTGGGTGGCGATGCTGAAGATGCTGGGCTTTACCCGTCGTTACTACATGAGTAATCTCCCTTGGGACGAGCCTTGTCAGATAGAGGTCGTCAGCGGTGCCTACTGTCTGCTGCGACGGAAGGCACTGGACCAGATAGGACTCTTGGACGAGGACTTCTTCATGTACGGAGAGGATATCGACCTGTCATACCGTATGCTGCATGGGGGATGGCAGAACTGGTATCTTCCCTATGACATTATTCATTATAAGGGGGAGTCGACACAGAAGAGCTCGTTCCGCTATGTCCATGTGTTCTATCAGGCGATGCTCATCTTCTTCCGTAAGCATTACGGTCATCTGAGTTTCTTCTTCTCGCTGCCGATACAGGTCGCCATCTATTTCAGTGCGACCCTGGCTATGTTCAAGATGATGGCAGGCAGGATGCGGCATTTTGTGAATCCTCGTAAAGACAGTTTTGACATTTATGAAAAAGATTAAGCTGAGAGCCTTGGAGCCGGAGGACCTCGACCTCCTCTATACCATAGAGAATGACATGTCGCTTTGGGATGTCGGTATTACTAATGTGCCGTACTCCCGATATGTCTTGCATGACTATATCGCTCAAGCCAAGGATGATATCTATAGCGACCGTCAGGTACGACTCATCGTGGAGAACGAGGACGGTGAGGTGGTCGGTATGGCGGACGTGGTGAATTTTGACCCTCAGCACCGTCGTGCGGAACTGGGAATCGTCATTCAGAAAGACTTCCGGCATGCCGGCTATGCCTTTGCTGCCGTTCAGGAGGTCTTGCAGTACTCACTTCACATCTTACATCTTCATCAGGTGTATGTGATCATCAACGAGCAACATGTGGAGGTCATAAACCTCTTTAACAAATTGGCTTTCAAGGAGTCAGCCAGATTAAGTGACTGGTTGTATGATGGACGTGAGTACCATGACGCGATTTTATTGCAGAGGATTTTATAAATTTTAACATAAATAGTTTTGCGATATAAGATTTTCTCTCTACCTTTGCACCCGCAAAACAGAAACTGGTGCGTTAGTTCAGTTGGTTAGAATGCCTGCCTGTCACGCAGGAGGTCACGAGTTCGAGTCTCGTACGCACCGCAAAAGCTCATTGAATCACGATTCAGTGAGCTTTTTGTTTAACTAACCATTTTGTGAGATGAGAAAAGTCGCTTTATTTACAGTTGCCGTCATTGCTTGCATCGCCGTGCAGGCACAGTCCAAACGTGGTATCTCTATCCTGGGTGATTCCTACAGCACCTTTAAGGGGTATGTGGTTCCTGACACGAACTATGTGTGGTATCCGCAGGAGAAGGCTGAGAATAATGATGTTCAGGACGTGCGACAGTTGTGGTGGCACCAAATGATCCGCGAGCATGGCTACCGCCTTTGCCAGAACAACTCGTTCTCTGGCGCTACCATCTGTCATACGGGTTATAAGGGGGACGACTACAGCGACCGTTCTTTCTGTACTCGTCTGAGGTATCTGGGCTCTCCTGATGTCATCTTGGTATTCGGGGGTACGAATGATAGCTGGGCGAAGTCTCCCATCGGTGATTTCCAGTATGGCAACTGGCAGAAGAGCGACCTCTACAATTTCCGTCCTGCTATGGCGTATCTTCTCGCTAACCTGCAGAACTATTACCCGGGTACGGAGGTGTATGTCATTATCAATACGGAACTGTCGGAGGAGGTGACTTCCTCCATGAAGATCATCTGCGATCATTATAACGTGAAGTATATCCAGTTGGTGGATATTGAGAAGCAGTGGGGACATCCCTCACAGAAAGGTATGAAGGCTATCGCCGACCAGGTGGCTGCTGCCCTTCCATAAGACAATACTTATAGGACTTCCTATTCCACTATATTCTTCACCTTCTTCAGCAAAGCCTTGGAGGGAGTGACAGGACCATCGAAGGGAACGAGATACCAGCGGACGGTCCATGTCAGTGACTTACCAGGTTGCAGTTCCGTATAGGCACCCTGGCTTTCCAGTTCGATATATGTCTTTCCGCGATTCACATACACCTGGATCTCTGCTTCGGCGGGGGCAGGTTGTGTAGCGTCCAGGTCTTGGAACTTCTTTACTAACAACAGTCCGTTATTATAGTAGGCAAGCCATCCCTTGCCGTCGGCATTGACCTTACGGTTCGCGTTGGTGACATCCGTCTGATACCATACGCCACCATACTCAGCCTTGAAATTCATTAATCCTGCAGGCGTAATCTTGTTGACATCGGCATCGAAGAAAATCAGTCCGTTATCGTTTTGCACACGTGTGATCTCCCACGGAGCCACCTTGCGTCACCTGTCTGGATGGTGTACTTGGCGTCACCCTTGTCCTGGCTCCATGCCCCCTGCGCTATTGACAGCAGGGTCATGGTAAAAATAACAATTCTTTTCATCGTCACACTTATTTTATTTTTGTCTCATGTGCTGATTACTTGCCGAGACTTATTACCTTAAGTTGCTGTCCTGCGCCAATGGCGGCCTTTATCTCTTTGCCACCGCTCTGCACCTTGCAGCGACTGATGTCGTCGCCCTCCACAGCCTCGACTTTCAGTTTCCCGATTTGTGATTTTGCCTCACGACCGGCGATAGACTTCACTTCATAGACGCCCATATGCAAGCCTACGAAAGCACCTTCGCTGCTCCCGAGGTCAATATATACTTCTTTCTGCTTGTCCTTCTTGGTAGCACCACCTTCTATGATGTTGGCACGTAGCGGACAGTAATTGTTGAGCCAGACAGTGATGCGGCTTGAGAGTCCATTGAGTGCATCCTGGATGGCCTTATCGGAAGTTGAATAAGATGAACCCGGCATCACCCGCCGACATTTTCTCGTTGTGGTGGGCATACTGTACGTTGTTCAACGTAATTCTATACGTCCTGTTCCTGTCCGTCTGGGCAAAAACTGTCATTGAGCAGCAAAGGACTGCTGCGAGCGTCACTAAAAAAAATCTCATATAGAAAAATGATTAAGATTCATACTCTTGTTACTTATTCTTCTTAGCATTCTTCAGATAGTTACGGTATGCCTCGACCATCTGCTGACGGCGTTCGGGCGTGACGGTAATCAACCGCATGTTCACCCCCTCCTTTGGCACAACCCCGTTCTTGTTCCAATCGAAACCGTACTCCATTTTGCCGTGCTTGTCATCATAGACCTTACCGTCCTCGCCATATAGCACCATTGGACTTCCTTCCTCTTTCTGCATCCACCCCACGAGAGGCTTTTCTATGTTCCAATCACCCTTTGATATCATGATATATTTCTTGTCATCGAGGGTCAATTCCATCACCTTGTCGCCGAACATATCCTTGTATTTTTCCATCAGCCGTTCAAACAATATTGTGGTTAACACATCCGTGTATTCAATTCCCGGAGTCTTATTCTTGGTTAGCCTCTCACGAATATTCATTATGTATGCCAATGGTTTTACCATGTCCTCTTTTATCATGCTGTACATTATACCACAAACGTCGATCGAATTCATGTAATCGTCACTGATATCCACACCTACTCTTCGGACATGGGTCATCGCGTCAATATAGAATAATGCCTTATCAAAGTTTTTCTTGTCAGCAGCCACTGACATCAGCATGAAGCCAGTTTCGCGGATAACCGAATCGGGTATCTCCTTGTTATAGTCGGTAGCCAGATGATAAATGCGCTCATAATACTTCTCAGCCTGCGACTGATTATACACTCCTTTTTCCTTGTCGAGCAAGAAATGACCTGCCTCTAACTGGGCTTTCCAGTCCGTAGGGTTCTCGTTGGCTGTTTTCGTCAAGCGAAGCATCTTCTCAGTCTTGCTTTCCGATTCTTCCGTCTGAGCGCTGACACTCAGTGCAGCGAAACAAACAAATGCTGCGAGTAAAAAAATCTTTCTCATAATCCTTGATGTTTTTATTGTTATACATTGAATTTCACATTCATATTCCTGTACTATTAAGAAATACCATTCTCGTTCAGTTTCTCGCTACAAAGTTAATTTTTTTTTTGCGAAAAAGGAATTGATTGACATTTTTTTTTAGGTCTTCTTTTTATAGCAAAGCATTACAGATTACAGATTACAGTTTGAATAACAGATAACGGATAACAGTTCCGATTTTCTGATTCGGTTTTCAATGATTGATGGCAGTCTCAAATCTCAAATCTCAGTTAATTAATTTGGAAAAAACTGTGATATTAAATTTATTATATATATAATATATATATTATATATATAATAATATATATACATAAAATATACGGTATTTTATATGTTTACTTTCACTAAACTGAGATTTGAGATTTGAGATTGTTTTTCCTTTTTCGCTAACTGTTATTTGTTATCTGTTTGAAAATCGTTTACTGAAAACTGAAATCTGAAAACTGAAATTCGCTAACTGTAATCTGTAATCTGTAATGCGTAGAGAAAGGAACGAGAAGCCAGTATCTGCGATGGCTTATTCCAGTATCTGTTGTGGCTTATTCCTGTATCTGTTGTGGGTGTATTCCAGTATCTGTTATAAGGGTATTCCAGGCATTGGAAGGGGGGATCCCAGATACTGGAGTGAGGTGTTCCGTGCAGAATGCTTGAAGTGAGTACTTCAGAGTATAAGTCATGATCAATTTATTTTTTGTTGTATATTTTTTGTTCATTAAGAGAAAAAATGTATCTTTGCACCAAAATTAAATCTAAAACCTAAAAAAGAAATGAGAAAAGTAATTTGTTTGATGCTCCTGTTCGTAAGTATGGGATGCTTCGCACAGGATGAGGTGATTTTCCATAACGGAAATGTTGCCAAAGGAAAGGTCACAGAGGTAACAGATCTGTTTATCAAGTTCCGTTACGAGAACGAGGATGTTGACAATACCATCGGACGTGCCGCCCTCTCAGAGGTGCGTTTCGGCAGCGGTCGTGTACAGCAGATGTCTCAGAAGGTGTATGTGAACTCACCAGACGACTGGGAGAAGGTGCGCATCGTTAACGATAAGAACGAGGTGCTCGGCTTGAAGTCTCTGGGACAGGTGGAGAAGCACTCCAGCGGTACGTGGTCGTTCTCCATAACGGCAGGTCACTTCAGTGAGAAAACGATGAAAAAGATTCGTAAGGAGGCAGCCAAGCGTGGTGGTTGTATCGTGCTCTTGCTGAGTCAGAGCAGCCAGTCTGGTGGATTCTTCCAGGATGGTCACGCTTCGATGACAGGTGAAATCTATACCTATTGATCATGATGAGAAATACAGTTCTGTTAGTTTTCTCTATCCTCACGATGCTCGCCTACGGGCAGTCAGGTGAGAAGGTGATGTTGGAGGCAGGAACAATCGTTCCTGTGATTGCCAACCAGGAGATCAACGTGCATCAGCTGAAAAATGGTGATATCATCGACTTGGTTACAGCCCGTGCTGTCGTCGTGAAAGGCGGTAAGATTGCCATCCCGATAAATGCCAGGGTAGAGGCACGTGTGCGGACGACCTTGCGTGACTATGTCCCTCAGGTCAGCCGTCGTGTCATTATCGATATCCAGAAAGTTGTTCTTGAGAATGGTAAGGTGATTCCTTTGACCGATGGTGTTATCAGCTTTACCCCTCGTACTGTGAAACCAGAACGTGAGCTCGTTCCTTTGAGAGTGGTTTCCCCCAAAAAGGCATTTATCCCCACGGACTACGAGATGCAACCCAAGGTAGAGGTAACCCAGACACTGGAGTAATCACCCCTCCATCTTGATACCATGTATATATCCGACCACACCGGCAATGATTAATAAGAATCCTGTCAGCAGGAAGGTGTTGGTGGTGTGGTGCAACAGGTAACTAAGTAGCAGGACAAATGTTCCTGCTACTATTAGTATGATACCCATCCATGATACGTGTTTCTTCATCCTTTGGTGTGAATATTTGTTGCAAAGGTAGTATAAATCGGGTGAAAAACCAAAAGAATCCGTGCGTTTTATATATTATAATGTGGAATTGGGGTAAAAAAGACCCGGAAAGTTTGGCGGTATGTCTTTTTTTTCGTACCTTTGCACCCGCAATTTTGCAAAATAACAAATAATTATTATTTTTAGTAGTATGAATCAATACGAAACCGTTTTCATTTTAACTCCCGTTTTGTCTGATGAGCAGACAAAGGAAACGGTCGCTAAATTCAAGAAGGTCCTCACCGACAAGGGTGCAGAGATCGTGAACGAAGAGGCCTGGGGATTGAAGAAGATGGCTTATGCTATTCAGAAGAAGTCTACAGGTTTCTATTTCCTGATGGAGTTCAAGGCTGAGCCAGAAGTGATTAAGACTTTGGAGACCGCTTTCCGTCGTGACGAGAAAGTCATCCGTTTCCAGACAGTGAAGTTCGACAAGTATGCTGCAGAGTATGCAGAGAAGCGTCGTAACAAATTTGGTAAAAAAGAGGAGGCTTAAACTATGGCACAAGAGACAGAAATCCGTTATTTGACAGCTCCTTCTATCGACACGAAGAAGAAGAAGTATTGCCGCTTCAAGAAGAGTGGTATTAAGTATGTGGACTATAAGGATCCCGAGTTCCTGAAGAAGTTCCTGAACGAGCAGGGTAAGATTCTTCCCCGTCGTATCACAGGTACCTCGCTGAAGTATCAGCGTCGCGTGGCTCAGGCTGTTAAGCGTGCTCGCCAGATTGCACTGCTTCCTTACGTTACTGATATGTTGAAATAATTAAGGAGGAGGACGACAATATGGAATTAATACTGAAAGAAGATATTATCGGTCTGGGATATAAGAACGATATTGTAAACGTGAAGTCTGGTTACGGTCGTAACTACCTGATTCCTCAGGGTAAGGCAGTCATCGCTTCTCCAATGGCAAAGAAGATTCTTGCCGAGAACCTGAAGCAGCAGGCTCACAAGCTCGCCGCTATCAAGGCTGAGGCTGAGAAGAAGGGTGAGGCTATCAAGGATGTTGCTCTGTGCATCGCCGCTAAGGTTAGTGCTACAGGTCAGCTCTACGGTTCAGTGAACGCTAACATCGTCGCTGAGGAGTTGAAGAAGCTCGGTCATGACATTGATCGTAAGATCATCACCATGACAGACGCAAAGACCGTTGGTGACTATACAGCTATTGTTCACTTCCACAAGGAGGTTGAGGTTGCTATTCCTGTCAAGGTAGTTGCTGAGAATGCACCCGCTGAGAAGAAAGAGGAGGCTGCTCCCGTTGCTGAGGCACCTGTTGCTGAGGCTCCCGTTGAGGAGGCTGCTCCTGCTACAGAAGAATAACCATGCTGTAAAGCAAATCATAGTTATTATACGCAGAGAATCCCGAGTGTTTACTCGGGATTCTTTTTTTTCTAGATATTCTAGATATTCTAGATATTCTAGATTAACTAGATGCTCTAGATATTCTAGATTAACCCCAAAAAATAACCGCTGGATTCACATCCAGCGGCATTTCTCTCAATTTTTGTTCGAGTTTTTCTGATTACTTAACGCTATCAGTAGCAACAGAGTCAGCAACAGCGGTAGTGTCAGCGCTATCAACAACCTCTACTGAATCGGTGTCAACCTCAGCCTGCTGAGCCTTGTTACCACAAGAAGCGAAAGAAACAGCTACGATGGCTGCGAACATAAATACTAATTTTTTCATTTTTCTAAGCTTTTTAAATCTGTAAAACAATCATTTGTTTATTAAAACGCTGCAAAGGTAGGCATTTTTTTGATACGTTGTACTTTTTTTTGCGACTTTTTTTTGTGCTTTTTTGTAACTTTTTCGCAAGTCACTTAAAATCAAGCAATTACGAAATGTTAAAAATATCGTCTTTTTTACACTTAATTGAATATTTGCTAAAAAACGGCAATAATTGGAAGAATTTGTGTACCTTTGCAATAACAAACACGACACCTTATTATATATATGATAGACTCGTCGATATTTCAAGGCAAGAAAGCCGCCTATTTTACCCTGGGTTGTAAGTTGAACTTCTCAGAGACATCAACATTCGCGAAGATGCTTCAGGAGATGGGCGTGTTGACAGCCGCCAAGGGAGAGGAGGCGGATATCTGTCTGATCAATACCTGTTCTGTAACGGAGGTCGCTGACCATAAGTGCCGACAAGCCATCCACCGTATGGTACGCCAGCATCCTCATGCCTTTGTGGTGGTGACAGGATGTTATGCGCAGTTGAAGCCGGAAGCGGTCAGTAAGATAGAAGGTGTCGACCTGGTGCTGGGCGCTAATGAGAAGGCTCACCTCATCCAGTTCCTCTCCGATGGTTTCGTGAACCGCAACAAGGTTTCGACCTACAAGACGGAGAAGACGAAGGATATCAAGACCTTCGCACCCTCGTGCTCCCGTGGCAACCGTACCCGTTATTTCCTGAAGGTGCAAGACGGATGTGACTATTTCTGTACCTATTGTACGATACCCTATGCCCGCGGTTTCAGTCGTAATCCCACCATCGCCTCTCTGGTGAGGCAGGCGGAAGAGGCAGTCCGTGAGGGTGGCAAGGAGATCGTGCTGACGGGAGTGAATATCGGTGATTTCGGAAAGACGACAGGGGAGACATTCCTGGATCTCGTGAAGGCACTGGATGACGTAGAGGGTATTGCCCGCTACCGTATCAGTAGTCTGGAGCCTGACCTGCTGAGTGACGAGCTGATCGACTTCTGTGCCAAGAGCCGTGCTTTCATGCCGCATTACCATATCCCCTTACAGAGTGGTAGTGATACCGTCTTGAAACTGATGCACCGTCATTACGACCGCCAGTTGTTTGCTGACAAGATCCATCTCATTAAATCAGTGATGCCGGATGCTTTCATTGGTGTCGACGTGATGGTAGGATGCCGGGGTGAGACTCCGGAATGTTTCGAGGAGACGTATGATTTCCTGAATACACTTGACGTGACGCAGTTGCATGTCTTCCCATACTCGGAGCGTCCCGGGACCGCCGCCCTGAAGATACCCTATGTCGTCAGCGATGCCGACAAGCGGGAGCGCAGCAAGTGGCTCCTCGACCTTTCTGACGAGAAGACGCATGCCTTCTATCAGCGATATATCGGACAGGATGCGGAGGTGTTGTTTGAGAAGGCGCCACGTGGCAAGGCGATGCACGGGTTCACTAAGAACTATATCCGTGTGGAACTGTCACCCTCTGAGGCTCGTGAGGAATACGATAACCAACTGATACAAGTGCGTCTTGCGGATTTTAATCACGATCAAACGGCACTGAGGGTTGAAAACTTAAAATAATCGTCGCAAGACGCTTTTACAAAGCGAAGCGACTAAAAGAATTGAAGGATTGAAAAAGGTTGCTATTGTCATATTGAACTGGAATGGACAGAAGATGCTACAGCAGTATCTGCCCACAGTACTGCAGTATTCCCGTGAGGAGGCAGTCGTCTATGTGGCGGATAACGCCTCCACGGACGACTCCCTGGAACTGCTCGCCAAGGATTTCCCAGAGTGTAAGGTCATCCGGTTAGAGAAAAACTGGGGCTTTGCGGAAGGTTATAACCAGGCATTACGACAGGTGGACGCGGAGTATTACCTGTTGTTGAATAGTGATATAGAGGTGACCCACCACTGGCTCACCCCCCTTGTTGAGTTCATGGATGTCCATCCGGAGGTGGCTGCATGCCAGCCCAAGCTGCTCTCCATCTTCGATAAGGACAGGTTTGAGTATGCGGGGGCGAGTGGGGGATTCCTCGACCGTCTTGGCTACCCGTTCTGCCGAGGACGTATCTTTGACACTGTGGAACAAGATGACGGACAGTACGACTATGCTATGGAAATCCTCTGGGCAACAGGTGCGGCACTGATGATACGCTCCAAAGACTATTGGGACGCTGGTGGACTGGATGCCCGTTTCTTTGCCCATAACGAGGAGATAGACCTTTGTTGGCGGCTGCGCATTCGTGGTCGTAAGATATACTGTCTGCCAGAGAGCTATGTATATCATGTGGGAGGCGGTACATTGCCGAAGGGTAACCCCATGAAGACCTTCCTCAATTTCCGTAATAACCTGACGATGCTTTACAAGTGTCTTCCTGACTCGGAACTCAACCGGGTGATGCGTTGGCGGTGGTTCCTCGACTACCTCGCTGCCTGGCAGACCTTGTTGATGAATGGGAACTGGGGAGACTTCTGTGCCATCTACCGTGCCCGTCGGGCTTTCAAGCGATGGAGGCATGACTTTGACGCAGACCGTTCGGCTGTCCAGCGGTCACGGGTGTGTGACGTTATTCCAGAGCAGTGTTCCTTCTCTATCCTCTGGCAATACTACGTCAAAGGACGAAAACACTTTCAAAATTTGGTTTTTCATTCAAATTGTACTACCTTTGCAGATTAGAATTAAACAACATAACAAGATATGAAGAAATTATTATTGGGAGACGAGGCGATAGCTCAAGGCGCGTTGGATGCGGGCTTGAGTGGTGTGTATGCCTATCCGGGTACTCCTTCTACAGAGATTACAGAGTATATTCAGATGTCACCACTTGCCAAGGAGCGTGGTGTGCACAGCCGCTGGTCGACTAACGAGAAGACGGCGATGGAGGCAGCACTGGGTATGTCGTTTATGGGTAAACGTGCGTTGGTATGTATGAAGCACGTGGGTCTGAATGTGTGTGCCGACCCGTTCGTGAACGCCGGCATGACGGGTACTAATGGCGGACTCGTCGTACTGGTTGCTGACGACCCCTCCATGCACTCCTCACAGGATGAGCAGGACTCCCGCTTCTATGGTAAGTTTGCGATGATTCCCACCCTGGAGCCCAGCAGTCAGCAAGAGGCATACGACATGATTCAGGAGGCTTTTGAGATGTCGGAGCAACTGCACCTGCCTGTCTTGATGCGTGTCACCACTCGTATGGCACACTCTCGTGCCGTCGTGAATTGTGTTGACGAGCCACGTCAGCAGAATGAGCTGAACTATGACGCACAGGCTTCGAGCTGGGTATTGCTGCCAGCTTTTGCCCGTAAGCGTAATGATATCGTGACAGCACAGCAGCCGCTGTTGGAGCAGATGGCTGTGGACAGCAAGTATAATGCGTATATTGACGCTGACGACCGTGAGTTAGGTGTCATTGCCAGCGGTATCGCATATAACTATCTCATGGAGTGCTTCCCTAACGGATGCCCGTTCCCGGTATTGAAGATCTCGCAGTATCCTATCCCAAAGAAATTGATTCGCAGGATGACGGATGATTGTGAGTTCGTGCTGATTGCCGAGGAGGGACAACCCTTCATCGAGGATCAGGTGCGTGGCGTGATGCCAGGTAATGCCGTCATCAAAGGACGACTGACTGGTGAGTTGCCTCGTACGGGTGAGTTGAACCCAGATTTGATCAAGAAGGCGCTGGGACTCTCTGAGAACACTGAGGACACCGAGTGTTCTGACATCCTCTCTCATGTTGTGGCACGTCCACCCGCACTCTGTCAGGGGTGTGGTCACCGTGATGTATATACCGCACTGAACCAAGTGTTGCTCGACTATCCCAATGCCCGTGTGTTTGGTGATATCGGTTGCTATACCTTGGGCTTCCTGCCACCCTATAAGGCTATCCACTCTTGTGTGGACATGGGTGCCTCCATCACGATGGCAAAGGGTGCCTCGGATGCGGGACAGTGGCCTGCTGTCGCTATCATCGGCGACTCTACGTTTACGCACTCAGGTATGACGGGACTGTTGGATGCCATCAATGAGAATGCCGATATCACCGTCATCATCAGTGATAACCTGACGACGGCAATGACAGGTGGACAGGACTCTGCCGGTACGAATAAGTTCGAGGCGATCTGCCGGGGCTTGGGCTTGAGCGATGACCATCTGAAAGTGGTGGTGCCACTGCCTAAGAACATGGAGGAGATCACCAAGACGATCCGTGAGGAGATCAACTATCACGGTGTCAGTGTCATCATCCCACGTCGTGAGTGTATGCAGACACTGCAGCGTCATCTTAAGCAGAAGAAGGCTGCTGAGAAAAAGTAAGAATGTAAAAATGTAAAATGAAGATGAAGACAGATATTATACTTTGTGGTGTAGGAGGACAGGGTATCCTCTCTATCGCAACGATTATCGGCGAGGCTGCCATGAACGAGAACCTGTATATCAAACAGGCAGAAGTGCATGGCATGTCACAGCGTGGCGGTGACGTACAGTCGAATC
>Ga0326512_10000726_pt1 | contig 27893 bp, 32 predicted proteins | sample 1_2617_0518_D_FD_203652 | JGI IMG/M metagenome (GOLD analysis project Ga0326512, IMG submission 203652) | Bovine rumen microbial communities from UC Davis, California, United States - 1_2617_0518 | ecosystem: Host-associated > Mammals > Digestive system > Stomach > Rumen | place: USA...
TCCATACAAGACTCACAGTAAGTACAGGTAGAGCCATCAAAGCACAACTCATCACCATTGATACTCAATGCCTTACCAGTACAAACATCTACACACTCACCACATAAGTTACACGCCAAACCAAGACTCATCTGCATCACTGTTTAACCTCCAATAATACACGTTTAGTCTTCACCAACTCACGGAGGAAACTAATACGGCGACCAATCCAGTCAATACTAAACTCCAAATATTTAATCTCACTATACTCATCAACTAACATCTTCTTAACATGAGACTTACGGACATCAGCATTATTCTTACCATACAACTCCTTAAAATCAGTTTCCGCAATAATCTTCTCAGACAATGCTTGATAAGCTTCTTTACAATCAAACAATCGGATTTCTTTATTAGATAATTCAGTCATTAATCTTGACCATTCCATCAAATCATGAGTAATATTAGACTCTCCCATGCCAGTGAAATGGAAATTAATCATACGGCGAGTAACGCCATTACTATCAGTCACATCTTCATAAGTGATTTTAGTTACTTCATCTGCATATGAAGAGCATTCTACCCAAAACATAACTTCTTTTGCTTCTACTTTATCACATAACACTTCGTTAATGTCCTTTGCTAATGTATTCACTAAGTCATTGTTGCTTATTCTAACAAGGTCAAATTCATTCAAATTACTCATCATTAGTCACCTCTAAAAAAACAATCAAATTATACGCATTACCTTGTTGATCTTTACCTTTCAACAAAGCTTTACTACAAACAGTACCTTCCTCATGTAATCTCTCCAGGAGCACATCAGACACCTGGTTCAAACTCAACTTACTGAAATCAGCACAAGTAAATTCCATCTTTTTCACCTCGTAACTTATGTGTAACTTTATAGGGTAACTTTTTTTTGTTTAGTTAGTTACACATTTTTTTAAGTTTTGTTTATTTTTCTCCTTTGTTTTGTTAATGTTTTCATTTCAATTATGCTTCGTTTCTGAATGTTTAGTAGTTGTAACTTTGTAACTTTTTTTCTACGAGAACTCCCTTATACACAAATAATCGTATTTGCGATTTTCCAGTTCCATATAATACTACTTATAATAATAAGTTACTTAGTTACCTAAAAAAATAATAATAATAAGAAAGCCCTATTTTTCAAAAGGAGCATTCTAAACTATTTTTTGAGGTAACTTAAAAAAAGTTACTACGAGTTACCTAAGTTACCAAACCCTCCATTCAAGAACATAATAAAATCTTCAAACTCTATTCTAAAACCTTTAATACGATTCCCTTTATAGTAAACAGTCTTGTATTCTTTACCCATATAATCGGCTAAACCTTTACAAGTGATTTGACTACCATTGAAATCTTTCAAAGCATTCTTAACAGCAGTATTGACAATAACATACTCCGAATCATTACTCCTTTGGAAATGTAAATAATCCACATTATTACCACCAATCATAGCACGTAATAACCTAGCAAAATCACCATTATTCTCAACAGGAATAACATTCATATTATCATCAACTTCCACTTCATTCAGGAAAGCACTTTCATATAATTTACTACTGTTCTTAGTCAAGTCCCTGTAGTCTTTCAATATCATTCTACGGAACTCACTTAACACTTCATTATCTGAAGCTCCAATCTCCATTAATTCAGGAATAGTGAATAACCATGCGAATGGTTTCTCACCAACATATTGGAATAATGATTCAATCATTCCAAATACTACATCGGTATGATTATTTCCTAAAACTTCCACATCTTGACTTACATAATAAGCCATATAATCCCCAATAGGTTTCAATTCAAGGAAACGAGTATTATTCCAATTCTGATGTTTGAAAGTCTTATTAAACAATTCAATATCATCATCAGATAATCTTTCGTTTTTAGTGAACTCCAAATAATCCGCCCTACGAACAAAAGCATCATTAGTAGGTAAGAAACTGTTACTGGTGAAACACATATTCGAGTAACATGGAATTTTAATATGCATTCCATTCTCATTCTTTTCACGGCTTATTCCAGACTCAACACACCTTTTCAACAAGTCACAAAATGCATCATTGTTAATTGTTGCAGATGGTTCGTTGATGATCGTACCGATACCCTGCCTGGACAATGCATGACCAATACGATAATCAGTATTGAATGCACCTCCACCAATACTAATTTCATTAGTAATCCTACTGTAAGGACTTAATGAAATTTCAGCTAAAGTGGTTTTACTAGTACGGCTTGCACCATAAAGGAACAGCATTGGCAGCCAAACAAATCTTGTTTTTAAAATGTAACTGAAAGGTGAGAGTAAACCCCAACGAAGTATATGTGCAAGTTTACTATGGTCACCAGGATAAACGGTTTCCAAATCCTCCCAAATACCGATTGCTTGACTTACACTATCAGGACTTGGCAGTTCAATAGGAATACTTTTATTTTCATCTGCTCTTGCAAGTTGCCCATTTAATGGATTGCAGAATATTCCTGGAACTGGTATTTCTTCGATAGTGTGGATTTGGTCAAGTTTAATATATTCATTAATGATTTCATTCACAATACCTTTGTATTCTCTTGGTTTCAATACAATTCCAGGTCTACGTTCTAATTGTTTTTCTATGATTTGAATGTCATCTCCTTCAATAGTTTGTTTAGATGGCATTCCTTTACGATAGAAACTAAAGCATAATTTAGGACTTGCATTTTTATCAAGGATATTGTATGTTTCGTAAACATCTACAGGACTCATATTCACTAAGTCATAAGTGTCTGTGTGGAATATTCTTGTTTCTGAAGTTCCATTTTCGTTTTTAACTTCAACACGGTTCCAGATATGAGTTGAAATCTTATTATTGGTGTAGTCAATGTCAAGATACTTCTTTTTATTATTAGAATATTTTTTAGTTAGTATTGAATGTACAAACTTTAGACGGCAAATTTTATTCATTTGGAAAATAAATTTAGATGTGTTGAAAGTTGGATCTATGCTTTCAACTATTTTACAGAATTTCGGAAGACCTCCTTTGTAGTCATCTGTTTTGTTGTAGTTTTTAAGGAGTGTCTTTTTAAATTCTGTTGTATTGTCGAATAAGTGTCCTATTTTCCTTATGATGTGGTTTGCTATCTTGTTGGTGCTGCTTGCAGTTATGTTTCTGCTGAAGTATCCTCCGAGATATAATGTTCCTGTATGTTTTTGCCCGTCTATTTTTTCAATGACTGGGCTGACTAGTTCTGCGACTTGTTCGATTTCCTTTTTGGTTAATGTTTTTAAATCGGTTGTGTAGTCTGCATTGTCATTTGTTGGTTTATCGTTTGTTGTGGTTTCATGGTATGTGAAACCTTTACTGGTTAATGTGTCTATGACAGTTTGATGGATATTGTCTACTGTAGCTATATTGTTCAAGGAATTTATTTCACTTAAAATAATGTAATCATTTTCCTTACCAGTTGCTTCATTATAAACAATACAACCTGGCAACAAACATTGTTTACTGCCACCTTTAGTGAATATTTCAATACTGTGTTTGAGACTTTTCCCACGAAGTTCCTCAATATAAAAATCCATTGGGAAATGTAAGTTATTAGATGTTTCGTGAATGTGTTCATTGACAGTACGATTCCATAAGTAAATATGAAATCCTCCAGACTGAGTACGGACAATCATTGCTCCAGGAATATCTTTCAAACATTCGAATAAGAATTTTTGAGTTGCTTCTTTGTAGTATGCTTTTTCTTCAGCATTAACCCCATTCATAGTGTAACCGTCAATATCGATGATTGCAAGGCTACTGTCTTGATGGTTGTATCCTGGCATTATTCCGAGATTAGTATTTGAGTTTTCAATCTCTGTTAAGGTGTATTCTTTTTTAGACCAACCGTTATCTCTTGGAGCTTTTTTTCCATTCTTTAAAGGAATGACTTTTATTGTTCCGTTTTGAATGTTTTCTTTTAGGTCTGGAATGTTTTCGCAGAAATCATCAAAAGTAACTGAAGTCATATCTTTCCTCCTTGTTTTAAGGTACTCCATACATTATTACGAATTTTCTCATTAGACAATTCTTCTAACAAACTTTCATATCCGAATGGCTTTTTATTATGGATATAATTTAAAATGGTGTTTGCAGTTGCTTTACCAATACCATTAACTGATGTCAATTCTTTAACAGTTAGATTCATTAAATCTTCTAAAGTATTAACATAATATAACTCTTTGATAATTGCTTCTGATTTTTTCCTACCTATCCCTGGAACATTTTTTAAAAAACTCCATGCCGGTCTATATCGTGGAACTTCAAAAGCAATATGAGGAGTTATTCCAGAATTGTTATAATAAAAAGAATACAACATAGAATAGATTAACTTTTCTGCGTTGCTAAAACTTCTCCCGATAATGTGTTTGGCTTGTAGTTTTGTGAAATAAAAATCGTTTTCAGCGATGTCCCCTAATACATATAGGTACTTGTGTTTTAAAGGATAACCGTCGAATGATTCTCTCTCGAATAAATCGTCCATTTGTTTATCTAAATGTCCACTTTGCATTGAGATAGTATAATCCTTGGAGTAACTTTCATTTTTAATTTCAATTACAGTATTCCCATAAATAATATCCCCAATATTATTAAGATTAGTGACTAACACCCCTCCAAACAAAAGATAGTGGTCTCCTTTTAAAGTGATTTCGAATCCATCTTTTTTCTGTTTCTGATGTGTATCTATGAATTTTTTAAATACATACCCGAAACTTCCTAAGGTGTTAAATTCATGTTCATCAATTAAAATATATGGGTGCATTTTTTCTCCTAAAAAAAATTAAATGGATAGATCCAATCAGGACCTATTCCAATTTGTAAATTTCCCAACTGTTGTACTCTGAATCTTCTTTACCTTCGGTAATTCTTACTCCAACTCTTTCGTGTTGGTCTACGAATTTTGCAAAGGTTTCAAGATTTACTTGTTTGAATCTGTTAATTTCTTCACCGTCAGAATCAACTACGTTGCGTTCATCTCTCCATTTGAGAATGCTGAAGATGAAGTCAAAGCAGGTTCTGTAGAAATCAAATTCTTTATTGATTCCTTTTACATATGGGAAATCTTTTTTAGGATAGTTTAAGTATAAATCAAGGATTTCACCATCGTCCATTACTCTTAAACGGAGTGCATCGTAAGATTTGTCTTTGTTCTCAAAGATGTTTATTTCAGGTCTACCTTCAAATTCATCTCCGACATCTAATTCTGATGCTTTCATTTTTTCCCATTCTGGTTCATACCATGATTCTTTGCCACTGATAGTGTAGTATTTTTTAGTTTGTAAATCTTCTTCATCTACAAATTCCGCTTCAAAGTCTAAATCGTCAAAGCTGATTTGTTGGTTTACTGGTTCGTCAGTTACGGTTTCCACTGCATCTTGTGGTACATTTGCTTTAGATTTTAATGCCATAATATTAACTCCTTTTATTCAGTTTTTACTGCTCTGTATTTTACGGTCTTGGTTTGGTATTTTCCTTTTTCGTCAATGTAGCAGTAGTATTTCTCATTGACGATGGAATTTATCTTGATAACCATTTTATTGGATTGATGTTCCTCTGTGTAGATTACTTCCATGTCGGCTTGACCTATGAAGATTAAATGTTTGCCAGTGGATTGGAGTAACCTTAGTATGTCTTGGAACCTTTCGGCACGATCACTGAATTTTTTCAATCCATTTGCTTTACTGACTAACATTTCAAGGTAGGAAGTTACACCGTCCAATATGATGGTGTCAAATTCATCAGTTTGCTTTATTTTAAGGATTACATCTTTGACCATTCTGTATGCATTTACATCGGTTGATAAATCTACTTGAACTATTGGTAAACTTGTGTAGTTTGTGTCATCTACATCTATAACAACTGGGTTTAATCCGTTGTTTCTGCAGTATGTTTCTGCGAAAGTGGATTTTCCAGTTCCATCGTTCCCGTATATGAGAACTTTTTTCTTTTCATCTACACCACGGGTTTTGAATACGAGTTCACCAGTAGGTGCTGTTTTTGTTTTTAATGCCATCTCTAAAACTCTCCTATTTCTGCGAATAAATCTTCTTCTCTTAATAATGGTGCATCTGACTCCATTACTTGTATGCAATGAAATCTTAATGCTCCACGGTACATTTGTGCTAATAATAAAACATCACCAATACGTGCATGTACTGGGTCTTTATTATAAGCGAATCCAGTTAGTTTGCTTATGTCTTCATGTCCAATGTGGCTGAATCCATCTAATGCTAATGCTTGGAATTCGTCTTCGGTTAAAGTGTGAAACTTTAAGTCGAAGTCTTTGTCTTGGAACATTGCTGGACTTAAGCTTGATATTATAAATTTCATAAGAATTACCTCCGATAATGTAAAGGGATAAGGATAAGGAATGAGGGTTTAATATAAAAGGTCAAATTATATTGCAATGAAACGTTTGAAATGATTAATTGAAAATTTTTAGGATAGTAGAAAATACGCCTCTATTCCTTACCCTCTTGTCATATGTAAATGACCGTTATATGATGCTCTCCAGTTGGTAGTAGTATACGTTGGCTTCTGTGCCTGTTGAAGCTCCGAATACCACTCCTAATGCCACAATCAATGCAATGATTAATGCGATTAATACGATTATTGCGAGTAGGAATAGGATAGATGCATGAGCATCTATCCAGATTATTACAGGAGAAACATCAGTTTTCTTGTGTAAGTCTGCAGCCATTTATATCCACTCCTTGTCTCTTACTACTGCTGCGACCACATAGTCGCAGTTGAGTACACAGTTTCTGCCAGTTGCAGATAATACGAGTAACTTGTTGTCACCGACTTCGGTTATGATGTCGGTTTTGTCGAGTATGAACTCTACTTCACGTACTGTTGTAAATGCTTTGACACATTCGCCTTTCTCAAGGTTTCTGTGCAATGCCATTACTTGATTAATCATAAGTCATCACCATCATCTTCGCAGTCATACTCACAGCCATCGCATTGATGGTTGTAAGGACATTCGAAATAAAGATCGTCATCGTCGAATACTGGTGGTTCGAATCTGTAGTTGAAACTCATAAGTCATCACCTAACATTTGGGATAGTTTACCTTTGAGTAATGCAGCGTCAATTACTGCGTCACGGATTTCTTCACCTGTTAATGTTACTCCGTCGATAGTGTAGGTTTCTTCTAAAAAAAGTTTAGTGGAGTTCATTTAAACCCTCCCTGTTAGTTCTCTTGCAAGTTGTCTGCCTGCTTCTTCGGAAGTGAGATATTTCCTGGTGAATCTCATGTCAGCAATTTCACTTTCAAGGTCACGGATTTCGAGACTGTATTTACTACAACGTAGTTTTAAAGCGTTGTTTTGTCTTTTTAAAAAGTAGTTTTCATCTCTTAGAGTTTGTAACTCTTCGAGGATTTCATCAAGTTTTAAATCTCTGTTTTCTATCATTCTCTTTCACCTTGACTGGTTAATTAATGAAGATTTGTTGTCATCTGTTGCAGCAGATTTCAACTGTCTTCATGTTAATATAGTACTCTGTACTATATAAATGTTACTAATTTTAGTATACTACTAATTTTAGTATTTACAACAATTAATATACTACTTATTATAAATATATTAGTAAGTAAAAAAACAAGGAGTTGAAACACCAATGAAAGAAACATTAACGTTCCAAATCGAAAAGGAATTGAAAATCGAATTAAAAGTTTTAGCAGTAAGGCAAGAAAAAAGCTTAACCCAATTACTAAATGAAATAATTACAGATTACGTAAATGAAAACAAGTAAAGGGAGATATTTTTTTAATTTTTTTAATAATCATTATCAGCCATTTACCTTACTCAAACTAACCTAATAACTTCCTATTTCGGCTAGGACTATTGTAAAAACATTTAAATAGCATTTTGATACATAATTATTATTGTTACTTGAATTCATTTTATCCTTGACTGGTAACTTGTTTTTTAGTAGCAACTCCTGAAGATTTTGTGATTGCGAGGTGTTGCAGCACCTAAGACCAATCACTTCTTTTGGAGATTACATACTAGTTACTATTTCTATTTTTTGTGTTATATTAAACTTTGTTTTACAATAGATTTTTTTGTTGTATGTTTCACTTATAAACATTACCAAGAGAGCATTTGAAGAGTATTGGTAAAAAATAGGTTACACTATATTATAAAAAAAATAAGAGTCAAGGCTTATGATCATCAGACTCACTTTTCATCTGAGACCATAAATCCTGCCTTGCTTTAACATCATTCAACTCAGACCATAACTTGTCCAGGTTAGATTTGTAGGTTTCGTTTTCATCACGTAGTACTTCGACTTCGGATTTGTATTTGTTCACATCTTCAATCACCAAATAAGGTAATGCTTGTATGTATTCCTGTTTTAATGTTTCTGGTTTAATCCTAATATAACTTTCATGTGCTACACCAGGAACTTTCCGTCCTTGTAGTAAGTTGATGTGGTCTGTACTCATACCTGCTTCTGCGAGTTGGCTTGCATGATATTTCCGCAGCATGTGTGGTCTGAGTCTATTATAATTACCAACTTTCCCTAACTGGAAATAACCATTTAACCTTTCAAATACCATATTAATATATCGTGGATTTATTTTAAACAAAGGTAGGTTACGGTGTAATATTTCTGTCCGTGTTAATAGGTATGAGTTTATACATTTAACTGCTTCATGACTACAAAATGTGAAATACTCTTGACCTGTCTTCTGTCTTGTCAAATGAAATGTTGGTATAATATCCTGGTCCTGCATGTCACGGATTGCATACTTCACTGACTCTGGGTGATTGTGATATTCACTTGTTGCATTTAACCAATCGTCAATAGTGAGATTTAATACATCAATACGGCTCATACCAGATGAACTCATGAATAAAATCAGACTTCTTACTAATGGAGACCCTATCTGCAAACATTCAGACAATATCTCACGGTCAGGTAAATCACTATAATTAATCGGAGCAGACCGCCTTGCATGCTTAGTACTATAATACGGCAACGGTGGAATAGTAATCTCAAAATGACGGTAAATGGTAATAATCGCAGTTAAGTATAACTGAGCAGTAGACACATTATACTCACTGTATAACCATTCACGATATGATAGTATCCATTCTCTTGTCCGTGTATTCTTCCATCGTAAATTATTGTATTCTTCATCATCAGCAATATCCAAACATTCCTGTATACTGTGTCCAGTATGCTTTTCATAATATCGGCAGCTTCTGGTGTAGGTTGTCATGGTGGATTTGCTACTGTTCCGTTCCTTGAAAAATTGTTCCAGTACAGTCATAAATATATCATCTCTTTAATCTATTATCAGTCATTTATGTTAGAGCATTTGATGAGTAATTGTAGATGTTATTTCATCGTGTACCGTGAATAAATCAGATGGAATAACTTCCACTTTCAATTACCTCGTATGCCCTATATTATACTTGGATATTATTCTTTTTAAAAGTAGATGTTGTACTGGTTAAAGTATAAAAAAAATAGACCAGGAACATATGGTCCCTGGTCTGAATGAATTACCTATTTACTCAAAGGATCTAAAAAATTAAACTTCATTTTTAATAATTAAAAACGTAGGAAAAATTAATTAAATATAAAAGTGTAGTTTTACATCAAGGTTTCGCATTCTCTGTTACTCCATTGATGGTTTTTAGGTCCTTATCATTGTAAAGCAGATAATTGAGCTTCAATATCTTGGATTTCGGTTTGGTTTTCAAGGTATTGGTCTGTGAGTTCGGCGTGTTGTGCTATTTTAGCGTTACGCCTTTTTAGGTTTCGTAGTCTTGTCTCCAATAAACATTTTAATTCTACTTTCTCCATAATTATTCACCTGTTTCTGTTATTAAGGAACCAGCTTGGATTTTTTGCAAGGAGGTTTCCACCGTTAGGGACTTCACACCATACACAATAACGGCTTTCATCTGCTATGCATGCGATGTCTCTTGTAAACCAGTTTGATGTTCCTTTCTTTTTGAATCTACCGTAAACATGACCTACTCTAGATTGTCTGCATTGGGTATGTATTACTTCCCAATCATAATCCATTGCATCAGCCATGTTGGTTAGTAACTGCAATAGGTCTGTGCAGTTTCCTGCTTTGGTTTTTAGGACTTCTTCATTGGACTTTTGGTCATCATAATAAAATTGGTATGTGAAGTGTTTCATTATGTAGTCGCATACATCGTCGAGGTATTTTGGTTTTGTTCCGATGTGTTTGACCCATAGTCCGTAGACTTTGTTTGGGTATTCTGTTGGTTTTATAAATGCCTTTGAATTGACATTGGCATATTTTGGTAACTGTCCGTGGTTGTGGTAGTAGACTAGTATTCGGCTGAACATGTAGGTATAATCAGATACTCTCATCTTCATATCCTTAACATGTATGTTGCTTGGTAATTGATGGTGTTTTTCAGTGTAGGCTACGAACCTTTTAGCCATATCCAAATAGTCTGATTTGTATATCTGCCTACCAAAGTTGTCACCATTGCTGTTTTTAGCAGTTGCTAATTCAATCTTCTTTATGTCCTTTTTTGGAGTTAGTATTGCCTTTGCAATATAATATGCCCATTTCGAAGTTTCGGATAACTTATATTTAGTTTCCACATTCTTCTTTATGGCTTTCGCCTTACTCACTATTGTCGCATAAGTATACACATAATTAGACATCTACATCACATCTCCTGAGTATTTCTTTTTCTTCTTTTTCAAGTATGTCGATTTTACCCTGGAACGCCAAACAATCAGAAATAGTAGTACATTTATCTAACTGTTGACTCCAAACTATTTTCTCCGCCTGTATTTCTTTGAGTCTACGATTATCCAAATTCATACGAAATCCTCACTATACTTGCTATCAAGATAGCATTGATGGTTAGAGAGTAAATAACAACATTTACTCTCATCTTTAATACAATGATACCTATTAGGACAAGAATTATGCACTTCCGCTTTCAAATCCTTTTCTAACATCATTCCACCTTACATGTTTAACATCTTCAATACTAATGCCCTTTTTAAGAATTTTATTTTTGTCAAAAAAGGTAGAAATTAAAAACTCTAAAAACTCTTTATAAACGCTGTTTTTAATAGTTTTCCCATCATATTTTAGGGAATAATTTATTCTACCATTTGACTTTCCTCTTTTAACAATCCGAGCATTATCGATTTTATTAGTTACCATTCTTTGTTTCGATTCATTTTTAACATCTTCAAAACAATAATCTGGTTTGAGATATCCTTGTTTGTCAAAATATTTTTGCAATAAATATTCTAAAAAGGATTTATCGTTGCTTCGGATTACTTGGTTGTTATAAGTTAGTTTAAACATTCTTTCGCCATGTCTGTTAAAGCTTGAAAGATTGATGTGTGCATATTCTTTTTTCCAACCCCCACTATGACCTCCATCGCACATATTGAATCCATGTCTTTTTACATTGAATAGGTTTATGTAAGCGATTTCCAGTTCATCTAATTCCGATTCAGAACAATATTGGATAATTCCGTAATCGAAGTTTTCTTCACCATATTTGTTGAAACTGTGTTGTAAATGTTCATTATAGTGTTTGTTGTTTCGTAATTTGGAAAAATGTCTGTTTTTTCTGAATCGTAAGGTTTTAGATTGTCCAATGTATAATTGGTTTGTTATTTTGTTTTGGATATAATATATCCCACAATCTCCTTTCTTCATTACTTTGCTCCCTTAGAATGGTTTGCTTGGGTATTTGGTTTGTCTTCTTCCTGGTGGACTACCCCAACCAGTAACATAATGACCCCATGGATCCGCTTTGCAAGGGTCCACATACCATTGAGCACCGGTTTCCTTGTTTTTCATTTTACAGAATACATGACCAACACCACGTGCTGGGTTGCAGCATACGAATACATAGTATAAGTCATAGGTTTCTGTTACTCCGGCTGCGTCCATCATTTGCATCATGAATTCTGTTTGACTGCAACAGTTACCGCTTCTACTGTTTAATACGCTGATTGGGGATTTTGTGAATCCTACATCGTATCCATAGTGTATTTTTGTTCCACACCATTTAGCGATTAATTTTGCATTTTTGTAGTCATTATCGGTGGTTGCGATTTTCAATGCTTGTTCTTTGACTTTCTTGTTGACACTGGTTAGTGTGTGGTGTGATGTGGATTTTTTCTTGTTTTTCTTGGATTGGATTTCTGTTTTAACAGTATCGTATAGCATTTTACCGTTTCGTAGTGTGTATGCTCTTTTTTTACTGGATTTTTTGAGTTTTCCTTTTCTTTTTAATCTGGTGTTGGTGTATCCGTGTTCTTTTCCGAAGATACTCCAATCACCATCACATCTACCGTTACTGCAAAAGATATGCCCTTCCGCACTTCCGCCTTCACCGTTTCCGGTTTTACGGACATGACCATAATCACTGGTTTCGTTTCCAGCATAAAAGATATCCCAGAACAAAGTTCCTTTTTTATGACATTTCGGACAGTAGTTTTCGTATTGAGATTCCCAGAAAATATATTTGTATTTCTCCACTTCACCGGCGGAAGATGGTCTACCAATTCCGAGAACATATTTCTTATCCGGAGACTCACCATACTTACTCCAATACCTTTTAGTGGTCTTATACTTCTTAGTAGTCTTGGACTTGTTGGTTTTCTTCTTAGTGGTTTTAGGTTTGGTGATTTTACCTGACACATGCACCTCATAAGTAGCAGTGCAGGGGCTGTATTCAATATCCCCACCGAAGTTAGCTTCAACACTATAAGTTCCAGGGTTTAATTTCAACGGTAACTTAACAGTACCGTTACTGTTGGTTTTTTTGTTGTATGCTTTCTTGAATGTGTTGGTTCCATTCGCAGAATCAACAGTATACAATGTTAATGTAACTATCTTATTCGCCAAACCTACATCTTCACTTGTTAAATCCTGTAATGTTACTGTTAAGTTTCCTTTGTTAGGATATTTGAAGCTTAAATTATCACCGAACAAACCAGTTTCCCTTGTGATAACTCTTGTGTTAACTGTGAAATTAGTTAATTCAACCTTGTTCTCACCGATGTCATGATAGGATTTAATGGTCTTTTTCACCACGGCAGTAACCAACTGTTCAAAACCAGGAATCCTTACATAGACCTTATCATACAATCCGTAATTGTTGTAGTTTCCGTTTCTGTAATTGGCCACATCAACTTCAATCTCTACTGATGGGTAGCGTTTGTCTTTCAGTTTCATAGCTACATCATTGTAGATTGCGTATGGATCTTCATCACTGGTGGAAACTTGACCTATTTTTGGCAGGTATCCTGCACCATATGGATTTTGTAGGTCTTGTCTTGTTCGGATTTCTTTGTATTCTGCTCCGGTTTCTTCATCTATTTTGATGTACATTTCACCTTTGTTTTTTGTGAATGGTGCTGACCAGTATGCTGTTCCACGCCAGTATTCATAGGTACTGCCATCGCTTCCGGATTGTATGTTGTCTTGTGGTTTGAGTGGTCTGATGTAGTAGTTTCCTGCTGGTGTGGATTGGTTGAGGTATGTTGTTGTTGGTGCTTCTGTACTGGTTAGTTTTTGTACTATCATTGGTACGGTGTCACCTTGATTTATCTCTAAATTCTTCCAACGGTTGATTATTTTGGTTAGGTCATTGTAAGATAGTCCATTGGTGGCACCTCCGGATTGGTCTAGTGAGAGTATTGGTGCGATTGCATTATATGTATCTGATTCATCTATCTCATAGGTGATATTTTCAGTATTATATGCTAAGTCCAATACTTCGGTGTGGACATCACCGAGCATAGGGTTTAGTTCGTGGCGGAAAAATATTGTATTGGTGCGGACATCACGGAATTCAAATACTGTATGGTTCGGCAGTATTGTGTCTGGTGCATTGGTGTTGATTGGATTGTCAACATAGGTTTCCGTATTGGAATGTAAACCACCAACATTACTGATTAACTCATTAGTGTCGACGTAGGTTTCTTGGTCTTCAATTCCTTCAGCTTTACTACTGTTGAATGTACGGTTGTTTACTGTTATCTGTAATGATGGTTTAGTGTACTTTAAACTAACAACCACCACTGGTGCGGAATTGTCAATGTTTAATTCAGTACCCGTCCATTGTAAGTTGTTGATTACTTCACCGTTAATGTCTTTTACTGATAGTTGTAGGTCATTGACATTATGGGGTATGTCCGGTGCAGGAATAACAACGTCCCCATCATCTAATTCAGCAGTTTCACTTTCCAAACGAGTAGGTTTATACTCAAAACTAACACTGAAATTACTATCATTACCGTTAGGATTCAAGTAATCTAAGTAACGATGGATAGTGTTATCGTTTTGGTCTTTTTCGTATCTTGTCATGAAAACATTACCGGTATGCTCCTCAATAAAACGGAGCAACTCCATTTTTGTCATTGTACCAGTAGGGCTAATCTTCTGTATGGTAGTGTTCAGACAATCCTGAACAATACCAATATTGAAGAAATCACCAAACCAAAACTTCAAAGCCTTATAATCAACGAGAACATTCTGCTCACCATTACTGGTGCTTAAAGTGAAACCATTCTTACTGGTTAAATCTGTTTGGCTGAATATCGGAGCATAATTCAACTCCACAAGGACATCTTCCACATCAAAGACAACATTATTCTCTTTGAAATAATCCCTTTTCACCTTAGTGTTAATCACATATAATCTGTCATCTAATGATGGGTGATTGGATATCCAAATCTTGTTTCCTAATTTGAATAATCGTTTCACTTCTTCATCATCACTCATAATGTATTCAACACTTAGACTTGGTAAACCACCGATTTCGGTGGTCTCCGTAATGTCTAATAATTCAGGGTCAAGGAAAGTTAGGAAATTTTCCTCATAATCTAAAACTATAACATTCATCTATGGATCATCTCCTTTCTGTCCAGGTCACACTTTGAATCAGACAATTAGTTTCTTCGAATAAGAAGTTCTTATGAAGTTTAAACCAGTTACTGTTGTAGTCGGTGTATGCTGTGATGTCGATTTCTTCTTCGTCTTGTTCGAGTGTTACTGTTCTTTCGTTGCAGTCTATTTCCACGATGTCTGATGATGTCCATGTGTTGTAGCCCATCATGAATTTTTGTCCTGATTCGGTTTCTTCTATTTCGATGTGTTCATCTAATGGTGTTAAGCGTATGACTGGGTTGATTTTTGCCAATCCTTGAACAGTTCCAGCTTTTCCTGTGCTGATTTCTTCGGTGGTGTAGGCTGTACCTGATGGTACGGTTAGTTTTACTTTGCAGGTGTAGGTTCCTGCATTATTACTGACATCGATTGCTTTTTCCATGATGTACTCCCAGTATAAGTTGGGATAGTGGCTGAATTCTATCCTTTTTTCTATTGGATTATTCAAGGAATCTCTTTCGTTGACTAATAGTTCTGTTATGTCTTCTAGTGTTCGTGTTGCTTCGTCAAAGGTACATTCACTGATACTGAATTCTAATGTGATTTCTTTTTCACGGATATTTTGTCTGTATCCATCGTTGGTATCGGTTCCATCAACGGTAAGATATTTGGTATCGGTTTCGAGACCGGCTGGGATTTCCACATCTTCAAGGAAGATATTGTAACTGGATAAGTTCTCACCATCAACATATGCTTCTACTAGGCTGTTTTCGTAGAAGGTATAGTAGATTATGAGTTCTATGTCTTCTATGTCGACTTCTACTTCGTCATCGGTTTCAGTTGAGATGTTACTGAATGCGATTTCGATATTGTAGGTGTTGATGTTTCTTAGGTCGGTTATGGTGAATCCCCATCTGTCAGCAGTTCCACCGAGTAGCCATGTGTCATTTAAACTGGTTATGATGCTTGTTCTTTCTCCGGTTTGACCGTTTCCAGTTAGTTTTGCAGATAGCATTACTGGTTCCTGTACCTTTGCATTGACTTTCACACCAATGCCTCTTATAGCGAGGTTTTGTCTGTTTTCAAATGCATCAGGTAATGTGAAGTCATAGAATATCAGACTATTTGAAGTGAGATATCTTGGTATGCTTAATATTGCACTGTAACTGTCATCAGGAGTTAAAACATCACGAATAGGCTCCGGAAATACTACTTGGTTTGGTGTGTCGGTTCTGTCATCTTCCATCACTTCAAAATCAGTGAAGTTCACAGTAAATAATGCCCCGTATTCAGTTTCAAAGTTACCTGTGACAATAATGTATAATGGATAATCTTCGTTGTAAGTGAATTCTATTGATTTTCTTTCGAATTCATTAAGGGAAGATAATCCCGCACTCCAATTCCTACATGCTTTAAAGATGTCTTCTCTGTTGGTTGAATGTGTACTGTTCACTACTCCGAGGCGGAAATTACGATAGAAATCTTCGAAATATGATACAACTTGTGGGTCGCAGACAATTTCAAGATATGATGAGATTTCATAATTGTAACCATGTCCAAATCTTCCTGACTCTTCAACATTAACTGGATAGATCGCCATTTTTGGTATTCCTATTCCCTCAGGAGCTACTTTCAATATGAATGTTGGTGTGTCCGGTGCAGTAGTAGTGAAATCAACCGCAAGATTGATTGTACCTGTTGCACTTGTTGTAGCGGATAAGTATACTTCACCGTTCTCATTGAAAGCAGATACTGGTATGGTGTAGTAACTGCCTGCTGGTACGGTGGTGCCTTCAATTGTTATATCTGTATCAGTATGTAAGTAAACCTCTTCAACAGTTTCCAATAAACCAACTGGTACTTTCACTGGAATGGTGAATGCTTCACCTTGTATGGCATATAATGCTTGTTCTACTGGTATTTCTTCATCAGGAATATTAGTTGATTGAGATTGAACATCTAATGTTATACTTGCAGCAGTTGCAGTTAGTAATTCAACTAACCGTAGAACATTATTCCCACTTGTATGGGGTATGACTTCTATATCTACTGGTAAAGTTCCAATGTCTTTGTTGATTTCCGGTTTCCATTCGTATAAACCATCTTCGATTTTAGTGAATGAACCTCCGAATGTGATTGTTTTAAGCGACAATTCCATATCTGATGGTGTTGACAATTGCAATGTTGGTCGGTAATTGGCTAAATCCTTATTATGCAATGTCATTCTTAACATTAAGGATTTATCCTTAACGATTTCCTCATCGGATAATCTAATCAAAGACAAACCATAACTTGGTATGATATAATTAACTGTTATTGAGCAGATTCTAAAGTCAATATACCCTTCATTCTCACTTGTATTCTTTGGGAATTGGAATTCCACACCGAAACTGGAGTTATTAACAGTTGCCCGTGATGGTAAATCATATTCCCGTGTTATGGTTTTTGTTTTAACTTCCTTAGTAGTGATTATTCCATTAGTTACAGTTGTAGTTCCAGGAACAATTACTTCTTCGGTGTATGTACCGTCCCAGTCTCTCTTCCATGAACTGGTTGGGAATGAACTTGCTCCTATTGGTCCTGATGTGGAACGGTAAGGTTCTACTAATGCAGTATTTTTCAGCAGGATATTTGGAGCTCCGACAGAGGGATATTTTGTACCTGTTTTTGCTCTCTTACGATAGGACATGTTCACTACAATACTGGTGACTTCCGCTCCCTCAGGTAAAGTGAAACCGAAGTTGGTTAATTGTAGTTTTTTTATTTTTGGGTGTTTTCCTTTCACACTTGTTAGGAGACCAGTACTAGCATAATTCCCTGTGCCGTCTTTCAGGTTGTTTGTATTAGACCAACCAGCGTATGTACTGTCTGCGGTGACTTGTGTGATTGTTTGGGGGTATTTGGTTTGACTTGGCATTTTTCACCTCACAAATATTTTTTTTTTAGGGTTTTATGGATCTATTCAGAAAAAAATGAAAAATGGAATAGTAAATGAAAAATAAATTTTAGCGTATGTTCCAATCAGAAACATACGAACTTTCAGATTTACTGTTTTATGATGAAGCAACATCTGATGCTAAATGGAATACCAATTATGCAAATGTATCAGTTAATCGTGAAATCGTTTCTAATGGAACTAAACTCTCATATACTGCCGATAGTGGTACAAAGTATTGTAACACAATTATAGGTGCAACAAGAAATTGGTTTGACTCCACTAAATCATATCAAATTGAGTTTGATTTCATTTTTGAAAGAGATAGCACCAGTAGTGCAGTTGGAATCGGAATGGGAACAAATGGTTACAACCTCCACAACTTATTTAGTAGTGGTTTAAGTGGTAATGGGCATTTAAAACTCATTACTACTGGAAACACTTATCAAATATATCTTGATAATGTTGTAAGAGGTTCACCATTAACCATTACTGGAAATGGAGGTTTCTTTTTCCAAATATACAGAACGGGTAGCATTACATTTAGCAATCTGAAAATACAAGAAATTTAGATAGGATACACTACAAAGTTACTGTATTTGATTGAATACTGCCCATTAAACCTAAATCCAACATAGAAATTACTATTATCTGTTGTTAACCAATTGACAATATCCCCATTATCTATTTGATATTTGACAGATGTTCCATCACATATTATCTTTAAATGACAAGATTGAGGACAGTTAATTGATTTAAAGTATAATATATGACTTGATGTTCCTAACAATCTTACACCTACTGTTGCACTATCAGAGTAACTGTGCAAGTCAAATTCTACTGCAAAGCCAGTATTGAATTGTGTATAGTTATTAGCCCAATAATGCATTGCAGATGTATTACTATTGGTTAATAATGTTCCATTATCATCAGTTACTTCTTGAATGTTGCTTGATGGGTTAGTCCAGTCAGTATTCTTCTGACCTGATACTGCTCTGTCAAGAAATATTCCATCAATAGTTTCGTAGGTTTCTGATTGAATTATACTTTCTCCGTCCGTATACTCTGCTACTATATCTATTTTCCCTGCTCCGGTTCCAGTGTACTGGATTGTTGCGGTACCGTTAGAGTCGGTGGTACCTGTCCCGATTAAACGCTTAGCCATATTTTAATCACGCTCCATTTTTATTATAAAAGTGTTTTATTTTGTTTGTATAAAATCATGATACTACAAGAAACATACAGTATTGAAGATTGTATCAGATATTGGGAAACACTCTCAATTCAAGGGAACACTATCGTAAATTATACTTTGCCGTCCAGTTTTGAATTGGATTTCACTATATATTCTACTACCCCAACAACTGACCCATCTATTGCTTATGTTAGATTTAACAGTAGTAGTGGTGACTGGGTTGGGAAAGGTGCAAGTACATCAAGAGATGTATCCTTTTTCGGAACAACTTTCAATTCAATTTCAAGCACTTACACCGATTATAATTACAGTATGACTTATAGTAATGGTGTAGCCACCTTAACTAATGGAACAACCACTAAAACATCAAATCAAACATTAACAACACTATCTATACTGACTTCCAACGGAGGTTCCCAATTAAAGAACATCAAAATCAAACCATTATAATGGTTTAACTTTCAATCCCTTGATACTGTTATTGGTAATGTTCAATTTCCTAATCTTGCTATGAGTTAAACTGTTTGATACTTCCACACTTTCATCATTCATACTGAAAGTGTTGTCAGAACCGTTTTTAATCCAAACATAAACAGTATCACTGTTCAATGGGTTGTCACTCAATGAACTGTCTGTATATTGACTGCTTCCTTCACTATTATAGAACCTTATTCTTGACGTACCGGAAGAACCGAGTTGTCCAATCAATGCAGTATTGCCAGTATTTCCTCCAACTTCCAAATAGGAAGCATTGGAATTCCATGTTGTACGACGGACAATAAAAGATAACTCAAAAGCAGATGGCAAAGGAATACTTACATCTGTAATACTTGTAACAGTATTTGGATTGTAATAAGCACAGTCTTCTATACTGTATGTTTCTTGTAGATTCATACATTCGGCAGTGATTGTTACATCACCGACACCTTGGCTGTTGTAAGTGTAGGTTGCCACCCCTCTGGAATTAGTAGTCACAGTACTCAACACAGTATCTCCTTGTTTAAATACTACACTTCTACCGGATACATTCGGACCGTCCAAAGTAGCAGTTAAAACAGCTGAATCCTCATCATAATAAGACAACACAGGCTTATCCGCAGACAAAGACAAAGCATAAGCATTACTTTGATACAATTTAACAGTTAAACCATCTTGCCTTACCAATGAACCATCAGTATCTTTCATCTGCACTTTAACATTCACCGCATCACCGGACTCAATAACCTGCTTGTCACTGCTAATTCCCAAAGCAGGAGTATAAGTCTCATAAAACGATACAGGGAAACCAGGCAAAGGCAACACAACACCAGCCTCAGTACCAGTCAACAACCCAGACAAAGACACAGACTCACCCAACTCAACCACAGATTGAGACACAGACAAAGACAAACTATCAGGTAAAATATCATGATAAATCACAATAACCCTTTCAGATTGCACATTTAAACCCTCAGCATCAACACCGGCATACACAGTATAAGTTCCTGGAGTTGTGTAAATTACCCCAGTATTGATTTCACCATTACTATTTGTTTTACTTGATAACTTATGATAGGATCCACCGGTAGCAAACCACCATACATCTTCATCGCTTACATTATGTCCGTTACCATCAACAACTTTAATAGTCATATTGATACGCCCATATAGTGCGGAGTGGGTACGGTCTGGTGTTACTGTTACGATTGGACGGGTTACTGTTAAACTTAATTGTTCACTGGTTTCGTCTCCGATTTTGGCGGTGATGCCTTCATTTGTTATGATTTTCACATTGTTTAATGTAGCGACACCATTACTATTACTGGTTGCGGTGCCTAATAGTGTTGCTCCATTGTAGAAGCTTACTTGTACTCCATTCATATCAACATCACGAATAGTATCATGGACTGTTGCTTCTAAACTGAATGCTTCTTTATAACCAACAGTTGTAATGGTTGATGTTCCTTGCTTAGCAGATAAACCAATACTGCAACCGCCACACTGAACCTTCAAAATATTACTAATAGCCTCAACATAACCAGAATCCGGAGAATCCGGTAGAAACTGAGCCTGAACACTAAACACTTGACTATCCATATTAAAATAAAAACTACACTCTCCATTACTATCGGTAACCTGATAATCCACAGTAGCAGGACTGCCAATCATAAACACATTCTTACCAGATACAGGTATGTCATCAGCATCAGTTAACACAGCGTCCACCTCAAAATGAACATTCTCAAAATAAGGATACCAAACAGTACCATCAGGCAATGTTAACATTTGATAATCATAACCCGTATTTGATGTGGATATGACAAGGTTAGTGTCATCAGCAGAATTCATGATAAACACACTACGTGTTTCCTCCAATACTGGCATATACCTGACCGATAATAAACAACCTTTTTTCATAAATTCCGTAGTACCTAACGGTGGGAGGAGATAACCCCCTCCTCTTACACGGTTAGGTGATACATGTAATCTCTCAACCATATTTATATTCCTCTTGCACGATTATTCTTCGCAGTTAAAACTGCTTTCACTTTACTGTCCTCACGTTGAAAAGTAATGTTATTGGCTAATTTCTTCACAAAACTGTCATCAGTAGTGGAGTCCTGTACAATCCTTGCCACTTCCTCAGCGGTCACACCATTTGGCAGGTAGCGGAAGTCATGTGTCAAGTTGGCTTCTACTTCTAATTTCTGAACATTACTACTTGAAGTGGAAACATTACCTGCTCCAACATTAACATCACCTAACTCAAATCCTGCTGCAGACGGTGGAGTCCATGTGAAGTCAAAACCGGCTGCATTATTACCTAGGTTGGCGATTTTATCCCACCATTGTTTCGCTTGGTTGTATGCGTCTTGGAAAGGTTTCACCACTGCATCTTTCACAGCAGACAATGCACCAGTAACCGCACTGGCAGTATTTGAGAGTGTGTTTCTTACTCCGTCCACTACTGCCTTTGCTTTGTTTTTAGCATTGGATACCCATTGAGCACCTGCACTAACAATTGCAGTAACAACACCCAATAAAGCAGACAAAGCCCTACCAGGCAACTGCCTAAGGAAAGATACAATACCATTCAACAACTGAGAAGCTTTTGCTCTACCCTGAGCAACCCAACGAGCACCATAGGATATAATACGGCTTAACACTTGGGCTAAGAAAGTAGCAACCCTCATAGGCACCTGACTCAGATAAGTGGTAATTCCAGTTAAGAAATTCAAACCACCTTGTATCGCCCATGTTAAAAGGTTAGCAATCAATGTTAAAACCAACATAGTCAACTGACTAGACAAAGTAAACCAAATATTCCACAGAGTTGTACCGACATTGACTATTACATCTAATAAGCTCATTTGACCTGACATTAATTGTTGGAACGTAGTCACAACAGTCATAACAATACCTTTCAAAATCTCCCAACTTGTACCGACATTATGGATCATAGTGGAAACAATATCCCATTCGCCACCAGTTGATATTCCGAAGAATTCAGCGATGGCTGCACCGGCTTGTTGTATGTATCCCCATAGTGTTGATAATGCGTTACTTATAGCGGATATCATTGCTTGAACATCAGGGTGATTGATGAATGCATTCCATAGTCTTGTTGCTCCGGCTGCGATGGCTTCCATCATGGAACCGGCATCATGCCACCAACCAAACGCCTTACCAATCTCATAAATAACTAGTACTATTGCAGCACCAATTGCTATGAATGGTAACAATGGAGCGAGTACCGCCCATACTGCAGTTGCAGCTCCCCATGCAGCAGTTGCCAATCCCATGAAACCACTTGCACCAATTACATTTGCAGCTGCCGATGTTATACTTGCTCCGGCTTGCATCTCTTCAGCAATTGCTAATGCAGTTGTTTGAATTGCTGCTAATGTGGCTTCAACTCTAAAGAATCCTAATATGCTTCGTAATGCTCCTACTCCTGTTACTGCTATGATGAATGCTCCACCTAAAGTACCGAGTAATGAGATTAATCCTCCTAATGGTGAGGACATTGCTCCGCTTATTACATTTCCTAAGGCTTGCATTGCACCTGTTGCTAATTGGAGTGCAGGTATAACTGTTGGAGCAAGGACATCACCAACGAGTCTTTGGAGTTTACTCATTGCAACATCTAATTGCTCTTGCATTCCTGCCCATGAATGTTTATATGCATCGTTTGCAGTTTTACCTTCATTCATACTTGCAGCAGTACCTAATATTGCAGCTCTTTGGTTAGTGTCTAATTCTTGCCATTTTGCTTTTACTTCATCGGCAGTTGCACCAGTCATTCCCATTGCTGTTGCTAACTCCCCCATGGTGATTCCAGTTTCGGCTAAACTTCTTTCCATTAAAGTGGAACGCATAGCCATGTTACTGAATTTATTAGCCATGCTTTCAATGTCTGTTCCGAACAAGGTTGCTTGAGCTCCAGCACCTTCCATCATTGTTTTGAAACTGCCCATGTCAGTTACTCCACGTGCAGTTGCTTTGATGAAAGACTCTCTGATTTGTCCACCGGCTCGACCAGTTGTTTCAGAGATTTCATTGATAGTGGATTTCATTTGGTCAGCGGATATTCCGAATCCTTCTGCTTCCATTGTGGCTCTTGCCATACTGTCCGAGAAGTTTCCGCTTGCTGCGACCATTGACATCATACTATCCGCAACACCGGAAGATATACCCATCAATGTTTCCGCAGCCATTACATCACCAGCACTATTGTTCAGTTCACTCATGGCATCGGCTGCTTCTTGAACTTCTTGTTCTAAATTATCAGCAGAACTTGCAGCATCTTCCATAGGCGTACCGTCTATGCCTTGACAGTAATCAATGACATCTTGAATACTTCCGCTTGCTTGTGATGCTGATGACTCTACTTCATCAAATGCTCCACTTGCTTCAGCTCCGGCAGATTCTGCAGCAGGTCCAATTTCTTCAGCACTACTGGAAACACTACTGAAAACTTCACTTGCATTGTCTATTGCTTGCAATATGATTTCTATTAATTCTTCAGCCATATTTCCCTCCGTTTTTATTTTCTGAATTTAATTCCCATTGCTTCGCATAAAGCTTTTAATTTTAAATCAATGTTTTTAGTGTAACTTACCTCATATGCAGACATTGAAGAAATGAAGTATTGTTGTAATGCGGTGCAATCGTTATAATTCTCTGGGAATATTCTTGCACCGTTCTTATGACTATGCCATAATATTAATGCTTCATTCTTTTTTACGAAAGGTTTTCACAACAGTTAAATCTGATTTTTCAAGATTTGATATTCTGATTATTTCTTCGAACAATGCTTCAGGAACACCAACCGGTAACTGTTTAACTGCTTCAACATCTAAATCACATGAGATGCTGATAGCAGTGTACATTGCTTTGTTTTGATATTCGTTGAATTCACCAACGTTAACATCTAAATCGTTGGTTTGGACATTTTGTCTTTTGCCTTGTCCACTCATACTTACTGTCATGTGGAATCCTTGTTTTTCAATTGCTTGAAGTTTGCTTAATTCTCCACTTGTTAATGGTCTGATGTCGAATTGTGCTTCAATGTCATCTACATTGATTGTTACTGTTTCAACAGAGTTTGCTCCGTTGATTAATTTTTCTAACATTTCTTGATTGTTCATAGGTAATTCACTTCCTTAAAATAGTTAAATGATCGTCTAATAAAAAAAAGCCCCAGAAACAGATTAAGCTTCTGGGGCTTACAAATTCAATAGGTTATAATAGTTTTAGTTTGCGGTGATTTCTTCTTGATTGTTCACTAATTTAATGTACATGTCGGTTTCAACTTCGGTGGTTCCGTCTGCTAATGTAACAACACCACTGCCTAATGTGTCGAGTGTGAGTGTTGCTTCGATAATGTCAACACCAGACATGTTGTATTCCACTCTTACAGTACATTTTGGGAATAATATTTTACAAGCTAAATCACTGTCTTCACAATGAGCAATATTCACTTCTAATGGTAATTGTAAGAGCTTACAGGAACTAGGTTCTAATGCGTTGACTTCACCATACTGAGCATCAAGAATACTACGAACAGTATCAGAAGTTAAACTTGTTGTGATACTGATAGTGTTTTCACGTTTACCTGCTTGAGCACGTTTTTGCGGTGCTCTTGAACCTAATCCGATTGTACTGTCCACATCGTGGTTGTTCTTTCCTTCAAATTCAAAAGCAGTAGAAACACCATCTAATGCTTTATTGTTGAGCTTCAATGACACATCATAGAACATGATGAATAATTTCTCATTGGTTAATTCATCTGGTCTTGTGAATGTTGCCCCACCAACACCAATAATGTCTGCTTTCTCAGTCTTGTAAATCCAATCAGCAGATACAGTCATAGATTCATCAGACACTTCCAATGATAAGGAATCATTCTGTACACCGTACAAGTATTTGACTAATGTATCGTATACTGCCATTCCACGGAATGATGGTAATTCTTTACCTTCACCCCCCCAGTACTCATGAGTATGAACTGCACCACTACCGGCAGTGTATTTGTAATTATCCAAGTAAGCACGGAAGTACCATGCAAGTTGCTGCAAGTCTGCATCTGCGGTGGTGGATCCTTCTGGTTTCATAATACCGGCACGAGCACGTTTATTCATACGACTTCCACCGGATTTAGTAACTGGTTCGTCTCCTAGGTTGAAATCTACATCTTCTGCTTGGTTCCACCAATCTGGGTCGAAAGCTGATTTCTCAACCATTTCTCCGTAGGTGGTTTCCATTTCTAATCCAAATCCACGGTCAACCATAATTATTTATTCTCCTAATTGTTTGCAACACATTTTCCAATTTATGATAATGTTTACATTGAGTACTACTGCGACTACTGGTAATTTTTCACTTTTATTGTTGACTTGAACTGTTCCCATTGGGTAGAATGTTTCAAGTGTTATGTTTTTGATTAACCTTTGTCCAGGGAGTACTTGTGATTGTACTGTTTGCCAGTTCTTACAGATAGATAATAATACTCTTGTTGCAAGGTTCTGGGTACTAGTGTTAGCATCTTCTATTTCCCTTTCATATACTGCACAGTTGAATTGGAATGGTATTGTTAAATCCATTGTACTACTAATATCTGGTTGTCTTGAAGCTCTTGCTTCGTGTTGATACATCCAGATGAAAGGTTCTTCAACATGTTCCTCTTCACTATACACTGTTAGGAATGTTTCAACATCTTCAAGTAATCCATCTGCAGTGATTTCAGTGTCAATACATTGTTGCATGATTTCCTGTATTTTCTCTAAACCTATACTGATATTTACTGTCATCCTAACACCTCTTGCATTGCTTTAAGGAAGTATCCATCTAATCTGCCGGATACATCTTCTATACTGTCTTCAACAAAATGTCTGCCTTGTATTCCAGGGTGGTGTACTACTTTAACTGGATGGCTTGCACCGTCCCAGTATAATGCCTTTGCATTAACTGGTGTTATGGTGTATGGTCCGGTTCCATCATTAACCCACTTAGCATAATAAGCTGGTGACTTAATACTAGCTTCATCCGCACTCATAGAGTCCACAAACCAGGACTTCAACAAACCATGGTCAACAGGAGAATTCTGCATTAATACCCTTACCATTTCCTGAGTAGCATAATTCATACCCTGCTCCTTGGCTTGTTGAAGTTTATCCCCAGATAACTTCTCAGTCAAGACAGATGTATCAATTTCAACAGTAATACTAACCATGGCAATCATCCTTGCCAGTTATAGCCAATACTCCGATACTGTTGGGTTCGGTACTACTGTCTTTGACGAATGGTTTTAGATCATCTTTCAACTTATCACTAAACACCTCATCAGGAACTGTTGCAATTGTCCAATCATTGACTTTTATAATTGGACTGTCTCGGTTTGCAATTGCTAACTTCACCATGTTTGATGTTAATCTTAGGCATACGTTTTGTACTGCTGGTTTCACATTTTCATCGGTGTAGTGTCTGTTAGTGTAGGTGTTAATCAAATCTTCGCTTTGGGAAATCCAATCACTAACAATCTCGTCTAGTTTTTCTGTGTCATCTTTTTCAAGATTCAAGTGCTTTGGTTTCAAACCATGAAAGTTTATCACTTGCTCTACACTAATCCACATAAAATATCACATCTCGGAAAATTATTGTTGCTTTGTAAAAAAAAATAATTATTAGTCCGGTAATTCACCGGTCCTAATGTATTCGTATAAATTCCTACGGTTACGTTTCACGACAACTGGTAATTCTTCGAATGGTTTTCCATCTTTTGTGAAATCCCATTTTTTAGCAGTTTTCTTTTTTTCTGCCATAAAAACATCCCCGTTTTTTATTCAGTGGAGTCATCTGCAGTTGGTTCTTCTTGTTCCAATGCTTCGACTCTTGCTTCCAAGTCTTTAACTTTCTTTTTTAAACTCATTGACATGAGCCATCACCCTTTATAATAATGCTGCTGCTTGTGCTGCGGTCATGTCTGCGACAACGATAGCATCAGTCCATTGGAGACTTGCATCGCATCTGATACGGTAGAAGTATTCGGTTTTCTCTTCTGCGACAACGCGATTAGGCTCCACGCTAAGGTCTTTCCAGACACCGTACCAAAGGAACTCAGGCACAGTTAATACACAACCTGCTACTTTACCGTAGGAAGTTCTTCCATCTGCAGCATCAAGGACTGGTGCATATTTGACTGGGATTCCCTTGTATTTTAATTCATCAGCATTCAAGAGTGAACTGTCACCAAGACCAGTTTCACGATCAATTAGGAAGTTCCTGTATGCTTCGTAAACTTCAAACGGTACATAAAAGACAAGGTCTTTCATGAGGTTTGCTTGTCTGTATGCTTCAGGTACTTTGTATAATGCTTGA
>Ga0326512_10000727_pt1 | contig 27882 bp, 35 predicted proteins | sample 1_2617_0518_D_FD_203652 | JGI IMG/M metagenome (GOLD analysis project Ga0326512, IMG submission 203652) | Bovine rumen microbial communities from UC Davis, California, United States - 1_2617_0518 | ecosystem: Host-associated > Mammals > Digestive system > Stomach > Rumen | place: USA...
CGATCCTGCAAAGTTCACCATTTACAATTTCGAGCCTGTCTGTGAAATTACAGATTGTCATAATTATTCTCCGAAATCAAAAAGCAAAGGCAATCCGTCTTTGTCGTACTTCAGACCGTCTTTTATGACAGTCACCTCTTTCTTTTCTGTGATTACTTTCTCAACCTTCGGAGGCAATTTCTCAGTTTTTTTATCTTTTGGAAGTTCTTCGGTGTAGTAATCTCTTGCCCATTTATATACGACCGTATCCTCGATCATTGCGCAGTTATTATGAGCCTGTTTTTTCGCCTGAGATACGATGTATTTGAAACAGTCTTTTATCCGCCCCGGAACATATAAAGCACGGAGGCAGTCGTCTTTTTCTGACTGTTCATCAAGATACCTCTTTACCGCAAGCTCCTGCGGTGTTAGTTTTTCATTTTCCGACATTAAAACGCTCCTTTCGTTAAAAAAATTGCCGTTTTTGCAGAATCAGAAGAATGACATTCTAATGTTCGCACCGAAACGGCACGGGCTGTTTTTCTGTTCTTGGCACAACTGCCTCAACTTGTCTTTCTGTCATTTACGCATGACTGCGATATTTTTATTTCGGGCAACGCCCTATAAGGATAGGCAGGATTTGCACCTGCGACCCAATGGCTCTAACTTCTGAGCTACTATCCTATCGGTCTTGCCCGCCAGTGAATGGGTTTCATTCGGGTGGGAGGACAAGGCGGACAAAACCTAAACCGTTGTGAGGGTTTCGCACCCTCTAAACTGAAAACCCCTCGTATTCAGTTCCGCTCGGCAACAGTTCTGTGCTTGCTGTTTCGCTTAGTTTATCCTTGCTGTCTTTAGGTTTTCACTAAGTCAGCCCCTTGCACAGCGGTATCAGTTTATCTTTCCAACTTGCATAAACTGCTAATTCATAGGTCTGATAATCGGATAGAACATCAACGTAAGCATTACACCTAACATAAAGCAGGCGAAACCGATTCCGACTTTTTTCAGAAAGTCTTTCAGCATACCGCTTGATTCGTAGACTTTCCGACCGTTCTTTTCTTTTATTTCTGCTTTCATATTTTCCTCCCACTTAAAATATGACTTTTTATCAGTTCTCCATTAAAAGCATCGAGTATCAATCTTACGTTAAAATGGAATGTCTTCAGGGAATCCTCCGTCAGCCGGTGGCACATACGACTGCTGCGGATAATTCTGAGGTGCTGTCTGCTGAGGCCTCTGCTGATACTGCTGAGGCTGCTGAACTGCTGACTGATTGTAAGCATTTGACTGCTGAACTGGTTGCTGACTGTAACCAGTTGATTGCTGTCCGTTCTGCTGACCGCCCAAAAGCTGTACATCTTCTGCCACGATATAGATTCTGCTTCGGTTCTGTCCGGTCTGTTGGTCCTGCCATCTGTCCTGCTTTAGATAACCGCAAACTGCAATCTTCTTTCCTTTGGTAAGATACTGCTGTAAGTTCTGTGCTGTCTGTCCCCAAATCAGAACATCGAAGAAACTCGCTTCTTCAACCCACTGTCCGTCAGCCGATTTTTTTCCTCGGTTTACTGCGATTGATACGTTTCCTTTTGCCGTGTTGTTCTGCAAATAAGACAATTCCATATCTCTTGTCAGATTTCCGAGTACACAGACTTTATTCAAATCATTTGCCATAGTAATACTCCTTGTTGTAATTTTTATGTTTGCTGGCTCTCGCCATTATTCCCATTGATTCTAGTTCGTGTACCATTTCTTTAGCCTCGTAGTCTTTTAGACATACGGCCTTGACGATGTACCCGACTGACTTCTCATTGAAGATAGACACTTTCCAATAAGTCCGGCTCTGATGCTTTCTTTTGCTCAGCTGTTACCGTGACTTTTTCTTTATACGGAACTAACTTCTTCTCGTTCAGCTCATGCCGTATATACAGGTGATGATACAAGTCGAAAATCGCAGAATCTGGATAAAGCGTTATGTTGTGGTTCGGTTTTACGCCTTTGATTCCGTTTCTCTCCGCAATTCCTCTGAGTGTTTTCGTTGACATCTCAAAGAAATCTGCAATAGTTTTCTGCTCATACCACACGCCCTCTTTAGGTTCGTGCCTCAATGGTGGTCTTTTCGTGAACCACCCTTCAAGACGTTCAATGTACTTATCTTCAATGAATGTCTTATTTCCGGCTCCCGCTACCCGCTCAAACGGAATTCCTAACTCCCTTAAAGCCCGCCCGAGTGTTGCAGGCGGAATATTAAGCCGTTCCGCAAGTTCTTTTTGTGTTACCATTATCTGCTTCCTGTGTGTCCGAAACCGCCCGAGCCTCGTTCGGTTTCTGAAAGTTCATCTACTTGCATGAAAGTAATTTTTTCATACGACTGTATTTTCATTTGACAGATTCTATCCCCAATTTCAACCTTAAAATCTTCATCTGTGTTATTCACAAGGATTGCACAGATTTCGGATTTGTAATCTTCGTCAATCGTTCCGATAGGACAGTCAATACCCTTTGCAGAAAGCCCGCTTCTGGGTCTTATAACAGCTTCATATAAGTAAGGCAGTTCAAGCCCAAAACCTAACCCTATTTTGCTCCGGCTTCTCTTAGGAACCACAACGGCTTCACTCGCAAAACAATCAAAACAACTTGCCCCCTCTGTTTTTCTAACAGGAACAATACCGTTTTTAAAGAGTTTTATTCCTACAGGGATTGGAACACCCGATTTTAAAAATTTCTTAATCTGACCATTTCTGCAACGAAGAATCTTTGACTCAAGGTTATGTATTGACCTATGCTCAGACTTTGTAACAATAACAAGATTTTCAATTCGATTATCCGTTTTTATCTCATTCTTATGATGAACTTCATATTCTTTCCGCAGATACTTTTTACCATTTATTTCAATGAAATAGAAAGGCTCAAACTTTTCTGCATTTTCTTCAACAACCAGGCGATGTTCAAATACCATTCCGCGATAATCACAGAAAGGATGATCTTTTTTATGAACTTTTATATATCCATAATTTGTAATTCGTTTCCACCCTTTGAAAGATGAATTCAAATCTTCTTTCAAACCAAACTGATGATTACCTGCGCCAGAAAACCACTTTGAGCGATTTTTGGAACTACACTCTTTTGAGCAGGTTACTCCATGCTTCGCTCGTTTTATTCTGTTAGGTCTTATATACATATCTTTACCACACACGACACACTTACAATTTGGTGTGCCATGCCATTTCTGAATCTCGTCTTTGTTCAATTTTTTTTCTCCTATGCTATGAAATATTTTTTTACATGGCGGGATTCGCCGAATCGGTTCTTTACCGTGATAACCTCAGAATCGATATTCACGCCCTTATCTCGCAGTTCCCATATTCTTGCGGATAGTCTCGACTCTCCCAGGTCTGTAAACGCTTGTAACGTTGTGATGCTTCCAAACTCCATGATGTAGTCAAATACCCTCTGTTGTGTCGTGTTAAGTTCAATGGTCTCCATGATTACCCCCTTAACATTCTCTGAGCTGGTCCACCATGTAAACTCTGTCAGCGTAGCCCATACCCCCGTCCTGAAAAGTTCTGTGAAAACTGTCAATGGCGGCGGCCCGTTTTTTTTCTTTTTCTGCCTTTGACATCAGCCTTTTATCGTTCCAACTGTCATAGGCAGAATCCAGGCACCATTCAACTGCGTATTTGTTCTCCGCAAGTCTTTCTTTAATTCTGTTCATCTCATAATCGAGCTTATAGCCTTTAGCCTTACACTCGGCGGACGTATACTTTTTGGCAATGCTTAAAACTTTTTTCATCTGCTCTTCGTAAAAGCCCAGACATCTTATATAATTCTGAGTTCCTGAAAGAGTGAATTCTAACTGTCTTCGCAATTCGTTTTTGTTAAAACAGCTTGATTTCATCTCCCACTTCGGAGCAGGCAATAACGCAAGGTTCTCCAGCATCGCAAGCCCCTTGTAGATGTTCTCAATCTTCTGCGGATAGTCCTCTGTTTTTGTATAGGGAATATCCGAAATGATTTTTTCCGTAAGATAGAATTCCGTTTCCCGCTGCTGTCTGTGAAGTATCTCAAACATATTAAGACTCCCGGCCTTTGGCCCATTCGATGTAACCGCACGCCCATTTATAGGTTGCCTCAATCTGTTCAGGAGTTCCTTTCTGAAGGCACTCATTAGCTCGTTTCCAATCAGCGGGATTGAAATATTTTTTGTTGTCGCTCAGTAATGCTTCAAGGTTAATCGCCGCTTCTGTCGGCTCTTTCTTAATTTCCTCGATGTTCACGACCGGGATTTCTTGCTGATTTTCAAAAGTTGTCGTTGCTTCGTTCGTGATATTCTGCGGTTCCGGCTCAACGCCCATTTCATCATTGGTGTACGGCATCCCGCCGAATTCATCCGGGAAGCACAATCGGAACGCCTGAGCGATAGCGACCTTGCGTGTCATAAAGGTAGGTTGAACCCGCCAAAATCTGTTTGGTGTTCCGTCTTTAGTTCTCTGAACGACTTCACGATAATAGACTGTGTGTTTGAATGGATGTGACCAGTCCTTCCGATAAATCGTGACTGTTGCGGAAAGCGTTTCATCGCTGACTTTCCCGCTGAGCGTCGCTTCCCATCCGTCAAGTTTTCCGACCCTCTCAGCCCGCTTTAAGTAGACTTCATAGCCTGTTACGATTGAACACTGTCGGTATTTTCCTTCGCCGAAAACTGTACAATAGATTTCTCTTTTGAAAGGATTAAGGCCGTAAAGCTGCGCCATATTTACGAACATCGCTTTTTCATTCGGGAGAAGGCTTTTTGTCAGCCCGGTTGAATCGAGATATTCATTGATTTTCGCAAGGTCCACGACCTGCAAAACCTCGTTTTTCTGTTCTACAACAGTAATTTCATTCTCAGCCATTTAATGTCCTCCTCGTTAAATTGCTTTTGATAATTCAATATTATTACTTTTTAGTTATAAAGTCAATAGGTTTTTTATCTTTTTTCGCTTAGTTTTTCTTTCAGTTCATCCACGGAGCGGGCGACAATCGCAATTCCACCGTTTTTTTCGATATTAGAAAGAAAATCTTTCTGAAGGTCCGACAAGACCCCGCCTTTCTCTCGCTTGCACTCAACGGCAAGAAAGCGCCCGTCCGGCAGAATTCCGATAATATCAGAACTTCCCGGAAAGCCGAAACGGATAAACCGCCGGCCAACCTTGACCGCCCCGGAATTATTGCGCCAGCTGTAAATTCCGTTTAGCCGCAGCCATTCCAGACAGGAGCGTAAAACAACATCTTCTTTAACTCCCTTTGTCATTCTTTACTCACCCAAAGATTTAAGGATTTTTTCGAGATTTTTCATTTTTCTTTTCCTCCGAAAAAACCTTGCCGAGGATCACGAACAGCGACATATTTATATTTTTAAGCTCTGTCGCTGTTCTGGAAATTGCGCCATAAATCGCAATGGACATAAAAAGAAATAGAACTGAAATAATAATAAAAAAGACTGTCATTAAAAGCCCCCATAAAAAAGCCCCTCCGGTGCGTAGTTCCGAAGGGGCAAAATTCCCATAAAGAAATTTTGTTGCAAAGTGCAACCGATAAACTACGCCTATATCTGTTGCGCTTTGTTATCATTATAACATGATGATTCTTTTTGTAAAGAAAAATCAGATGATATTCAAAAGTTTTTTCGTGCAATATTCTGAGATGCTAAGCCCATAAAACTTAGCGTCCGATTTGATTTTTTCTTTCTCGCTGGCGGTACACACTATCGACATAGTACAGGTTCTAGGCTCGTCGCCCTTCGCCTTGCGGCCGCCGCCGTGGTATCCGTATCCGGTATATTTTTTTTCTTTCTGCTCCATATCTTATCTCCTTAAAAGCCCTCCTTCGAGGGCTGTTTATTTTATGCAACTATAAGCATTTTTGTTTCTGCTTCTTCTTCACTTCTTGCCTCAAAGAAATCAAGTTTACCATTTTTCAGGAAGATAACAGCATAAACTGTACCCTTTCTATCTTTGCCAGAAACAAGCAAAGCTCTTTCTGTATCTTCAATTACTCTTGCATATCTTGGTAAACATACAAGCCCTGTCTCTGTTGCCTTACTCATCAATCCGAAAAGTTTTGTTTCTGCCTTTGTCATATTTATCTCCTTGGCTCTCGCCTTATGGTTATAATATACAGCTTCTATTTTGTTTTGTCAATAGTAAGACAAAAATATTTTTATTTTTTTTCTTTTTTTGTCTTTAAATTTTATAATTTTTCTTTTATATTTTGGTTATGGATATTAGTTCTTATATCAAGGAATCTTGTCAGAAGAAAAATATAACGGTCTCAAAACTTGCCGAGTTTTCGGGGCAGTCTCAGCCGAACCTTGCGAAGAAATTAAGGCTAAATAATTTTAAAATATCTGAGCTTGAAAAACTTGCTTCCGGGCTTGATTCTGAATTATCTGTAAGGTTCATCGACAAAGAGACTGGAAAGCCGCTATAGAATTAAAAAGCCCCCTGACAATTCAGAGGGCTTTCTTTCACTCACCTTTAACAAAAAGTGCGCAAATCTCAGTGATTGCGGTCTCAACGATCCCGATAGAACCGATGATAGCCGGGCTGTAAGACGGCTCAAAATAAGCCACGCTTGCGGATGCAATAGCAGCAAGTCCGCCCGTAACACCCACGATCCATTTGTAAAGTTTCTTGCTCATAGTTTTCTCCTTTATGAATAAGAATAAATATAATAACACTCAATCCCGCCAATCCGACAGGTTTTTGAGTTGGTTACAGTGTCAACGAACCTTCTTTTGAAGTGATTGCCTTTTGTTGCGGGGTTGTACCATTTTTCTACGGTAAACTCATTGTCGTTTATTACAATCGGCAGGGCCTTAACCTCGATTCGTTTCCATTTCTTTTCTGTAAAGAAGTTAAGAATTGCGATTGAGTCATTCACAGTGTAATCATCCTTAATCCATTTCTCAGCCAGGCATTTCTGAATGAATCCGATTATGTCAGCGGGCTTTCCGGTGACTTCCTCAATGATTGAACACAAGGAAAGGAACAGACATCCATAGTCAGAAATCTGTTTCATCTTTGTCTGTATGCCGTCATAACGCTGTCTCAATACATTGTAGTTTACCATTTTCTACTCCTCCAGAATATCGAACCAAAAAGCCCCGTATTTCGTCATTATTGGCGAACCTTTTTCTATTGCTCTTTTTATCTGTGAAAATGTCACGTCAAAGCGTTCAGCCGCCTCGATGTAAGACTCAAAGATGTATTGTTTACGGCCCGCATTATTGGCCAGAATCTTTATCATTTTGCACCGCCTTGAAAAGATGTTTTTTGCAGTTTCTGTCTATTGCAGATTCGTGTTCTAATACCCGCTCACGGTCCTTAGACATCAAGCAAACCCCGCCTTTTCTAAAACAACAATTCCCGCAAAGTCTTTCGCTGTTCATTTTATTGTCCTGTATATCTCTTTCAAATCGTTATAATTTTTTTCTGTCTCCGTAATTCTGATGTGATACTCTTCCAAAAGAATCACCCATTCAGCGGGAACAGTAACAGTTCCGTCTTTGTTATCTGTCATATTTTCTGCAAGAGGAAATATCGGAAAACTAATCTCTGGAACTATCGTTTTTTCCACTGTCACTACCTGTGGGCTTTGACAAGCCGTTAATAGCATTACTGACAACATCGCCATTATGCAAATTAACAATCTTTTCATCTGCCTCCCTCCTGTTTTGGGCGATTGTTTTCATCTCGTCTCTTAATTTATAGTTTTCGGTTTTCAGTTGTCTAATCGTGTATTCGTATTCACTGTTTTTAAGTTTTGACATATCAAGTTTTTCTGATACAGTCTTAAAAGCAATAAATAAAATCATATTCAGAAGCACGAGACCCCCGATAGCTATAAAAATTGCATTGCTCATTTTGTTATCTCCTTAATGTGGTAACTGATTCATAATTTCGGGCGGTGCGTTTAGCCATTTTAGAAGCACGACTAAAGCACCTATGATAAACACCCATACAAGTTTATCCACGATTTTATCATACCATTTTGCAAGCGTCTTTTCTTTTTTTGTTTCAAGCGACGTCAGCCGGGCTTCAATCTTGCCAATATCGGCCTTGAACGTATTTCTCATCTCGTTCATCATATTAGCGACATTTTCATTTAATTTATTTATGCTTTCATTTACTGTGAGAATCAGGGTCTTGTTTGAGTCTATCTGATGCTGTAGGTCATCACGGATTGAATCTTGCCGGGCTTTAGCCTTAGCATAGGCTTTATCAAGTTCCTCTGACTGCGTAACATCTCTTTGTTTCAGCTCGATAATATCGGCCTTAATTGCGGTCGTTGTGGCGTCAACGTTCCCCAGCTGTTCTTTTATTTCAAGAAGCACTTTATCAATTTCCATCGCTTCCCCCGATTTTTTCTATAAGTTTCTGAAATGATTTGAAAATCGTATCATAAAAAAGCGTTGCGCCCGTCACCGCAACCCAAACCTGGAGAGCTGAAATCGGCAGTTTCATTGCGCATACAGCGACACCGATTCCGATAATAATGGTGATTAGAGTCCAGATTTTTCTTCCGCCCTTGTCAGTGAAGTTCTTCACTACTCCGACTGTTCCGACAATGGCTATCATAGTCCACAATAATAATTCCGTCTGCATACCTGTATTATAATTCAGCCGGGCAAATATGTCAAAATTTCCTTACTCCCCAATTTTTGGGGGTCTCATTAACTTGTTATAGAGTTTGAATGTCTCTTGCTAAGAAAAAGCCCCGCAAGATGTTTCTCTGTTCCTGCGGGGGGTTGTAAAATAAGCATTAGAATATTATAATTGGGTTATACATTGCCCGATGTATAAGCCCGATTTTCTATGCTCATTATGTAGATGTCGGGCTTTAATTTTGTATTATTGGTATGATGTCTACGCTCATACATAAATACATCGGTAATTTTTACGCCGTTCGTTTCCAAATCTTAACAGTGTAGTTCAATGGTCTGTTCTCTGTATTCAGCCATCATCTTAAATGTAATAAACGATTCCAGAAACAGTCAGTCGTGTTCCATTACCAAGTGGCAATCCACTATTTACTGATGTGAACAGTGCATGTGCTGCATATTTGGATGATTTTATTTCTACAAAGCAATCGCTCTCTATTCCATTAATAATAACGCTTGAAAGCCTTACAAATGCAAGTTGTGGCTGTGTTGTAAGACCTGTAAGATTATACCATCCAACATAACCGCCTGTTGGTATTGTAAATGACTTATTACTGAGAGTAACCGTTTTGACAAGATTATTCAATCCATCATAAACAGCATTGCTTGTTACTGGATGCATATCACCGTTTGTAATCGCATCAACCGCTGTAATAGAGGTAAACTTGTCATAAACCGCATTAGAAGTAACAGGTTGATTGTTTCCGCTTTCGACTACACTAGTTGCAGTCATTCCCTGATTTATAACATTTCCATCTTCATCAACCAGAATTCTTGCGACAACATTGATTCCGCCCTTAATCGTGAAGTCACTCGCACCGCTTACTCCAGTAGTCAATATCAGCTTCCCGCTTCCCGTGAGATTCTTTGCGTACAAGGTATAGCTCTTGCTTCCTGTCTTTGAATCTTCATCAAAGTAAAGCGTGAATGTTCGGTTTGAGTTTCCTATGGCTCCGGTGAATCCGAGAGTGTTGTATGTTACATCATCGGCTGACATTTCAGTATCTGTAGGAATCGTGTACCACTTAACGGAATCGATGACGCTTCCCTTATTTGACGCAAGCTGAATCTTTCTCAGTATGAGCTGTATCTGCTCCGCAAGATTATTCTGTGGCTTTCCGAATGAGAAATTTATGTCGTACTTATTCCAAGCCCATCTTTCAGTAACAGAAAGAATCTGAGCAACAGCCGTTCTATCGCTGAAATTTATTTTTATTGAGTCACCTATATCGTATTCACTTCTGAAAATATAAGGGCTTTTTGCAAGTCCGTTCCCACCAATGTTCACAGTCTGCCCGTACTGAGACAGCATGGATAGGGCTTCAGCCTCGTATTCCTCATCCGAAGTCATCTGTGACTGGTCGTCCCATGACTCAAAGCGCCCTATTCCTGACGGGCTTCCGTCCTCACCCTCATATATGTCCCGCTCGTCATTCTGGCCTTTCCCGCCGATGTATACGGCGTTTGTGTAAGAATCCGAGGTGTCCGTGAAAGTTCCGTCTTTAAGGCTCTCAAAATCAGTCGAGAAAAAAACGGAGTTCGAGAGGTCTTCACCCTCATAGCATTCAAGTGTAAGGGCCGAACCAGAGAAAACTATTTTCCATCCGATTTTGGACTGAGTTGCGATTGTACAGCATACATCATATAGGTTGGTGAACTGCTCTGAGACTGAATACTCTTCACCGATAGCGCCAGCTGTTGCAGGGATTGTGTTTATAATCGGAAGACGTCTCTTTTCCTCAGCGTTCGCCCCGCACTGGTCTGCTATGAGGTTTCTTAGACATAATTCACCTTTGGCGGTCATCTTCCACATTCCGTTTGAATTGAGGTTCTTTATTATCCTTCGTTTGAGAAGATAGCGTGCGTCATATCCCGTGATAAGACGACGCTGTGAGCCTTTTCCGTCATCTCCTATAGAATCCTGAATAGACGTTATCTCCCCGAAGTCATCAGGGCTGTCTCCGAGTTGGACGAAAAGCCCCCGCTCGAATAACTTAGCGTTAGGGATATTGTAGTTTATCGTGATTGTGAACTGTCCCGCCTGATAGTAATTGTGCTCAATGCTTGCTTCCTGATAGTCGTCTATCAATGCGACAAGCTCGAATGCGTTTTTTTTATATGCGTATAATTTAATAATAGGTTTTTCTTTATAGCTCATAGTTTATACTCCAACGTATTTCTGACGGTAAGTTAAATGCCCTGTTAAAGTATCAGGACTCACGGACATTATTAAATTATTATCTCCTTTAGTTATAGAAGTAGAAAAATCAGAATCTGTTGACAAGTAAGAAATCAAATTTTTTTCTTTTTTTTCGGCTAAAGTTTGTAATACTCCAAAATCAGAAACAGAAAATTTTTTCTTTTCATCTATATAAACAGCGTTCACGCCATTTATTCGACCCCAATTTAATCCATCTGATGTATAGTAAAGTGAGTTATTATCAGCAACTAAAAACAATTTCAAATCCTTATTATAAGCGCCAACATTATAATTGTAATTATCGAAAACATCATCATAAGTGAGTACCGATTCTCCATCAAGACTAATCCCATATTCTGAATAGTCTTCAGAAAGAAAAAGAGCCATATTTTTTTCTGAAGAATAAATTATAAATTTTTCACGACGGATAGCTCCCATAGGTTCAAAATGTATCCCGTCTGCTGTTGAATATCCTGGCACTAATAAAAATTTTCCCCATCCTGAACACCATTTAATATCCCTAATTTCCGATTCACTATCCAAAGAAAACTCATATGTATCTATTCCTAAATTGTCCGAAATAAAAATACGTTTATATGAATTGCTTCCAACATGGGTTACGGCCATAAACTGACATAATGTCGGAGAGTATGCTATAACATTTTCAGTTCTCTCATATGAATAATAATAATCTTCTGTAAGTGGTTTTTTTTGAAAATTTATTCCGTCAATAGTATAAACAATCCCATATTCACAAAAGCCAAGAATTATACCTTTATTATTCGTTTCAAGTTTAGCAACATTTTCATCCGCAAATCTTAATATGTATGTCTTAAAATCTGTTGTTGAATATATATGGTTATCAATCACAACATAATACATTTCATAATATTCGTCATAAACGACAAAACTTACATTTCTATTTTCTTTTTTTAATTGAACCCTTGCTGTTGAATATCCGTAATAAATATTCTTAGAATCAAACTCAAAAAGAATAAGGCCAGTGTATGCTACGGATACACCAAAATAATAGTCAGCGCTTTCTTCAAGATTACAAATAGTTATCCAATTTTTCAAATTGATAGATTTTTCAATACCTGAGGCATTATTCCCATTAGCGGACTTCCTTACCCCTATAAACGCCTTATCTTGTTTACTATATAGATACATAAAAAAATCACCCTCTATAGCTTCACAAAAATAATAGGATTCATAAGAGTTATTGATTATTCTATAATCCCCTGATGTCGTTTTAATTACTCCGATTTTCGACGCTATTAAAATTTCAGTAACATTTCCATCTATAATACCCATAGATTTCCAATCACCAAGAATATTTTTAGTCCATGTTTCCAAGTTTGAGATTTTATAAAGGTTTGTAGAATCCCAAAAATAAACATCTCCTGTATCCACATCTATAGATATATCTCCATTTTCTGAGGTTTCTATACTATCCCATGTTTCACCATCTTCACTCATATACAAAACCGTACCAACTTTGTCGATAAATTTTTGATATTTTTGTGAAAAATCTAATTTTTGTGAAATTTGGAATCCTGGCTGGAAATACTCTATTGTGTTCGTTAAAAAATCTATTTTTAAAAGTTTATCGTTATCAAGTCTATACAACGCCATTCTTTCATTCGCCGCAACATTCTTAATGTGGCCATCCGTTATCTCATAAGCAACTTTATAATAAATAAAATCGCTTGTTTCATATATAGGAGTTATAGGAGTGTCGTAATCAAAAGAAGTGTAATAAACATTCTTAACAGGGTTAAAACAAATGGTTGAAAACTTTTTGTTTATAGAGATTTCAGAATTTAAAATTAAAGAATAGAATTCTTTGCTTCCCAAATTAGTATTTATTTGTAGACCTGATAGCGGAGTAGCCTCATTGTATTCAATACTTAATTTTTTAGAGCCATTTATTAAACTCATTTTTTGAATATTTCCCATAATATTCAAAACAAAACCAGTATCTATATCTCCATTATTGACGATATGATTCATTCCTTGTTTTATAAAAATATTTTTTTCTTCTACATCTTCCCAATACGGCTCGCACGCAACCCACGTCAATGAGGCTTTCTGAGTGCCTTTAGTGTCAGAATTCTTTGTAGGGAAAACAGGGAGCTGCGCAACGCACTTGATTCGTTTCGAGAGATAATCATTAGTATAAATCAAATATCCCTCGCCCATCTTCGGATTCAAGGCTGAAATTAGTTTTCTTTTCAGTTCATAGCGTTTATAAAGGTCATTCTCATCATTTATGGCAAGTGTCACCGACAATTCACGCTGATTCAGGAGCGCATCAAGATAAACCGCCCCGTCAGAGAATGGGACTGTCTGGGTCTGAATATTAAGCCCTGTGTTTGAGAACCCCTCCCAATTCGTTATTCCAAATGGGTCTTTTGTCAAATCAATCTCTTCTCCGTTTGCGTTCTGCCATACTAATTTCTGCATCTTTTAACTCCTTAGATAACTGAATTTACAGCCATTTCTCTGTTATACTGTCTTAACTGTGACATCATGGCGAAGGCTGATGTGTCCTTCGTGTTGTTGAATGTCACATTGAAATTGTTTGTTCTGCTTCCTGATAGCATAGACATAGTATCACGATTATTAAGCACACGCTCACCGCCTCTAAATGCGACAAGCTCCGGGCCGGCCTCACCGACTATATGCAATCCCCTCGTTGCGTTCTCCGTGCCCGTGGCGTAACCAGAGAAAACCCCATTAAGAATGCTGTCAATGTTCGTCATCTTAGAACTTGCCTGCTCGAAAATATACGACAAATCCCGCCGGATTTCATGCAATGATGTCTCAGAGAATCCCGAAGTGATACCCTCAGATATTTTCTTTCCGATTTCCTCAATCTCGGCTTTCATCGTCTCCGTGTATACGACCGACTGCACGAGCATCTTTCTGAGCCAGTCTTTCATATTTGAAAGGAAGTCCGACTGAGAAAGTCCGTTCGTAAGTCCGTCCACAAGGTTAGAGGCGATGTCTGCCCCCAAATCCGATACAGTGTCTTTGAAACTCTTTATAGCTTCTTCAAGCCGTGTAAGATTTGACTCTATCTCCTCTGTTGCTTCCTCTGAGTCGTCAGTAATATCTTTGAATACTTCTGAAATAATATTTTCTACAGATTTTGCGTTTTCTGTTGCGTCATCATAAAGCCCTTCTAATTCTTTTCTTACAGTAGCAATGTCGGTCGTAGTTGGACTTAAAAGTGCTGCGCTTAATTTTGTACCGACCTCTGCAAGTTTAGTCTGGAATGTTTCAGTATAGACAGCTATTTTCAGAAGATTTTCTCGGATATACTTTTTCATTGATGAAAGGAAATCTGTTTTGTTGCCACCGTCCACAATCGAGCTTATCAAGGTCTCACCAATAGAAGCACCTGTAGATGAGAGTGAGTCAAGAACATCATTAAGCGTCTTTTGTATATTGACTTTCTGCTCATTCAGAAGAATCAGATATTTGTTCTGTGCATCAATTAAGTGCGCATAAATGCCATTGAAATCGAATCCTGACACATACTGCCATTCATACATCTTTTGACTATCAGGACCGATACTATTCCAGAATTTTCTTAATTTCTGATAATCATTGACATAAGAATAAATATCCTCATAACTTTCTTTTAATTCTTGGTTAGCCGAAACCTCTTCCTTGATATTTGCGAGAGAGGTTTGGAAAAATGTATTCATTTCCTTAACCAAGCCCTTATAAGCGGTCTGTGCCTTGTCAAGTTCTCCACCAATGACCGTGAGTGCAATTTTTTTACCAAGGCCTTCTTTCATTTCTAAGGCTTCTTTATAATCAGCGTAAACCTTATTCACCAGGGCGGCAGCATCTTTAACATCGGAAACTATACTCTTGTATTCAGTCATAAGCCCCTTAGAAGATGTGTAATTTCCCGATTGAATCTCCGCAAGCCTGTCTTGAAAATATTTGAGGTCTTTCCCTGCACTTGCCGCCGCTTCCCCAACAGCCGAAACTTCCGATTTTGTTTTTTTGAGATTATCTGACGCAGCAGAAGCGGCTCCCGCCGCAACAAGTGCCGCCGCCGCTCCCGCAGCCGCAACTGCCGCTTCACCATAAGAATACGCCAATGCTTTAGTTGCTGCCAATGCGGAAAGTTGAGCGGCCAATGATTTAAGCACATCGGAAAGGGCATTTAATGCCACCGATGCAAAGTCCTCATATCCATGCCCCGCCCCAGCAAGATTCTCGCCCAATATGACGAACATTTCATTTCCTGCTCCGGTAATTGAGCTGTATGCGGTCTTAACAACATCACTCCAGTCCTCTGCATCTTTCTTTATTTCATCTTTAAGGTCTGAAAATGATTGAGATATAGACTTGTTCGCATTGATAAGTTTTTCTTTCAGTTCAACGGCTTTCTTAATCTGCTCGTCAGTTGCTCCATTAGTCTTCAGTTTAGCCTTATAAACTTCAATCTCACTTTTACCAAGATTGGCGACTTGTTTTTGCAGGTCTTTAATCTCTTCATCAATATTAAGAGATTTAATTGTCGCTGTGAGGCTTTTATATTTTGTCGCAAGGTCTCCCAACACAGTCCCTTGTTTCGTCAGCTCCGCCAAAGAGAAAGGAATATCAACATTTTTTTCTGAAAGAATTTTTCCAATTTTTTCCTTTATGTCTTTTGCCTGCTTCTCCAGCTCATCTTTCGGATTGAACAAATCTCCTAATGCCTTTGCAATATCCTTGTTAAGGCTAAATTCAGATTCAATTCCCTTAATGTATAACCGGCTCGCTTCTTTACCCGTGTTGAACAGTTTTATATCAACGGAAAGAACATCTGCAAGCAATTGTCGCCAGCTTTTTTTTGCGGAATCGGCGACATTAGATAAATCTGAATCAATCTGTTCCTTAATTTCGGGCAAATTAACTATACTTCGTCCTTGCAAGGTTTTGCCGACAGTTGCAAGAGATTTGTTTATCTCGGAAACTTTTTCATCAACCTTATTTTTGGCTGTTTCCATTTCAACTTGCAAATCTAACAATCTGTTCTTGTATGCTTCTATTTGCCTTTGTCTATCAACATTAAGTCCGCTCTTTGGCGATTGTTTGATTGCGTTCTGTAATTCTGTTATGCTTTTTTCAACATCCTCAACTTGAGATTTCCACCACTGATATTTATTTGCGAGCGTATCTATCTCAGAGATTTTAGCCTGTGCCTCTGTGACAATTTTCTCGTCATTGAGTTTTTTCTGCATTTCAGCAGCTTCTTTAACAGTTGTAGTATATGCTTCTACTTTACCACTTAGTTCAGGGTAAAGTTTTATAAGTTCCTGAGTAGTCTTTGCATCAAGTTTTTTGCTTTCGTTACCTTTTGAATAAGTTCCTAAAAGTTTTTCTGTTTTGGCGTTTAGTTCTGTAGCTGTATACTGCGTAGAGGTAATTACTGAGGTAACCTTCCCAACAGCAAGAAGTATTCCTGCAACGGCTGCGCTGACTCCAAGTAGTACAGGATTTGCGGCTTTTAATGCCAAAACCGCACCTTTAACAGCCCCTAATCCTTTGACCACGAGAGGAAGGACAGCCACAAGCCCCGTAACTGTTACGATTGCGGTTTTAGTTCCTTGTGAGAAACTGTTAAAAACATTGACAAGTGCCGTAACTTTGTCAGCAAGTCCTGATGCCATCGGGATAAGCACTTCACCTATCGCTGATTTTAAATCACCTAGACTTAATTCAAGCCCTCTGAATGAATCAACGCTTGCCTCTGCTGCACCTCCGTATGTTGTAGCAAGCTCTTCAAGAATAATTTTTTGTGCCGATGCCTTGTCGCCGACAGCAACCATTGTCTTCAAAAGTTGTTTTTGTGATTCGTCAAAAACAAATCCTTGCCTAGACAGTGAGCCTAATCCGGCGATTGGGTCATCGAGGGCTTTTCCAACGGTCTGGACAGCAGACTTCAAATCCATTCCCATGACCGTGGCCATGTTGATTATTTCTTGTGACGCAGACTCAAAAACATCGTTCGTAACGGATTTGAAGCCCAAAAGAACTGTCTGCATCTCCATTATTTGTTCTTTAGAGTAATTAGAGCTTTTTTCAAATTCCTGGGCCATTCCCAGCAGTTTATTCTGATTAGTCCATGCATCCGCCCCAGTCGTCTTTAATGTTGCGTCAAGAAGTTTAAGCTGCTTGTTAGTTTCTTGAACGCTACCAATTGCTTCTTTCGCAAAATTCTTCATTTTGGAAACTACAAAAAGATTTCCAAGAAGCCCTGTAACTGACTTTAAATCGGTTGAAAAATTTTTTATTGATTTTTGTGCGTCTTTTACAGCTTTATCCAGTCCACTTGAATCGCCTGTAATCTCTGCACTAATTGAATAATCAGCCATAAAAACCTCTCAACATACTTTCGTCAACCGGGTAATCAATCCCCGCTATTCCTTCCTCTTCGCTCTCTTCTTCATCATCTATGTCATTGCCCCATACATAAGAGGCGATATAGATTGCCTGGTTCTTCATTCTTATCTTGTCGATTTTCTTTTTTTCTTCAAGAAGATACCAGACAATCCTCAATTCTGAATCCCAGAACCACTCCTCAGACTTACCCAATGAGCAGATTGTTTCTGTCAGAAGGTAGGTCCACGGAATTCCTACATCGGAAGTTCCGGGGCTTCTTTTTTTTTCTGCCCGCTGAAAATTGACAATGAGCTTGTGATAGCACCCATTACAGTGTTTACGGCTTCGGCAAGCGTGACATTTGAATCGTCAAGGGCGGCAAGAATCGACTCATAATCATCTGTGAGACCTTCTTTATCACGGAGGCAGATAGAAAGCAACCACGGAATAGTTTCCATCGGTTTCTTTTCCAAATCTTCCTGCACCTTGTCGAAGGCTTCGATAGAGCCGTATTTCTTCTCGATTTTTGCAAGCGCAAGGTTTCCGAATTTAATCTGTCGCTCTTTTCCTAACAGATTGATTTTAAAATCACTCGGCATGATTTTTTCAAGTTCTTCTGACATAATTCTTCACTCCTTAATGTATAGTGTATACAAAAATATACACCACTATAGAGATTTTTGCAAATTTACGAAAAAAAAAGGGCGGCATTTCTGCCACCCAAGAGCGAAGATTTATTACATCGATTACTCGATTGTAACCACTTTCGGAGCAACGCTGATGTTAGCAACATCTTTGAGGCCTGCGCCGATAACGACAGTCGCAACTGTGTCGGTCGGGTCTTCAAGCGTATACTTAACAGACGGGCTTGTGCTGTTCTTAGTTCCGTTACTGAATGTACCCGGAACGACAGCGCCCTCAGAGTCAAGCACTGTGATGTTGTTTGCGTTGATTGTAGCGTCTGCGATAGTTGTTGCAGAAGTTGCGCTCAATGTGATTGTGAGAACGCCTGCTGCTACTGCGGCGCTTGCAACTGAGATTGTGTTGCTTGCGATTGATGTCGCAATAACAGGAGCGTTGAACCAGTTAGAGATGACGCTTGCTGCTGTGTCAATGTCTGTTCGACAATGTGTACAGATAACGCCTACGCCGTCTCCGTTCGGTGAGTACAGAGTAGAAACGAACTGAGCGGAAAGAGAAATATGCTGGAAGTCCATGCTCTCTTTCTTTGTCGTTCCGCCTGTCTCAGGGACAGAGAATTTACCTTTGGCAAACCAGAAATTCTGATAGATTTTGTTGCCGTTGTCGTCTGTGCCACCGATCCATACACGGAAGCCCATAGCGAAGTATGGCGACTGATCCTGTGGAGTCTCGACTGTTACGCCGTTAGCACGGGCCTGTCCGAGCATAAGTGCAAGAACATCCGGCGCAATGTTTGTGAATTCAAGCGAAATCTCAGTGTTTCCACGGTTGTTAGCAACGAAGAAAGCTCCGTTATCTGCATAATCAACTGCTACATCTGAATTAGGGTTTACGCTTGCCTGTACCGCTCCTTTGATTGGAATCGGTGTATCGTATGTGACTCCGTTCTCTGAGTCACTTGTCAGCCGTGCGATAACTACGTTATCCAAGCCGATTTTAGGGTTTGAAGCTGAACTCATATTCTCATTCCTCCGATTTTGATTTTATCTTTCAAAGAGAGCCATAAAACTCTCTTGTAAAATCCATAACTCTATGTTTAATGCTGTCCTCAACATCGTCTGTTTCCTGGTTCAAGGTGCAAGCCCAATAATCGCCCCGGAAAATGTTGTGAACTATTTCCCCGATTTCCGTCGTAGTCGGGTAATTTGTCAGCGTCTTTGTGAAAATGTGTATTCTCACCACTGCCCTAGTTGCCTCCGGCAGATTGTCACTGAATTCTATGTCATTCTGATTTGTGTCCTCGTACACAATCAGCGGGAAGTTTTTAACCTCGTTCGGATATGCAGAAAGAATCTTCCCGCTTTTTCCTAACTTAGTTTCAAGCTCAGTGCTGGAAGTGAGCAAAGTTTTGTAATATTTTTTAAGGTTCAACATCTCACTTTCCCTCTATCGCTTTGCCCAATATTTTTTTCTGTGCCTGCTTAATAAACTCAATAGATTCATTAAGCGCCCGGCTCAGCCAAGGCCTAGGCTTCATCCGTGATGTTCCGTACTCTAAATAACGGCCATAAGGCGGGTTGTTAAGAATTGAACCCACAACACCCACAGCCTTGCCGTTTCCTTCTTCCCTGACTTCGTGCGTGATACTCATTCTTAAAGTACCTGTATCAACGGCAGGCGGTTCGCCTTCCACCGAAGCATAATGCACGATGTCTTTATTCTTGCCTTTCTTATAGGCCTTATTATAATCAACCTTTGTATCACGCATTAAGGTTTTTGCCTTGCGCTCTACTTCGGCCGCTACTGTTGCGCAAAATTTGACCTCTGAACTGCTTACATTCTGTAAGCGTTTCTGCAGGTCAGCGTTAATCTCCCGAATCTGCGCCTGAATGTCCTTCTTCGTCATTTTCGGTTTCCTCTTCTTCCGGGGCTTCATTCTCAACAGGAATCAAAAGACACTCCCCGTGCCTGCTCCATGCGTTTATCGGCATGATTGAATAAATCTCAGTCAGCCCCCCCGTGAATTGCGAAATCACGCTCGCACGGTTTCCCGCCTTAATGTTAGGGTGAAATCCGTTATACAAGAAAAGTTTTGTACCGCCTTTCTTATAGTCTATTCCAAACGCTTTAATTTCATCCTCTGTAAGTGAGTGCGGCTGCACATCCCCGCTCAATGTCTCTATCTGCTCAAATCCGGCAATAATATCGCCCTCATCGTTGCAGGTAGTCACTTCGGCAAGAATCGCAATCGTTGCGTTGTTGTAACGAACCATCAAGCCACTCCATAGAAAACATATTTAGAAAGCGTTTTCTTTGCGCTCTCAGTCAGTCCGATTTCTGAGGCAGAATCCCCGAATGTATCTGAGATATTTCCCTCATGGTGTGACTTAATTCCGATTGCTCCCATTTGGTCATAATTGTATCGAAGGACAACTAAATCCATGCAGACAGAAACGATGTCATAAGGCAGCGAATCAGAAGCGCACTCGACATAGTTTTCATCACCCGGAAGATAATAACCAGCCGTATAACTTGTCTTAATTTCCCAAGCCCCGGAAACTACATCGTGAGTAAATCCCCTTGTATAGACAGCACCGCTCCATCCGTTTCCACGGTAAAGGCGCCCCCATCTTGCATACTCTGGAATTACTTTATAATCATCAATTTCCGCTCCGTTGGCCGTTACCGATGCAACGGAACGAAGCGGGAAATGATTGAGTTGCAGAAGCTGTCGGCAATTAACGGCGTGCAGTTCCTCTGTATAGTCAGCCATTGCCAAAGAATACCCAAGAAAAGACTCAATCTCTGCGGATGCTTTCTTAATCAAAAGCATTAATTTAGCGTCTTGAGACTCATCTGTTTCCGAGATGTTAAGCAATGTCTTTACATCGGTTAAGCTGCACAGTGTCAATTTTCTTTTGCTCCTACGAATTAACGACCGGGTCAGTACCGAAATCACCCAAAATACAAACTGCGGTTGTAGCGTCTGATTTGAGGTATTTCTTTGCGCCTGCAATGTCGATGTTATGAACACCAGCGGCAAGGCCTGTGACATAATCGACATAAGTTCCGTCGGACGTGTCGCAAGTCTGAACCTTTTTGTTTGAGCCGGTTGTTACAATAACCATGCTCTCAGCAGAACCTTTAGCGAATGCACTTGTTCCGTCTGCTACGACTTTAATCTGTTCCAAAAGTTTAGAGCGTGTCATATTCTTTTTTCTCCGATTGTTTAGTTATTAAGAAAGCGGGCCTTTAACCCGCTCCCAATTTCCGGGGCCTTTTCAGCCCCTTTGTCTTATGCCTCTGCAAAAGTTCCGTGTACGAATGCTTTTGGCTGTCGGCAAGCAAAGTCACATTCTGTGATAAGTCGAACGAGTGTAAGGTCGTTCTCGAATGCAGAAATAGACTGTCCGTCTGCTGTGTATGAGCCGTCACGAGACATCTCGATTGTGATGTCTTTTGCGATTCCGAACATCATTTCAGCGAAGTCTCCGAGCCAGAAGTCAGCATAATCTTTAGCCGGGGCAGTCTCTTTTGTGTAAGCGACTGTTGATGATGAGTGGAATTCGTATCCCCGGAGTTTTCCAGTTCGTGACATTTCATCAGACCATGCGAACGGTCCAGAAGCAAAGGCCTTGTTTCTGAGCCAGCTTTCACCGATTGGGTTTAAGAGCCAGTGAACGTTCTCAAGGCGTACGTTTGCCTGCTGCAAAAGTGCAACCATGTCGTTAGGTGTAGTCAGTGCAAGGGCTGTTGTGCTTCCGCCTGCTTTCTGAATGTTTCCGTTGTTAGCAAGTCCGAGAGGCGCATACTGTGTGCCGCTGCCGTTGAGAAGTGCTTTGTCAAGCTCAACACGAGTATTGCGGATAAGGTCATCTGCAATCCATCCTTCAAGGTTTACGCCGCTCGTGCGGAGCAGAGTGTTTGAAACCGGGATAAGTGCAGAGAGCTTCTTTGCACGCATATTGACTTCGCCGAATGTTGGCTGAGTCTTTGAGGCAGGTTTAGCCTCGCCAATCCAAGATGCGCTTGAAGAAGCGTCCATGCGTGGGATTGAAAGATTTCCGTTTACAAGCGGAACACGGCGGATGTTAAGTTTGTCGATTAGTGTGTTTGCAACAAGTGCCTCAATGTATTCACCACTGAAAGCGAGAGGCACAGTGAAACCACCCTCAGAAGGTGTGCCGGCGTTAAGAGCTTTCTGCTCCAGAACCTTGTGCAAGCCCTTTGAATATGGGAAGTCTTTCTTTGCCTGTTCAACGATTGCTTTTGGATCAACCTGCATGATGTTATGAGCGTCTTTCTTGCCCATAGCAGAAGCGGCTGAGGCAATCATCTGATTTACGATTGTTACAGGTGTCTCTTTTACTTTGATTGAGTCACCGCCAGAAACAGCCTCTTTGAAAGCCTCGAGATATTTGACATTCTCTGCTTCGTCTTTCCTTGCTTTTTCTGTGATTTCGGCAACTGCCTTTGATACAGCCTCATCAATCTGTGCCTGAGGTACAGCACCCAACTCTTTTTTGATTGACTCTTTAGCGGCCTCAATCTGTTTCTGAGAACGCTCGTCAATCATCTGTTTAAGCTCGTTCATTTCCATGATAAACACTCTCCAATGTCTAACTTGCAATGCTTTTGCGATGTTTGAGATGATTTTTAATGTCGTTTTCGTACCAGATAATCAAGATTCTTTCTTAATTCATACGGTAGAAATACTGTCTACAAAAGTAGACATATTGAAGTATAACATAAAAAAGAATTATGTCAAATTTGCAAAATATAACGAGCAGGGCAAAAAAAAAGCACCGTATTTCTACGGTGCAAGGAGCGTAAAGAAGTGGAAATTTCTTCCCCTTCAACTTACCCTTTTATCTCTCCGATGTCAACTTCATCTTTAAGGCCGGCAAGGTCAAAAGATTTGTCGTTATCTTCTCCTGGTTTTTCCTCGGTCTCTTCCTCCGGCTTTTCCGGGTCCTCACCTGTCAATTCTTCTTCGGCATCGTCAAGTTCTGCAAGAAGTTCGTTCATTGTCTTAACGATTCCTTTCAGAGTTCCACGGCACTTCTCGATTTCGTCACCGCAGGCCTTGATTTTGCAAAGAATTTCTTTTGTTGCTGCGCTGATTCGCTTTCCGCTTTTCTCAGTTGTCAAAAAATCCTTTACAACTGATTCATCAAGGCCGAATGACTTAACGGCCTCTGCGATAGCATCTTGATTGGCAGGAACGGCAACGGCTGAGAACTCAAGAAGTTCCCATTTAGTGATGTCGTACCCGTCTTTTGTCTCAGTCCATTCAAGCGGGATAAAGCCTACCGATACGGCATTGAGCATACCCGTCTTGTAACAGTGGTAGGTAAAGTCTACCAATTTAGCCTTCTCGCTTGCCTGCTCTGGATTAGTAGAAAGTTCTTCAATCGTCGGGAAGTATACGATAGCCTTGACTCTGTCGCCTTCTACCCATACTTTTTCTGTCTTTCCGAGAGGAAAATCACGGGTATTGTGGAAAGAGAGGAAGACCATATTCTTGTAGTAATTGGTCAAATCAACACCGCTTGCACGGAGAATGTCCCCGTCCCTATCTACGACCTCACGGGAAATTGTGAACTGTACCCGTCTTTCGCCTAAATCCAATGTTTCAACTGGAAGCTCTTTTCTTCTCATTACGCCTTTTTCAAGTTTCATATTTTTAATCTCCTTTTGTTTAGGAAGTCTTTTCAGAATGAGTTAATTTATTTCATACTGATGATTTTCAAGTTTCATGTTTTTGTCTCCTATCTTGCTTGATTACCAAAATGAAGAAATGTCACCTGCAGTATATCTCTCATATTCTGATTCTGTTTCAAAAGAATCAGAATCTTCTATGCCCCAATCATTGTCTAAACAGAAATAACCATGTCCATGTCCAATACCCCCCCAATCAGCAAGTGTCTTATAAACAAGTCCATTTTTATAATCATATAAAATCTTATAGTTCAAATCGCTTTTGGTAATCCTAGCAGGTGCAGTAGAAAAGTTGGTATATATAATTGCATTTGTAGTTTTCTCTCTCCAAGCATAAGCAGTTGCACTTCCACCACTTGGAATGTTACTCAAAGTGACAGTTGCTTTCTTCATTCCGTCTTTGCCCTCTGTAGGCTCAATCTCTACAGGCTCGGTGTAGGTTGATACATCGATTGTCGCAGTCTTGTTGTTCTCAAGGTCTGCACCGCTCGGAATCTCGCCCGCCTTGATTGCAACCTGCTTAACATCGACATTACAATCACCAAGAACACAAGTCGCCATAGTTGCGCCTGTTACTTTGATGAATTTCTTTGCCCCGTCAAGGTCGATAACAAATCCCTTGTACTGGTCCGGCTCCGCCTCGCTTGCCGGAATCAAAGTCTTAAAGTCGGAAAAAGAGCCGTCTGCCGTGTCGCATGACTGCAACTTGACAGCGGTTAATTCAGTACCGCCCGCAATAACGATAGCGCAAGTCCATGCGCCCCTTCGGTCGATTGCCTGGGTAATATCACCCGCAACCGCACATTTATCAAGCATTGTTTTCATTTTATTTTCTCTCCTTAATTGGTTAAAGTATAACGAACGCCCCGACAGTACAACGGCAGTTACAAATTTCGCTTACATCTGCTGACGGATCGCCCGGATATTCCAAGAAACCGCCCTCGGTTTGGGAAGTTGCCGGAACCTCGAATTTGTCAGTAATCGGAATCACCACGCCATCCATAGCAAGGTGACTGTCTCTAGTTCTATCATCTAGGGTTGCAATCCATTCTTTCTGCTCCACGCCCTCAGACTGATATAGGGCCGTCGCCCCATAATTTATCGTTGAGCAAGATTCAGTCCTAGCGATAAGCTCAGCCCGCCAAGTCTTGTCATTGTCGAACATTTCTTCACAGGCTTCCGTTAAGGCTTTGACTTTGTTCTCGACCGAGTCGCCTTCCCATATTGCCTCGCTGAGTGCTTTTCTCAGCTTTGCCTTTGTGGTCTTGTTTATATCATGGCACATATTAAGGCCTTTTGAATCAATCCAAAGATTAAACATTCTTCTGACTGTCTCAGAGATTGCCTTATAATCTTTCTTGCCTAAAAGCTCCGTCCCGTGCTTTGCGCCCTCTTCAAGTCCAATAAGGAATGCCGGGGCCATTGCGTGCTTCAATCCCTCGTCCATCTCCTTATTGTAAAGGTTCTCGATTGCCGTTCCTGCGTCCTTCCCGTCCTCAACGGCGGTTTTTATCGTTTTAAGGCAGGCTTTTTTCTGATATTCCCATGCCTTAGAGAACGACTTAATGAAAGGGTTCTCAATGCTTCTGGCACGGACATCGAACGCTTTCCAGATTTTTGCACGACGTTCTTTGTCTGCGTCAGATTTCAAGATTTTGTATTTCTTGACGTATTCGTCACAAAGTTTTGTGAACTCCTCTTCTGAAAGTTCATTGTGGCTTTTATTTTCCGGCTTGTTTTCGGGGCTTTCTTCTGGGAGTGTCACCTCTTCATTTTCTGTTGGCTTCTCCGGCTCTTCTTCGGGAAGCTCCACAGTCTCATGGTTCTGCGGCTGCTCGATAGTTGAGAATCCCATAAGGTAGACATCGCCATTCTTTTCGTCCGGCTCATATCCCATAGCGACACGCCATTCGTTTCGGGTAATAACTCCCCTTGAAAGACCTTCGTTCGCAATCTTCAGCTTCTGCTCGATGTCCTCAGGTACGATGTTTTCATGGACTAAAATAAATCTCTGCTCTTTGTCAAAATCTTCCCATAGTAATTGGGCGTTGATAACACGCTCAAACATTTTGAGATAGTCCGAAAGAACATTTTTATTCAGCAGATAGAAAGCAGAATCAATCGTGCTTCTGTTTGAGTTTTCGAGAATACCCATGATTTCCGGTGGGATATGAAACTGCTGATTTGCGGAATCCCTGAGAAATCTCCTTGATTCTACAAAGTCCAATTCCTGAGGGCTTTGTGAAATCTTCTCGAACTTGCTTCCCTCGCCTGTAAGCACCATAGGCTCTTTAGCATGGAACACGCCCGCCATTTTCTGCATCCATGATTGTTTAATCATGTCGGCGGTATCTTTGTCTCCCTGCGGAGCGTAAATTATTGCGGATGGTGTAGCGTCGTTAAAGAAAAGATTCTTTGCGTATTTGCTTGCGTATTCGTCAGACTGGATTTCGTCCCCGATGGTCTCAGCAGCGCCACGGCCACGGCCATAAGGGTCGTTAAGGTCAATGTCTTTGAAACAAATTACATCCTCGGTCGGCACGATGATAGAGTTGCCCGCAACAGTGCCATAAGGGTAGATTTCCCAATAATGGTTAAAGGCGGTCGGTGTCTGAACTACCCATGACGGAGCGAGCGGAGACAATGCTATTACTTTTCCGTTTGGGCCACGGATTTTGAGCAGATAAGCCTCGCCGACTAAAGCATAGCAGGCGAAAACAAAATATCTGACATTCCAGCCTGTAAGCTCTCGGAATGTCGGACAAGGATTTTCTAATAAGTTGTAGATTTCGTGTTTTCCGACAATCTCAGCGTTATTCTTGTTTTTCCTGAAGTCGTCTTTATTGTAAAGATAGAGCTCATTTGTGGCGCATTTATTTGCGATGATACGAACGCTATCGAGACGAGGCGATGTATGAAACAATGCAAGCAGTTCAGAGCTTGCCAAAGAAGGCGGCGCACTCCACAGCTTCTTTATTTTCTGGCTGATTCTTTCAGTGATATTCATGGGTTCTTCCCTTCAAGTGTATACAAAAATATACACCATAAGGGAAAACTTGTCAAAAATAGATTCTTTTATCCTTCGGATATTCATACCCTAACAAATGATAATCAGAATCAATCATGACTCCGCAGACACGCTCTGCCATAACACGTGTTGGAAACAGTCTTCTTTTTATCGGCTCTTCGTATTTAAAAGGGAATATCTTTTCAAGTTCGGCAATAGACGGATTTTCTTCATGCTCCCATGTCAAGAATACCATGCTTGCGCTTGCACATTTTACGCTGTAACCGAGAGATAAAAGCTGATTGATTAAATCCAAATTATTATTCTCTTTCAGTGTTGATAATGCTATATCGCTTCCGTTGCGATACTGTATTAAACCCCACTCATACTCAAGGCGTGCGTTTTTTCTTTTCAGTTCCTTTTCTTTTTCCCATTCCTCTTCAGCCTTTTTATTTGCCTTTTCACTTGCTTTAATTGCTTCAATTTGTGCCTTGTAGATTTCGTTTTTATGCCCTTTCACAAAAGCGTCAAACCTTCTTTGTAATTCCTCATATTGTTTTTCACAAAGCGAATCTGCTTCTCTCTTGCAGATTGCATGAAAATTATAGCTATTTTTGTTCAGCCCATACTTTTCCCTAAAATCATTTTGTGTTATTCCAGTTTCTTCATTTTCCTTTTTCCATTTCAAGTATGTCGGCGATAGTTTTTGATAATCCGCATTTAGAAGAAATTCAGGATATAAAGCCTTTATTGATTCATCATCCAATCTAATCCTGGCGTTAAAATCAAAACCGTTTTCTTTACACAATTTCATTCTTTACCCCCTGCAAAAATTTAAGTGTACGAATTAAAAATAATGCCGTTTCACACCGCCGAGCCTGTCAGCCCATGACTCCCACGGGAGAGAGTAATACCACATACGACACTTCATCACCGGCCATTTTCTCCGCTTGAATCTCAACATGATGTTTCCAAAAAGTGACGGAAGGCCGATAACGATAATATAAAGCCACCCAAGATATAGCGACTGCCGGGAGTGTCCTTTTTCGTGCTCTATGATGTTCCCGTTGTTCTCGTTCTTGCGGTTGATAAAGATAAACTCACCGAGGCTGAAACTTGCTATGTAGTCAGAATCAAAGATATAGAGTCCGTCTCTTTTCTCGCAACGGATCACAACAGAAAAGAAAAGGCCGATAACAGACTGAGGAAGCTGCCAAAGATAAAGCAACATCATTCCTG
>Ga0326512_10000728_pt1 | contig 27866 bp, 41 predicted proteins | sample 1_2617_0518_D_FD_203652 | JGI IMG/M metagenome (GOLD analysis project Ga0326512, IMG submission 203652) | Bovine rumen microbial communities from UC Davis, California, United States - 1_2617_0518 | ecosystem: Host-associated > Mammals > Digestive system > Stomach > Rumen | place: USA...
TGGGATTTCGCTGCAGGTTTCCCAAGATTTGAAGGCCCTACCCTTCTGGTCACCAGATCCGCGACCGCTGACCGATCGCCATGTCTTGCGACCCCGTACCCCTTTGCCTGTTGCAACGCATATGGCTCGGCGCTATGTTGTTCAGGTCGAGCTCTAACTCGGGGGCCACCGCATAGGGAACGATGTGATCCGGTTCCCAGGACAGCGGAGCAGTTGAAGGCTGCAGCGAGTAGTCAATTCTCTCACCACAAATATGACACGGTGCGCGGCTACGTCTGTCACGATCCCATGCCAACCTTCTGACCTTCTGCCACCTTGATGTATTCTTACTGCGTTGCATATATTTCACCCCTTTGGGTGTGGGTGTCTCGCGCTTGTGCTTGAGAGCACCCCATCGCTCTAATTCATTCCAAACTAAAAGCCCCCAGGGACCGGCCAAGGGACTTCTACTTAAAAGGAAGATTTGAATGAGGATGCGCAGCATGTGGGTGATAAATAATTGAAGCGCATCGCCATCTAATCAATTCATTATTACCATAAAACTAACTATCATTTACTATCAATTTTAGATATTGCTTCATTCATCGCCTGAGTGAGCTGACTGGCGAAGTCTCGGGCTGTAGTTGCGGCGAGGTTAATGGCTTCGCCCATAACCGCCATTGTGTTGCTTAAAATCTCGGGGAGTTGGGCAAGAACGTCACCGATCGGGAGCGCTTTGACGAGGTCCCAGTGGTTTGCCTTCATGTGTGCCCTACACTTCTTAAAAGACCAGCCTGTCAGGTTGCGCAGTATCTTGATGTCTTTGTTTCTGCTCATTTCGTTGTTGCCTCCTCCAGTGCTGCCAGTCCTTTCAAAACATTTTCAGCTATCTCCAGAGCTTCCTGATCGCCTTTAACGTAGCAGCCGCCACAGTGTGCGTGATATCTTCTGATCGTGTTGATGATCTCCGCCGCTTCTTTTGGTGTCATTTTCTAAACCTCTCTAAAATGTTATTTCTGAAGTCTTCCCTTGGGATCGCGTAGGTCTTGGCCCAGTCATCCGGAAGTTTTAACTTGTTAATATCCATCTGTCGCTCCTCCTATTTTCTTGTGCTTGTGCTGACCACGATAGCGTAGTCTTTTACAGCCATTAAGTGAACGTCCATATTTAGAATATTATCGCCAAGGAACTTGTCAGGCTCAGCTGTGACCGGAATGATAACGTCAATATCGCCTCTTGTAGGATCCTCGTCGAACGTGATGCGGAGCTCGCTGGTTATGATGGGGCACAAGTCTCTGATTGTTATTGTGTTAGCTTTCATTTTGCACTTCCTCCCTTCTTGTTGTTACCTATCCACGCCAGTGCTACCACTGTGACGCATATGATCGCTGTTATGATGATTGCCTTCATTTCTTTTTTACCTCCTCGAGTTTAACCATTTATATTTTGCGAAATAGTCCATTAGACACCTCCGAGATTTTCGAGCACGGTCGCCATCTGCTCCAGCATTGTCCTGTGAATTCTATAGACCTGTGCGATGGCTACATGTTCCAGCTCTGCGATGTTTTCCCACTTGAGTCCGTTGATGTATCTATCAACTGCGACCGCTCTCTGTGCAGGATCCTGCAGCTCACTGATCGCCTTCCTGGTCTTTGCAGTCTCTTCGACCAGCTGGCGCTTTTCTCTTTCATATTTCTCACGCAGCTGAGACATTTCCAGAAGTGTGTCCTCATGTCTCTGCCTTGCTGCATCCGAGTCATGGCACTCGCTTCCGTCACTCTCATACTTTGCGACACCGTTCCCGAGTCTGTCCTGGAGGATCTCAAGCATGCGCTGATCGGCTTCGACTTGTTTGTTCAGGTTGTAGTTCCTATTGAGCCATAGCTTTGCTCTGTATGCTCTATTTGTCATTTAGTCCTCCCTTCAGCTCTTCAATGGTTACGTGGATCTCTGCCTTCTCTGCGTAGTATTTTGTGAGATGCAGGTCAACGACCTGACTGTCGTCGCACCAGTACCCGCACGAGGTCATCTCGTCCGCGATTTGCTTGTAAAAATTATCAACGTCGGGCCTCGTGGTCTTGTAGGTGCCCCATAGCTTTTTTGGGCTCTTTATGTCGAAGTAAAAGATCATTGTGAGCCTGACAGGTCCCTCGATCGGTTTCTTAGGCGCGTATTTCTTGAGCTGATAACTGAATAACGTGCTGGCCGTTTTGACGTTTCCACGCTGGTAGTGCTTTATATATGGCACGAGCTTCCCGGCGTTGTTCCGTCTGTACTTGATCGTTTCACCCTTCTGCTGCGCTGTACCGGACGGCATGCCTCTGTCAAATTTCATAATGATGTTAGTCTTCATTCTTCCAGAACCTCCTGACCGGCTCCAACGTCTCGGGGTGCCTTTTATAGAATTCATCGAGTGCGCTGCCGTTTCCGTCATCCGTTAACCATTCACAGAGTGCATCGATATACTCGTCTGCGAGTTCCTTATTGAGTGGGAACACTCTGCACGGTGTGATCCGGATCTCGTTCGGAGGTGCCTCGATCTGTGTGAGCCTGACCCATTTAACAGCTTCAAGAAGCTCCTGGGGGCTTGGGTGCCACTTGCTCGTTGCGACACAGCGCTCTGCTGCCTGCATGACGTCCTCGATGTCATAGTCTGCAAGCATGACGTTGTAGGTGTTTACTCTCTGCGCAAGCTCTGCCTGCGTTGCCTTGCGGTCCTGTGGATATGCCGAGTGCAAGAACTGGACCAGCTTGAGGGTTTCCTTTGTGTTCATGGTTCACCTCCTGCCATCCTCAGCACCTCATTCCAGTCGATCTCGTTGTTGACCGTGGAAGGCGGACAATGTCCCGGTGCCTTCTGGTTCTCTTTGGCCTTCTTTTCCCAGGTGATGACCGCAGCCTTCCAGTCCTTCATGGGTGTCCCCTTGCCGAGCTTGAAGCCTCTGGCCTTGTAATAGGCATACCAGGCTTCGGGATCGATTCCGTTATTACGCTCTTCACAATAGGCTTGAACTTCTTCCAAGGTCGGAGGGACAAATTTCTTTTGTATGTTTTCTTTATCCTTAGTACTTTGTATATTTAGTACTTTGTATTCTTTAGTACTTTGTAATGGTTCGTTTTTCCATATTGTGGTTTTTCCTGAGTCTGGTTTTCCGTACTCTGGTTTTTCCACATTGTGGTTTTCTCCACTCGTGGCGGTCTCCACTCGTGGCATTTTCGAACTGTGGACTGTTTGGGGTGTGTTTGTGGGGTGTTTGGTATCTATTTCGCCCTTTGCGGTATGAATGGGTGCATGCTCATATATGTCCCAGGTGCATTTTGTGAAGCGTCCGCTACTGTCTTTATGTCGGTTAATTACCACATACCCGGCAGCCTGAAGCTCCTGTAGCATGCGAAGGATGACACTCCTCGAGGATCCTGTTCTCTTTATGAGTCCGCCGAGTGAAAAACTCCAGTCATCCGGAAGACTCAAGAGGTAAGCAAGGAAGCCACGAGCCTCCCATGACAGATTTACATTGTTGAGCACTGCATTGTCGATCATTGTAAAATGCTCATTATGTTCCTGCCTGTTTACCATCTTTGCAACCTCCGACAATGAGCTCGGCCTTCTTCAGGACGTTCTCGAGTGTTATGATCGACTCTTTAACCGGGAGCGGTCCGTCTGACAGCCTCAGGACTGTCTTGGCGCCTTTGTCCTTGTATATCTGATACTTCGATCCATCCTTGAGTTCCTGAAGCGCCTGGATGTCTTCCACGTTCAAAATGATGCGCTCGTTGAAATTGATGCCGTGTACTTTTATAAACATGTTCCTGTCTCCTCCGGTTCTTCGTAAATAACGACTTCGTTGATGATGCCCTCGCATCCTGCCCAGTCATCGGCGTAGGTGATGCGCAGCTGCTTCTCGATCACTGCCCCGGTTCCCTGTGGGTAATAGCGCACGACGAAGCCATAGCTGTCTGTGTTACCCTCCGAGTTCTCTCTCGCCAGCACTGACAGATCGCAAATAATAGAATCGTTTCCGAACGCTCTGAGGGCCTTCGCAATATGGTGAGCTGCTTCCCTGATCTCTGTCTCGAGGATCTTGTACTTCATGAGTCTGCCCTCCTGTCGCTGAACGTGGGGCCTGATATCGCAGGCATTTCTGACTTCGGTTTGATGCTGATGTAAATGTATTCCTGACCAAAGAAGTGGCAGATCTTCGCCACGGTCTCGATGCGTGGGCTTCTGTAACCCTGCAGCCAATAGATGACTGACTTTCTTTCAAAGCCGATCGCCTTGGCGAGCTGTTGCTCTGTGACCTTGTTGCTCTTCATCATGTACTCGAGCCACTTCGCAAAATTTGCGTCAGCACATACTGACTCGATCGTCTGGTTATCTAAATAGCTTTTTCTCATGTCTCCGGTCCTCCCTGAATTGACAGCCTGATCTTGCCCACAACGTCCTCATATGATTCGACTGTGCAGATAACTCCATCCGATGAGAAGATGATCGTCTTCGCGTTCTTTTCTTCGTCAATTAAGAAACTGGGTGCAAATCTTGCTCCGGGAATGGCCTCGCAGACCTTCCTGATGCTGCCGGTCTTGAGCAGAAGGCGCTCATTATGTACGCCAAGGACCTCAATGAAGCCGTCGATGTTGATCACCCCGCTCTTGATAAAATCTGCCGCCAGCTGAATGTTCCCGTTGGATGTCTCAATCTTGAGCTCAGGCGTGCCTTCCTTCACTTCTTCGAGCTTCGGGCGGAAGTCTGCAGCGAGCTCTTCAGAAGTTACGCGTTCGCGTACTTTAGTGATGCGTTCGCTGACTTTTGTCTGCGTTTGCAAAGTTTCGTCCTTCGGGTTATCGACCTTGACGAACTTGACGGGGATGTCGAAGCTCTTGCCGTTCATTTTCTCGGCTATTTCCAGGACTTCAGGCATGATCTTGCCGTTGATCTTCAAATATCTGGCAGTCTCGCACTCGGTGCGCTTGATGTTCTTGACGAGCTTCAGGATCCTGCCGCCTTTATCGTGATACTCATGAGCGAGGCCGTCCTTCATCTTGATCTGTCCGCCTTCTGCCCAGATGCGTATATAGTTCGAATTCGTGAAGTTCTTCCAGCTGTAATGTCTAAATGTGATATAGATCTGGTCATTCATTCCGACCGTCACAGTGATGTCTTTATCACTGTAGTTTTTTCTTTTTTCGAATAAAGATATCTGTGCCATTCAAATCTTCCTCCCAAATTAAACGTAATAAGCGACGCCCACGGTCTTGGCTCCTGCCTTTTCTGGATCATCCAGATAGAGCTCACCCTTGTAGAGATATCCGCAAGTGAAATCGATATGAGCCTCCGAGCATCTAAAAAATCTCTTGCAATACTTCATGACTTCGTCATAGTCCGCTTCGACCTGGGTGACGATGTATGTCTTCTGCTTCTTGTTAAAACCCTTGTAGATCTCAAACTTTGCCATTTTCTGATTCCTTCCTTTTAGTGTGATGTCTGCAGCTGTGTGACTTCCGGACAGGTCTGGGATGATTTATCACGACGTTACAGATCCCGTCATTCAAAAAGACCTTTTTGTTATGCTCGTGGAAGTGTATGCAGCTCTCACAGTATTTGAACTGTTCCATAGTTCAGAACGGTGTGAAGAGGTTGCCTGTCTCGATGCTCCTGCGGTCGAGGATCTCAACGGTCTGGGGCTGAGTCTTCTCGTTCTGGATCATTTCGAGCTCCATCTTCACCCTTCTGTTATCTTCCTGAAGCTCTCTGATGGTCTTCGCGTCAATAACCAGTTCCAGGATCATCCCGATCAGGAACCCGATCGCCAGCGCTGCGATGATGTAAATAACTGTCAATGCTGTCATAAATTGCCTGCCTTTCTTCTTCTGTCATGCTTAAATCTATGTAGGTGACCAGGTAAACCGATTCGTATCTGGTCGGGAAGTTATTGACCTCTTCCATGGTCTCGACAAAACAGTCGACATGATGCCCTTTTACTGCGCTCCCGGTGTCCTCTGCGATGTATAACTTTCTGTTATCCGGATCGTATGGATCCCCGACCAGAAGGATGTCGCCAAAACTGTGATAATTTCTATCAATTGCGCATGTGGTCGGTTCGTCCCATTCCTCCGAGTAGTGAACCTCTTCGCCTGATGCCGTGATCCTGCTGTATGTCTCTTCATCTGAATAGCCTGTGATGAAATAGGTGCCAAGATATTCAAATTCGAGGACTATCGACGTCCGTCCGCTTGATATTTCCGACTTCGGTCTTCTTAACCAGATCAGAGTCTTCAGCTCTCTGTCATGGGTCCACCAAGGTGTCGAGGGATAGACCTTCAAAACTCTCTTCTTGTGTTTGGGACCGTCTCCGAATATCAGACCGGAGCAGAAGACCGTCAGAGCTGCCAGGCCGAGGATGATCTTCCCGGCGCGCCCGAGCTTCATTTTTTAACTCCCTGAAGCGTGTAAAGCTCACTATTGCCTTCGATGACTGCCCTCAAGTTCTCCGGAAGTCTGAAGCCGAACGAGTAAAGTGTCGAATAAAAGGACTGATGTGCTCTGAGTGTTGCGCCGCTCTTCACGAGGTCATAACTGACGAACTTGTTCCTATATGACAGTGCCAGCTCATACCAGACTTCGAGGAAGATCTTTTTGAGCGGATCGCTCTGCTTGTAAACTGCTCCGATGTTGAGGTCTTCGTGGATGAGTGTCCTGACGTTATAAATGTGTTGAAAGTCCGAAATAACTGATTGATTTTTTTCAAGTATTTCGATGCAGTTCTTGAGCTTATTCTTGTATGCGGTCAGCTCCAGGGAGTGGATCTCTGCCTGCGTGAGTTCCAGGATAAAACGAAGATATTCGTCACAGATCTCTGCGCGAGCATTTTCGAGTGCCTTGGCCTGCTTGTTGATCGCTTCCTGTCTCAGCTCTTCCTTTGTCTTGCCCTTTTCCTTTTTCTGCTCTTTGGTCATCTTCATCGCGAAATCAATGCCGCGGTAATTATGTTTGAAAACAACGTTATCCTTTTCATGAGCTGCAGCTGCGTCTCTGATACGATCGACGTTTTCCTTTGAGAATTCTTTGAGAGGGATGTCGCCATAACCAAACTCTGGAAGTCTTTTATAATCGGAACCTACGAACCAGCCGCGATCGTCTTCCTTCCAGCCTACTTCGTCGAGTACTTCCTTGTATTTTTTGAAATTAGTTTCAAGATTCAGCTCTTCGAGATATTCATCGACCTCGTCAGAGAGCTCTCGGGAGCTGTCTACGCTTTCAAGGATCTCGTTGCGCTTCTCTACGTCCTTGATCTTGCTGAGCTTCATGAAGTCAGCGATAGAGAGCTGGAAGCGTTCAGAGGTCTCTGTCAGAGTCTCCTCGTCGAGCTTGTTGATCTCGAGCCTTGACTTGATTGTCTTCTCTGAAAAGCCTGTTTTGTCTGCGATCGTTTCAACTGTGTCGCCCAGGTCGAGCATCATCTGGAAACCACGAGCCTGTTCGATATAGGTCAGATCTGAGCGCTGGATGTTCTCGCAGAGCATAATGCCGACCTGTTCCCTGTCGCTGAGTCCTTCAGCTATGACACAAGGCAACTCTGTGAGGATCCCCTCCGATGCTGCGAAACGTCTGTGTCCGATCAGGATGCGGAAATGTTCAAGTGTGTCGTCTGTGGGTATAACGGTCAAGTTCTGCATGATACCGTGTTCACGGATGGACTCCCTGAGTTCTTCCAGATCTCCGAGATCTTTACGAGGGTTATCCGGATGAGGTTCGAGCTGTGACCTGTTCAAATATACGATTGATGATTTTGTTTTTTCTTTCATGTCAAACCTTCCTCAAATAAATCTGTTCTTTGCTTTGCCTGTCCGATCAGGAGCTTCTCGCGTTCTGTGAAACCTTTGCGCAGTGCTTTCTTGACATAGGACTGGCTTCTGTTGATGACGTCGGCGATCTCCTGGGTGTTCTTGTATACCTGATACAACCGGGGAAACCTGACCGAGTCCGGTCTCGTGGTCTTCACTTCGCCACCCCCTTGAGTTCCTTTTGTGGAACCTTCGGGACAAAAAAATAATCGTTAACTTCTTCGTCCGGGATCTGAAGCAATCGGATCGCTGCGATAAGTGTCGAACCCTTCCAGTCTCTTCCATCCTTCAGGTATCGGCTCAGGGTTGACTCAGCCATTCCAACCGCTTCACAAAAAGCCTTTTGAGTCCCGAACTTTTCAATTATTCGAGCCTCGAGCTTTTTAGTTTCGTATCGTGTCATTCTATGCCTCCCTTCTGTTATTTTTTGAGTTCCACTTTTGGAACTGACACGTTTATCTTACCATTGAGTTCCATTTTTGCAACCCCTAATAATTCCATTTTTGCAACTGTCACTAATTTGTCATATAATCAGGCTGGAGGTCGAAATAATAAAATGTTTGATATAAAAGACAGACTCATTGAAGCGTTAACAATCAAGGGCTGGACCGGTTCAGACCTCTCGAAGCATAGTGGGATAAGTAAAGGACAGATTTCGAGATATCTACACGGCCAGATAATACCCAAGCAGTCAAAGATCGCAGCGATGGCGAACGCGCTCGGAGTGTCTCCTGCCTGGCTTCTTGGCTATGATGTAGATATGAAGGGCGAGCAGTTAGCACCCGAGATTGAACTCGACAAACTGACAGAAGGAAATAAAAACAGAATACTCGCCTATTATCAGGCACTTCTTGATTCCCAGGAGGAAGGACATGGCAACACCTAAGTGGAATAAACAGAGGAAGCTCTGGATCATCCAGGGCCAAAAGAATGGAATAAAAAAGTCCTTTTATTCGTCCACTCCCGGAATGAAGGGCAAGCGTGAAGTCCTCGACCTTTATGACGACTGGGTCGAGTTCGGAGGTGTGCAGAAGATCACAGTCGAGAAATGTGTCGAGTTGTACCTCCGAGACATCGAGGCGCGCCTTGGTCGGAGGGACACATACAGAGAGACAGAAATATACACGCGCCTGTACGTCCTTCCTACGCTTGGGCGTTGCAAAATGAATAATTTATCATTGAGAGACTGGCAGGCTGTCCTGAACGAAGCCAGACCGCAAAAACACCCATCTGGGAGCCTGAGCGTGAAGACCCTCACGCATTTGCGTGCCGTTTTGACTGGTCTGCATCGTTTCGCATATGTTAATTACTATTGTGATGACTGGCGCGGCTCTCTTTATATTCCCCAAGGACATCAAAAAGGTGTCAGGCAGATCCTGCAGCCCTCCGATATTGCGAAGCTCTTCGATCCGGTCCGCTGTAGTGCATTGTGGTACGTTAATGCGTTCCGCATCATGCTGCTGTGTGGACTCCGTCCGGGTGAAGCTCTGGGGCTTCAGGAAGGTGATATAGTTGACGGTGTGCTGTATGTGCAGCGTGCTATCAATGACCAGGGCGAGATCACGGAAGGCAAGAACCGGAACGCAAAGCGTGCCATCCCCCTGCCTACCCTTGCGAAGACGATCATCAACGAAACGATCGCCCGGAACCATAAAAAGAACTTTGGGACTCCGTGGATCTTCCCGAATACTGTCGGAGCTCCTGCATGTCAGGATAGTGTCAGGAAGCAGTGGAACCGACTGAAGACAGAGCTGGGGATCCCCGGAACGTTGTACTCACTCCGTCATACTTTCGTGAGCATCGTATCAAGTCAGACTCACCTGGCTGAAGGAACGATCAAGGAACTCGTGGGACACTCCCAGAGCATGGACACGTTCGGAACATACAAGCATGCAGTCAAGGGTGAGCTGGAGACAGCTGCAGAAGTTATCAACCTCACATTTGAGCGCCTGAAAACTGCGGATAATTAAAAAGTCAAGTAAAAAGTCAAGTACAGAAAAAATAAAAGCCCCCGAAAGCCTTACAGCTCGGGGGTTTCTTTTGGTGGGGCTGGTGGGACTTGAACCCACCGCCGTCAGTCTACTCGTGGACTGAAATATGCCAAAAGTATTGTAAAATAAGCACTTTTCTATTTCAAGGCTTCAAAGTGTCCACCGTAGAAAACACAAAAGTCAAGTAAAAAGTCAAGTAAAAGAAAAAACCCCGAGGGGAAGCTGCTAAAGCCCTCGGGGTATTTCTTGGGGAAATAATATGAACAGAAAAGACTTTTATAATTCAGAGATCCACGCACATGATACAAAGCCGTTGTAACCGTCAAAGCATGTCATGGCCCACTGATCGGATCCGTCGACTTCCTGACCGTCTACGATCTGGCTGACCTTGAGCTTTGAGCCGTTAGGTATGCCGATCAAGTAAGCACTGTTTGTGGTCGGTGCCGAGCGGAGTCTCAAGATGCCGCCGTTGGTGGTGACAATGTAATTGTATTTAGGTGTCTCGGGCTTTGGCTCAGGCTTGGGCTCTTCCTTCGGTTTCTCCGGCTCTTTGGGTGTCGATGTTGTCGGGTACTCGTCGCCGTCATATCGTGGGTGACCAAAGCCGTCAATCTGGGGGTCGTCCAGCGAGTAGCTACGTCTCACGACCTGATAGCCTGAAGCGTTGCCCTCGACCGTATAAATGTTGTAGTCGTCCCAGTCGACCACGATGCCAGTGTGCGCAAAGTTTCTAAAAAAGACCTGATCGCCCACACAAGCGCCCTGTGATGTCTCACTCCACGCATCGTGCTGCATGTAGTAGTCTGCTGCGTAGCCACAACCTGCGGCGAGGTTTTCGCCACTGTCAGGCTCAAAAGTGAAATAATGAGCGTCCCACTTGTCGGGGTCAATGGATCCCGAAGAGTTGCGGGTGCTCTTCCAGATGCACCAGTTGACGAAGATGCTACACCAATCGGCATCAGGACAGCCGTCTTTTGCCGGCATCTGCCAGTAATTCACATTGTCGAGGTCTCTGGTATACTTTGAGGTGCCTTTGCCTCCCTGATAACCGACTTCGTTGAGTGCAGCCCTGACAACGTCAGCCTTATATAATGATCCCATTATTTTGCACCTCCCTCTTTTATCTTCTTAGCGTACTGCATGGAGCTGACTCCAAGAAGTGCGCCGAGGAAGGCGGTGACTGCTGTGAGGGTTGCACCGATCGCTTCAGCGTAAGGCCAGCCCCAAATACTTGCAAGAGCAAGCCAGAGCGTAGTTGTTGCCGGGAGCGCCACGAGTGCGATCCACTTCAGAACGTCGTAAACTTTTGAGTTAAGCATTGTTTTCTCCTCTCTCAATTTCTTGTTTGTATTTTTTTTCAATGAGCTCAATGCTGAGCTCTGTGATCCCATTTGAGAAACTTGGGTGTTTAGAGGTGTAATGCTCATATAAGGCCGCATCGAGTAAGGTCTGGCGGAAGTAGTCAAGACTATGGTCAGATCCGTTGCGCAGCTCGTCAGCGAAACGCAAAATATGGACTCGAGCCTGTACTGCTCTATACTCCTCAAATGCTTCCTGATTCCTGTCTATGCGCTCACTCAGTCCGTCGATGCGCTTGCCGATGCTCTGCTTCATGTCGGCACGAGTGACCAAAAACTGAATGATAAACTGCAAAAAACCAAACACCGCACCGCTTGAAACGATCGCCACGATGATCGTGATCAGATTGTTGTTGACCTCCTCCATAGGCACCAGCCTCCTCTCAATCAAAAAGGGGAGCGGTTTGCTCCCCCTGATTTCTATTCCTAAAAATATGAATTATACCGAATTACTTAATCATTATGGCAATCAGGTGTTTCTAATTGCCTTTGAGGTTGATTGTCAAAAACAATCAAATCGGCATATTTTTCATCAAACTTGATTATTTCTGTCATACTTTCACCGCCTTATTGTGTCGCAATATTATCAAGGTAGTAAACACCGACCTTTCGGGTGCTACTAACATTGTTTTGGCTTGAAAAGGCTATTGCCGTCCTTGACAAAGCCTTAACCTTTATAGTGCTTCCTGCTATGTAACTTACATATCCAACATATAACTGGTCGCTCGGAATATCCTTTAAGCCTACAACAAACTTTACGCTATTGAAAAGCGTACCCTCACCGCTTGCGTCAAATGTTACGTCAATTTCCTGATAATTAATAAAAGGCAAATCTATACTGTCCGCTTTTTCACTCAAACCAATATCGATATAACCTTTCGTGCTTGTGGTATCACTTGCACTGATAGGAAGGTTAGTGGCATTAATGCTTGAAACTTCATCATCAATATAGTCTTTAATACTATCCTGACTATTTTCTTCAATCGGGATATTTGTGCCGTTCTTCTTGCCTATCTCACTATCAACAAATTCAAGAATATCGTTTGACTTGCTTGTGTAGTAGTTGACTTCCACATCACCGCAATTACTAAAAATATTATTCTCGCCCGAAAGAGTAGGAATATCCTGACTTGTGATTGAAAGCGTTATAGGGTTAGCCAACGGATAAACAACTTGTGCTCCTGTGCTTGGTGAAGTATTAGGGACATAGTTATCCATTGAACTTATCCACGGCTCATTTATAGTTTCACCATTATATGAAGCAATATATTCGTGAGTAACAACCAAATTACCCTTATTGTTGAAATAACCGCCGTAAACTGTCTGACCGAAAGCAAAGGTGTAGTTGTTGCCGTTGTAAGCCTCGTAGTCGTCAACTGTTAAAACACCCTCGAAAACACCGCTGTTTTCATAGAACAATCTTGTTATACCGCCACCGAATGAGGTTGAAATATATTGTAAGGTTTTTCCTTCCAATGACGCTTGTGCAATAGTAACAACCTCGCTTGCTGTTGTGGTTGAAAAATACACTGTGTTTTGAGTTCCGTCAGTATAATGAAACGATATATTACTATTTAGATTTGTTCCTGTTTGGTATCTTGTCAAACGCAATATGAGTGTATAGCGTGTATTTTCCTTAATCCTTATACCATTAGTAAAATTCTTATTGTTTGTAGAACCGCCTGCGTCAATAGTAACAAAATTGCCATTTACATCACTATCAAATTTCGAAGCATTTGGGTTATTGACGGCATTAACTATTGCGTTTCCCAAAGCAAGACCGCCTAACAGATTTTTACCGCAAACCGACACAACACCACTACCAAAGCCGTTAATTGCAATAGGGGAGTCAGGTGTACCACCACCACCCGTTGCTACGATTTCACTTACGAGCGACTTGACGGGTATATTATCCGCACCATCTTCAATGTGAACAATGCTACCACTTGCCGTGTTGTCGTAATCAAAGGCATTGTCGATTGCGGTTTTAATGCCCTCGCTTGTTACAGTATAGCCAATGCCGTGATTTTCAGTAGGCTCGTTGTCAAAGATAACATTTGCACTGTCGTACTGTGTGGCGACTTCTTCGGCTACCATTCCATCAACCATAGTATTGAGGTTGTGAATGGAAGACTCGGACTCGATGCCGTTGTTGAGAGGTGACTCTTCAACGCTGAGGGTGAAGTTGAGCGTGCCGATGTCGTTGCCGTCTTCTTCCAGCCTGATCTCGCCAAGGTTTGCACCGTAGCATGCACACATCTGCAAAGTTGTATAAACTTCTACATAATTGCTTGATGTGTTAGTGACCGCAACCGTGACCAGATTGCCGTCTGGCTTCTTGACGTTGCATGTGATCGTCTCGGCTCCTGTCAGCACGATCGGATCCGTGCCGTTGAAGAGATTGAAGCGGAAGCCTCTGCCCTCGTCAAACTGCTTTGCATGTACGACGGGGTTAGCGCCCTGTGGTATCAGGTTTAAGTTAATTGATTCCATTGAGTTTGTCCTCCAGTGCTTTTATTCTTGCTTCTTGCTTTTTGATGATGTCCTGCAAGTATGGGATCATTCCGACATAGTCAAGGCTTGCCGGTGTCTCTTCAGTCTCGGGTGTCACAAGGTTGGGGAGCACCTTCGCAACGTCCTCGGCAATAAAGCCACGTTTGTCGGTGCCTTTTGCTTTGTCCTTGAAGTCGAAGCTGACCGCATCAAGCTCGAGGATCTTCTCACTGTCTGCGATCGGCTTGATGTTTTCCTTTACCTTGCGGCTTGATGTCTGGGTGAGAGACACACATGTGATGTTGCCGCTCGTTCCGTTTGCGTATATTGTTTGAGCGTCTCCGCCGGCATTGTAAAGGCCTATATAGCCGCCACCGCTGCTTGCTACTCTTAAAAGAATTTTATCGTCGCCGCTTGGGTTTCTTACGGTCAAATAGCCCCCGCTCGTTCCTAAACCTAAATCAACATAGGCCGTGCCGGTTGGCGTCTGCAGTCTTAACAGATCGCCTCCAAGCGATGCCCTCTGATAGCCGCTTGAATTATTTAATTGAATGGAGCCGTTTCCGTTGCGCGCCCACAAGTCAACCAGGGCGTGGTTGTTGTTATCATATAAAAGGAATTGAGCTCCGTCTGTCCCCATGTGATTAAGTGAGGCTTTAACGTTTGAGGTAGTACCCAAGAGTTGAAAACTCAATTTTGCTTTTAAGTTGTTTAGTTTGGCCTCTCCTGTCGTCATGTTGATTGAGGAGTTTCCCTGGATGTCCTGAATGGTCCCGGCCTTTATTAAATCGGCGTTAAGAACTCCTGTTGTGATCGCGTTAGCAACGATTCCCTCCGCTGTTATTGCTGTTTGGTAGGGCCCTGCATACCCCGTTGTCGAAAGGCCTATACCGCCAAGGTTCGAACGGATCACTTTTACGGCCGTGCTAATGTCTGGCGCGTCCATGATTAAATTTTCATCGGGATAGCCGTCGCCGTTGGAGTCGTAGCCGTTAATTACATAGCCGCCGAGGTTTCCGGTTATGAGCTCCGTCGCTCTGGTGACTGCCTTCTGCATTTCGGTCTTGGTCGGTGTCTTTTCGAGTGTGACTGTTGCCTTCGCAATAGTGTCCGCTATGTTGGTCTTGCTATCGCCGAAGGTCGTGCTTGTGTATCTGTCAGCAAGGACGTCCCACGTTGTGCTTATGCACTTGGCTGATGCACTGATTCCCAGAGCCTCAAAGTAAATATGCACGGTATCGCAAAGGTCGACCCGCTCCGTCAGGCTCTCGAGCTGAACGAAGTCCAGCGTGATCGAGTCCATTAAGCTCGTGAGTTTGTTGTTGTTCTTGTACCTTGTCGTTAAGTTTGCGAGCTGTGTCGCTATCGGTGTCGAGCTCTCGGGGTTTACGTCCTGAGAGAAGTCGATCGCAACCTCTCGAGGCACATCAAGGACTAAACCGGTCGGGACCAGAGTGCCGACTGTCTTATTCCCGTTTGTGTCAATGAAATACGGCACGATGCCAGTGACGAGGTTGCTCATGTCAAGCTCTTGCGAGAGCTGCGTGAGATTCTTGCCGTATCTGATCGTCACACCTCTGTCCATGCCTCTCGCATTAAGAAGCTCGGCCGTATAGTTGTCATATTTCCACTCACCGCCATAGACATCGAGGAGGCTCCCCTGTTTACCGCCAAACCATGAGCGAACGCTCGAAGGCTCTGACACGCTAAACGTGGCCACTGTGCTCTTGTCGGTTGAAATGGTAAAATTACCCGCCTTGTTATCCAGAAGCGCACACGCAGCCACACAGGAGCCAGCAGAGCCGTCCATTATCAACTTGCCACTCAAGTCATAACTGATATGTTGGGCGCTGACTGTAAACTGGCCGTTCATTGTCTTCCCCACCTTGTAGATGCGGAAGAGCTGGGGGTCGTCTGTATAATTTGGTTTTGCCTTGATAAATCTGTTCGGCTCGATGTCTTCGGCATGTATGCCGTCGGCCGAGTAGATCATCGTCAGCTCATAGACACCGTTACGCTCTTCTGTAATGGTGCAACTAATACAGTCGGACAAAGCGCCGAGACCGTAGTCGCTCGGCACCGTGCCCTCTGTGATTGTCTGGTATAAAATCGGGATCATATTGTCAGCCTCTTATATTGTGAAAAATCTCGGGACTATGGTCACAAGTGACAGGCTTCCTGTCAGGGTGACCGTGTTGAGCTCAGGATCTAACAATGGGAAGGTGCCGCTGATCTGATTGTTCTTGTTCTCAGCGGGGAGTCTGTAAGCGTTCATCGTCTCACAATCTATATTTAAGTAGTCGGTGACTGTCGCCGTCATTGTCTTCCCTCCGATCGAGATCGACACGCTTCCGGATCCTTCCAAATGAATGAGAGGTTTAGAAGTGTATCGTGTCGGGTTGTAGATTTTTGAGCCGTTTTCGACTGTCTGGGGTTGTTCCCCATTCTTGAGGAAGTGCTCCGCCCTGCATATAAATCGGATCGTTGCCCTTCCGTACTGTGTCATGTTGTTGGTGAACGAGTCGCCGCCCTCGTAGTATGCCAAGCGGAAGACGTCGGGCTCAAAAGAGTCCTCAAGTCTCTGATAACCTTTGACGGAGTTGAGCCAGCTCTCGACTGCGCTCACTCTCTCGGCGAGATCCTGGTCTTTTTCTTCTGCTATCCATACGTTATAGGTGCGAGGCACGTCTTCCCAAGCATCTTCTTGGTGAAGTATTGCGCCGTTGCGACCGGGCACGGTGTAAACTGTCTGTTTGCGCTTTGAACGCTCAAAGGCGGGAGCCTCGGAGATCACCATGCCATAATCTTCCGAGGTCTCGCCAGCGTATACAAAAAGGCCGTGCCTGTTTGTAGTCATGTTAAAAAGTTTAGGCATAGACTTGTCCCTTCCTCTTTGTCATTTCCTCGAGCTTGTACGCAACCGCATCGGCCAGAGCTTCAGCACTTTGTCCTTCTGCGCCGTATACGTTTATCGTGATAGGCTGACCGCCTCCGACTGCTTGGCGCATCATATCCATGAGCTTCTGGGTGCCGACAACGATCTCACTGCCAGCCTCACCGCCACCCAAGAGGTGGCCGCTTGCTGCTCCGAAGATCGTAGCGTTGTCCATGATATACGGCTCGTGCATAGCCTTGGCATACCAGTCGACCGAGAGCCTCGGCACGCTCGGAGGGTCAAGGCTAAAAGATCCGCTGATCGAGAAGTGGGGCATGTCCAAGTGAGGAAGCTCCCAACTAAAATCAAAGAAGTCTCTGATCTTGTCGATTGCGTTCTTGACGAGTGTCTTCAAGCCTTCAAAGATTGATGTGAATTTGTTTTTAATGCCTTCAAGTGCGTTCGTCACCTTAGTCTTGATGTTGTTGAAGCCGTTGGTGAAGAAGTTGCCGACCGCCGTGAAGAAGTTGCTCACTCCGTTCTTGATGTTGGCCCACACATTAGAAAAGAAGTTTTTGATGTTATTCCCAAACTCTTTGACTTTGTTGTAGCCGTTTACCGCCCACTGTGTAAATATCGGCACGATGATCTCAAGAAAAGATGCAAACAAGTCCGTGAGCTGGTCAAATAACCCGATCACGAAGTCAATGAGCACCGGCACGCAGTTGACGAGTGCCTCAAACACTGCGACAAGTATCTGAATTACTGCGCTCACGATCAAAGTTATGTTTTCGGGATCGCTGAGGCATAGAGCTATGTCGCTGATGATCTTGACGACTGCCGGCAAGAGTACCGGGAGCAACTCGGAGAGCTGGCCCGCTATCTGTGCCGTGAGTGCTATGATTCCGTTCACGAACTTGGTGACATTGTCACCCTCCGAGAGCCAGAGGATCAGGGAAGTAATCAAGTCACCGATGCCCTGCACGATGATAGGCAAGGCTTCAAAGAGAGCCGACACAATTCCCTGTATGCCTGAAATGATAGAAGGCATCAACTGCGGGATCATACTGGTCAGCGTTGTGATCGCCTGAACTAATACCGTGAAGATAGTGCTCACGAGCTGGGGAAGCATAGGCGCAAAGCCTGAGATCAGAGACATAAATATCTCCTGTGCAAGGCTGAAAAACTGCGGAGCCGCTGCCGTGATGTTGTCAATAACGTCTGCAAGTCCGTCCTTGATCGCTCCGATGCCCTCACTGTCACCGCTGAAGACTTTGGCAAGTCCGTCCATTACGGAAGTGATGCCCGGGAGGAAGTTTTTCATCAGTCCGATCTTCAGCCCCTTAAATGAGTCCTGAAGATCTATAATAGTGTCCTGATAGTTATCAGATGCGGCAATAGCGTCCTCGTCCATGTAGGCGCCAAGCTCATACATTTTTTGTTTGGCTGCTTCAGTCTCTTCCGCAGTCATTTCAAAGACACCACCGAGCTCGATCGCACCCTTACCGAGCAACTTGCTCGCCAGTGCCGTCCTCGTTGTGGAGTCCTCTACATTCTGCAAGGCTGTTATTGTGGCGCCAAATATTTCCTCTTGAGACATAGATGCGAGCTGTTCCTGAGATATGCCCAGAGCCTCAAACGCATCATTTCCTTCAACGGCTGCATTTGCCAAGGTCTTCATGGCTGTCTTCATGGAGTCGATTGACGTGCCCGCTCTCTGCAGCACAAAGTCCCACTCCTGATAGGCTTGCGTTGATATTCCCATTTTGGCGGCCGTGTCGCCGATCGTGTCGCCCATAGAACTGACATCGTTGGCGGCATCAATGAAAGCCTTACCGGTTGCAACTGCCGCACCTGTGGCCGCAGCCATAGCGCCGGCAATAACTCCCGCCGTGGTCTTCAATGCTCCCGCAAACTTCTCGCCAAACTTCGATCCGCCCTCTTCTCCTGCCTTCTCGGAGGCTTCACTTGTGACACCAGTCAGCTCTTTTGTTATAGTCGCCTGAGATCCTTCCATTGAGGGGACGATCGTGACATATGCTTTTGCGACTTCGATGTGCTCACCGTTTGCCATGCTCCTGCTTCCTCCTGATCCATTCACGCAAGTCAGTCAGAGCGAGCCCGCCCTTGCCGAGCTTGCGCTCGTTTTTATCCTTATCCCTTCCCGGTCTCGGGTAGGGCTTTGTTTTCCTTCTTGTTTTGCCGCCGCTCATAAAGGCGACAAGGTTGTTGTTTATTGCTTGCAAAAGGTCACAAATATCGCAAAGTATTGCGTTGGTTTTTGTGGTACTTTCCCACCCTTTGCTTTGACCTAAATCCTGCGCCAGTGCGCTGTCAGGACCGAGTCCTTTAATGAATGACAAGAGGGAGCCCCATGATAGGGCTCCCCCGATGTCGTTCACGTCGTACTTTGTGCGGGTTAAAAGGTCATAATTAAGTGCCTCACCATGTTCTTCAACAAACTCGGCGAGGCTTATGATTCCCCCATTGACGGATCCCCGAGCACATCGTCACTGTTTGCGGTCTGCTCGCTTGCGCTATACCAGAGGTTAATCAAGTTATTGAGGTCGTCGCTGACCATGTCGTCAACAATCTCCTCACCGAGATATTTGCCGAAGAAGTCAGTCATAAAAATATACTGGTCTTCTCTCGAGCCGCTTCTCAGTTTCATGATCGCCTTGACCTCTTTGACCTTCAAAGAGTTTAGAGTCGGTATGTTGTAGGTTTTTCCGTCAATCTCCACCGTCAGAAACTTCTGCGGTGCTTTAGTAAGTGCGTTTTTGGGTGGCATGGTATTATCCTCCTAAATTATTTAGATATGCTGGCCGTCGTCCTTTGCAAAAGTCCAAGCGGCTGCCTCGAGTGTGCACTCCCATGTGATTGCTTCCGTGGGTGACATAGTGATGTCGCCGACTTCTCTGATGATTCCCTTGCTTGTGCCAAGCATGAGCATGTCGTCGCCGTCCTTCATCAAGAAGAGAAAAGCAGCAGGGGAAGCAGAGACACCGGGCGCAACTGTTACACTCACGAGCTTGCCGTGAGTAGCGTCTGCGGGTGTTGCTGTGACATTGTCAGCGCCAAAAATAGCCTTGAGTGTGTCCTCGTCTGTATACATGAGCGGAGCGGTGACTGTGCCGCCTTCGTCTGAAGCGATAAGTCTCTCGACTTCCTTCGCCCAGTTACGGAGCGGATCGGAGTCCTTGCCCGTTGTCCATGTGATTCCGTCGGCTGTTACTGCTCCGACTTCCTTCCAGTCAGCCGCAAGGGTCTCACTCGGATAAGTGGGGAGTGCGGTGCCTTCGGGTGCTGTGTAAAACATGCCAGTAGCCAAGCCGATGCCAAGGTTTACCTTATTAGATGCCATGTTATAGCCTCCTGATTAAATTATTTCGAACGGTATGCGGTGGGCCGTGACGAGCACGGTCGCCGTGCAGAGTTTTAAGTCGGGACGTGCCGGATCGTTCCCCCAGCGTGCCAGACTGTTGATCGAGACGTTCCGAAGAGCGCCCGCCTGATTCTGTGCCTGTGTTTCAAGAAGACCGAGGACAGTCGCCAGAGTGTCATACGCTTCGGCATCTGTCTCAGCTCTTGCATCAATCGAGACGGTAAAGGTGTCGATCGTGTTGCTTGTCGTTCCCCCTGCTGCCTGTATGAGCACGTTGGGGAGCGTGTAGGACTTCGGGAGTGGTCTGACATAGACCGCAACGTGGTCCTTCAATGCGAGACGGATCTCTTCCTCGATGTCTGTGGGTTTTAATATCTTCATGTGAGTGCTCCCGTGAGCGCTTTGTCTTCGCTCTCTGCTATCATTGTGTTTTTATCTGTGGTTGAGACGAAGCCGATCCAACGGCCGCCGCCATAACCTCCGACCTGTGTCGATGCTCTAAAGCCCTCGCCACCTCTTGCGTTGTTGGAGTTTGCTCTGTCCTTGATCTCCTCCGTGACTTGTGTCACGACTTCGTGACACCCTTCAGAGAGTAAGATCTGACGAAAGCCCTCCGAGTTGAAGACGATGCGCACGCTCATGGTTTAGCCCTCCCACTTCATAAGGTTGAGCTGCATGTTTGACATGTTGAACGCTCCAAACCACACCCTCGGCTCTCCTGTTATCGTGTAGACCGCTCCGTCGTAGAGTATGCGGTCGCCCGGACGAACGTCAGAGCCTTCGGGAAGGTATGCAGTCAAGCCTTCAGATATGCCAAGCACACGGCCGTCTTGTGACAGGCTTGTAGATGCGGGTTGAACTGAGCACCCCGTGATCTTGAGCTTGTCGACTTTGGACTCGTCCCAGTCAGGCACGATCGAGCCTCTGAGCTCTCTCGTTCCCGGTCGGATCCTCGTGATAGTTTGTCTGCAGAATGATGGAAGCATAATCAATACACCCCTCTCGCTCTGTATGAGTTCAAGATCTCACGAGTGTCATCTGCCAGAGCTGACGCGTTTGCTCTTCCTGCCCATGCTGAACTGTATGAGACAGAAACACCGCCGGCGCTCTCTGAGTTGACTCCGTAGGGGTTAGTGACTGCGTGCGAAACGTTGTTCGCTGCTATCTCTTTAATGATAGAAATATCGCCGTCATTGTAGCCTGCAGTGTAGTGGATGAAGATCTTCGACCTTCTGCACCTGGGACCCACGTCGTAAATTCTGAGAAGGCCCTCACCCATTCCGATGTCATAACCGTCAGCGTCAACTTCCTCACCGATATAGGTGTCATCTGCAACGTTATAAACAGCGTCGAGGATGATCTTCTCGATGCTCGTCACATGAGTCGCAGGGAGTTGAATGAGCAAGTCGCTGCCAACGAAAGCATCACGCAAGTCCTTCATGTTGATGAAAAGACCACAGTGCAAGTTTGGAGAAATGTGCCAGCCGCAATAATTGCGGATCGATGCACATGCTCCCGGGATGCTCGCATCGATGCGTGTGTCACCCTGGAACTTGTTACCTGTAAAATTATTAAAATCGTAGGCCGTTATGAAGTCCGGAAGTGTTTTGGCGTCTACTACATAGCCCCATGGTGTGAGGTTTCTGTTTGTGAACTCGCTCATTTGTTGCTTCCTGCCTTCCTTGCTTTGTTAGCCGGTGCCTTCTTTGCCTTTGTTTCAATCTCAGGCTCTGCCTTCTGCTCCGGTTCTTTCTTCTTGGGTTTGCTGTTATAAGGAACCGCGCCAGCTGGCACGTTGTTCTCATCAAGCCAAACCTTTGAGCCGTTAACGATAAAGATCTCCATCGGGTGCATGCCTCCCTTCTTTAGAATTGAGAAAAAAGGGAGCCCTTTGTGGACTCCCTTCATTCACTTACTCACCCACTGCAAGAAGTACGACACCCTTGAGGTCTACAACTGCAGCAGCGAGACGCTCCTCGCCTACGAGTGTGACTCTGTTGTAGATTGCATCGTCTTCGTTCTGCTCGAAGAGTCTGACATCGATGCCGCCCTTCTTCCAAATCTTTACAGCTTCACGAGCTGCAACGAGTGCAGTGCCTGCTGTGATGTTGGAAGATGTCAAGATCTGAACGCCCCAGATATTTGCAGGAACGTTGTAGCCGCCATTTCCGTATGCACCGGAGAAATATCCGCCACCATAATACTGACCATTTTCATCCTTAGCTGTGAGGAGTGTGAAAAGGTCTGCAGGGTTGAGCATTACAACGCTTGCATCATATGCAGAGTCTGCCTTGATCTTCTGGATAGCCTTGAGAATACCGTCGGCGAATGTGACTGTTGTGCTGCCGCCATATGTCTCTGCGCCGATTCCTGTTGTGGTCTTTACTGCATTGACAACAGTAGAGTCTTCAACCTTGCCGATCTGATAGATGAGTGAGTTCTGAACCTCAGAAGCGAGGAAGGGCTCGTCGTAAAGGATCTCGTCAGTTTCCTTGATGTATGCAGCGACCTTTGTGAGGGGGAGTGTCTTAGGCTCGAAGCTTGTGGAGTTCTGGGGCTTCTTTGCGCCTTCAGCTGTAGCTGCAGGTGTTCCCTCATAAGCACCCTGGAGGAAATATGTAATAGCGTTGCCGCTGATCGTGCTGACTGTGAAATAGTCTGCGACTGCGTTTCTTCTGGGCTGAGGTGCGACAGATCTGTCAACGTCTGCGATCTGTACGGAAGTAACTACATCAGTAGCTGCCTTGAGGTGCATAGATACGCCGCTCTTCTTGTCTGTCATCTCTGTAGCTGACTTTGTGAACTGTTCTAAATCTGTCATTTTCTTGACCTCCTGAGTGTCTTTGTTTGTTTCTTCGGCCGTGCCGAGTGTCTTCAAGATCTCGCTGGCCTTTTCAGCCTTTGCGATCTTCTGCTCAAGCTCTTCAATCTCTGACTGGAGTGCTGTAGCCTTTTCGAGGGTTTCGTTTGCAACTTCCTCAGCCTTCAGCTGTTCCTCCATGTCGAGAAGAGCCTGCTTTTTTTCTGTGAGCTGATCCTTCAAGTTCATACTTCAGGGACCTCCTTCATGTTTTTGATGTAGTCGAGCAGTCCCTTCACTTTTTCCGAATTACTTGCACCCTTCTGTTCCTCTGCGAATTCCTGCGCCGCATTGACTTCGGGCTCTGCCTCTTCGGGATCCCTGTCGGGCTCCTCGGGTTTTGTATCGTCATCCTCGTCCAGTAATGACTGAGCGAGGTCTCGGATCTGTCTAATGACATCCTCGTCTGCTTTGCTGTTGCGCTTGCCTGCCTTTGTCTCAGGCTCTGCGCTCTTGACTTCAGTAGCGACTGCGTTCTGGTTAGCCGGAACGGTCACAACGCTGATCTCGAAGACCTCGAGCTTCTGCAAAACGTTGAAGATGCCTGCCTTTTCCTCTTCTTTTGTAGGGGCTCTACTCTCAAGAACCTCATACGCAAAAGAGAACTGATAGATCGCACCGGACAGGAGCATCTTCCTGACGTCCTGCGCCTGCTGCGTGTCTAAAAAATGCGCCTTGATGTATGGACCTTTTTCTGTGTCCTTTACGCTGTCGACTGCGCCGATAACTGCGCTAAAATCGTGGTTAAAGCAAAGAGGAAACGGGTGACCCGTTTCCTCTCTCTTCTTTATGGTTTCTGTAAAAGCTCCCGGCTCGATTATGTCGCCATAACTGTCGGGCTCTTTGTCATAGGTCGAAAAATAGCCCTCGATGATGCCGTTCTCGTCCGCTTTCATTTCAATGGTTTTATAACGATATGCCATGTTTACCTCCTCGATATAACTATCTCCGTGGTGCAGTTGCATCCACATGATTCATCAGGGTCGCCTGTATCTTCACCGGGCCAGTGCTGACCGTTTGAAAAGTCTGCATCGATCGGAACGCGCTCGCCGTTCATCGCTGCGTGCGATGGTCTTGAGTTCGGTCCCGTGACCCATTCCTTTTCTACGATCCGCCCGGCAACTCTCGGAGCTCCGTCACTGATCGCCTGGCTCGTAGCCTCGCCGATCGCAAACGATGCCATGGCACCGGCTGCGCTTCTTGCGATAGCCTCCGAATTGCTTGATCTGACTTCAAAAACGTGAGCCGTGTCAGGCTCATCCTCTTCGAGGTCTTTCAGGATCTTCTCGAGTGTCTTCTGGTTTATGTTCTTGGCTCTGCCTTCGGCGGCCTTTTTGATGTAGTTGCGAGTGACTTCCGTGCCGTACTCGGATCCGAGTGTCTTCGCTGTCTCGTTTCCGTGTTTGTCGGCTATGTCTTCCAGGACAGGCTGAAGGTCATCCGTCAGCTCTTTGTCCCAGCGTTCAGCGTTCCAGAAGTCTTCACTGTTTGCGTTGATCTTCGGGAGGACTGAACGACTCTGACGTGCAAAAAAGGACTTGAGGACTTCGGTGACTTTTTCGTCATCTTCCTCGTCACTCTTGCCCTTGATCCTCAGCTCTTCCGTGTCCTTGCACTCTTTGCATCCGCAAGTCTTCGGGTGGAGCGTCTTGGCATTGTTATCAACACCGGGATAACTATACGCATCGCCCTGCGTGTCCTGGGGACTTGCCTGCCCTCCTGTGACCACGTTGAGCGGTGTGATGATATCCTCGCCCTGTCCGGCAGGAAGCGGAGGAAGGTTAAGCTCTGCACGGACTTCGTCGCGTGTAAGATAAGGACCTCCGACTGCGCTCTGATAGATTGCAGCGCGCTCTTCAAACGATCCTTTGAGCTTTTCAGTCAAATCAAATTCAACATAGGTCTTTTCGTAATCTTCGCCGATCATAGGAAGCAGGAACGCGTTGATCCTCTGCTGTACCATCTGGATATCAGGGCCAAGACATTCAGCATATAATGCGCGAGCGTTGTCTTTGCTCGATGCGTAGGTCTGTGTGTTTGAGTGCCAGATCAGTGAGGGGTTAACTCTGTATGCAGCTGCGACTTCTTCACGGGAGAAAACAACCGACTGGCTCCATTCCTGTTCTTTGAATGAAGTGCTGAACGGCTTGATCTCCATGCCGTCCTCCATGATTGGGATCGAACCGGCTTTTGAACCGGCTCCGCTCCACGCTTCACGGAAGGCTGCCGCCCACGTCTTTTTCGTCTGTTCATCCCATGGAGCGACGTCCTTCGGTCTGATGATCTGCGCGTTCAGTCTTCCGGATGACTTCCAGAGCTGTCGGCGGAAGCGTCCAGCCTCGATCTGCTCCTGTAGTGTCTGTCTCAGTGAGCTGATCGGACTCAGATAGTCGCCAGGGTGTCCCGGGCTGTATGTCTTAAACTGCAAGAATTCAGTGTCAGGGATGTCGACCGCATCGGTTCCTGTCTTCGAGCAGACTCTAATCGTTCCCGGCGTGTAGGGAGTTTTTTCTTTCGAGCCGATTACCCAGTTCGTAGGAATGAGATGAAGGTCCCAGTTGCTTGCGCTCTCTGTGCTTGGAACTACCCAAACGTAAACGGCACCAAAAACATAATATTCAGCCATCAAACCACGAATAAATTCGAGCTGTGTCTGATAATTGTTAGGTCTCCAGAGTAGTTTGGCAGCTGTTCCGGAGCGGTCGCGGACCCTCTCATTTTCACCTTTGCGAGTGTAGACTTTGATCGGGAGCTGTGACATGCTCGCAGCCAAGAAGTCAACGACTGCGCGAAGGTTTCCCTGTGTGCGATATAGTTCTACAGCTGTGAGGTTAAGGACTTGAGCGTTCGCGTCGCCTGTCATCGTGATGTTATAGACAGCCGGGCGGCTTACCATCCTAAACCTTTCGAAAATACTTGGCATCTTTTTGATACCTCCTAAAAGTTAAGTATTGCTAAACAAACAAGCAAGTTGCTCCGGAAGCATAAACTGATTCGTAGATCTTCCGCTCTTTTTTCGTTATCATCGTCGCCCCAGCGAAAGCCATCGCCACAGCCATCAATGGACTGATATCGTCCGGGCTCTTTGTTCTATCCGGGAGCATGACACCGCCGCCCAGGTTCCTGAGCTGGCAAGTTCTGCCCGGTGTATCAAGTACAGGCTGAGGTAAGTGGAAGCATTTAACTCCGCCCCTGTTTTCAGGTGCGCATGCGCTGATTGCATCAAAAAAGCGGTTCCAACCCGCTGACAGGTCGGGACCTTCTTGCGCCATCCTTGTGACTCCCTCGATCGTGCAGATCTGTTCACCCAGTCCGGAGACAGGTGCGCCTCTGCCTTGAAATGCGAGTTTCATCTCTTTATATTTCGGAGCTCGTGCCTTGAACCAGTCGACAGCCCACTCCGTTCCGATCCGTCTCTCAACGATCTCAACGTGATAGTTGCCATCTTCACGCAGTCCGCAGACAGCTATGACGGTCCACTTTCTATCTTGTGACATGTCTATGCCCCAGAAGAGTTCACTGTCTTCCCGGATGCAGCTCGTTTCGTCTACACCTCCGAGCCAAGCACCTTCTGGGAACGGTTCGGGGAGTATAGTCTCAACTTGCTGACACATGCACTCACTCCTAAACTTCGATTCTGGGAACGTCTCGCGGTTTGCGAGCAGTGCCCTCAATGTCAGACGGCCATAACCAAGCGCAGGGTTTGCCTGAGCCAGAGCTTTGAGGTCGTCTGTCTTTGCCTTATCTTCTGCCGACCACTCGAAGAGTCCGAGCGTGTCGCTGTCGATATCTCCACCGAAGTCGTGAGCAGCTGCGCCTGTCATCTTCTCGATCGCCTGCGATCTCAACTGACGGAGCACGATGCTGTCGGGATCGCCTGCGTTTGTGAAGCCCATGATGATCCCGTTCGGCTTTGCGTTAATGGATGCACCGGCGGCGCTCCATGTTTCCCAGTCACGAAGCTCACGGACCTCGTCGACCATAACTAAATCATTAGAGTCGCCACGTCCTGCTCGTCTCGTAGGTGCGCCGACTTTATAGGTACGGCGATCTGTAAGCACGAGCTTCTTGCCGCCGTTCCTTCTTGCCACGTTCTCGATGTCAATGTTCAGGGCTTCATGAGTTTCCTGGTCAAGAATGACCGCCTCCCAGACTTCTTCAGCCTTTTCCATAGACAGCGAAGTCCCGAAGACGTTTTTGACTCGCAGCACATTAAGAAAAAACGAAGCTATCACTTTGGACAGCTCCGTCTTGCCGTTTTGTCTTGATACCAGCACGAGGATCGTGCGGAACCTGAAGCGCCAAGTCTTTCGGAGATCTCCGACGATCTCCAGCATGTGGATCAGTGCCCACTCTTGCCAAGGGTATAGGACCATGCCGAGGATGGTCTTCGCGTACTCAATGGCAGCGAACCCGAGGGATGTGTTAGGTGTTAACCTTCTGAGTGGTTTAGTCCAGAGCCTTGGCTCAGTCTTGCCGAGTATCTCAGCCAATCTTGAAAGAGTTGCGGAGTGACTCCACAGATGAAATACTTGCCTCGGTCTTGTTTTCTTCAAGTATTTCCTTGAGGTTATTCAAGGCGCTCGCATAGTCGCGGACTGTCGCCCTGAATTCCTGAACGAATGGGTTAACTCGTTGAACTTCTTCACCAGTTCCCAGTGTTACCTTCTGGCTGAGCGGTTCGGTTTTATAGATCGGGATCTGCTGCTCGATCTTTTCCTGCATTGTCAGGACCGCGTTCGCCAGGCTGATCGTCTGCGCCCGGAGTTCCGGGCTGACTCTCTTGCAGAGCTCCTCAGCTTTTGACTTCTGTATCGGCTGCACCGCTTTGGGTTTAGTCGATCGCCTCGTTGTCTTGGCCTTGGGCTTTGCTTTCGGCTTTGCCACTTTCTTCGTTGTTGTCTTTGTTGTCTTGGTTGCCTTCGTCGGCTTCCTGGTCGTTTTCTCTTTTGTCATAACATCACCGCCTTAGTGTGTGCCGCCTTGTTTTTAAGGCTTGGAAACTGCAAGGCTCACAGCTTTCGCCCCGTCGGGCTATCCAAGCCAAAAAAATAATTTGAGTTTCTCGGGGAGGGAAATGCCA